>Ga0074197_1003119_pt1 | contig 10451 bp, 14 predicted proteins | sample EPASupsiteSAE305_FD_64526 | JGI IMG/M metagenome (GOLD analysis project Ga0074197, IMG submission 64526) | Bioremediated contaminated groundwater microbial communities from EPA Superfund site, New Mexico - SAE3-05 reassembly with SPADES | ecosystem: Environmental > Aquatic > Deep subsurface >...
AAGAACAGCAGCCAGATAAACCGCTCCCGGACGTTCTGTTCCATTAAATCCCCAAACAGCCTTTGGATAATGAGGATTCATATCCATTGTTTCGGCTCCATAACACCAGCAAGAAGTTACAGTAATAGTTGCACCTACCCCTTCACGTTCAAATTTCTGGGCACAAGCAGCAGTTTCGGCCACTCGACCAATAGTACTGTCAGCAATTACACATTCTACCGGAGAACCGTCGCCATTCTTTAAATTAGAAGAGATCAAATTAGCCACAGCTTTTGCCAGGTTCATAGTCTTTTCTTCAAGACTTTCACGTACGCCATCCTGACGTGCATCGATAGTAGGACGAATCCCGATTTTTGGATAGTTTTTCATAATCACATTAGTATAAAGCGTTAAATATCATATTAATTAAATCTTAAATTCCATGCTGAACAGTGCTGATAAATACACATAAAAAAAAAGCTTATAAAGAGCTACGAAGAATCACTTCTGTAGGCAGATACTCATATATTTTAGTATTATTCAGAACAAAGTCGGCAACTTTGGCCCCCATCTTTTCCCAATTTATAGTCAAAGCAGTAATTCCGTTATCAATTACCTCATAAGAAGGAATATCGTTGTAAGCCAAAACACCAATATCACTGCCACATTTAAGGTTTAGTGCCCTACTCTGCTTTATAATATCAACAACATCCTGAAGTTTAATCACCAGATAAGCCACCCCATGCTGAAGTTTGCATTCATCAAGAGAATCGGCAATCTCACACAAGAAACCATTATCATCACAGAACTTTCTGAAATAGTCCTTGCTACTTTGAGGATGCATTAAGTCTTTTGGAAATACCAGTGCCAGTTTCTTATATTTACCAAGAATAGGAAGTACCGATTTCAGGCTATTATATAATCCATCATCAAAATCCTGACAAACATAAGAATAGGAAGACTTGTCAAACTTACCAAAATCGAGAAGAAGCAACTTATTAGGATCAATCTTGCACAAAACATCCGAGAATTTCTCATTACTGAAGTTCATCACAATGTATTTATTGTAACGTCCGGCAGATTCTCTGATCAAGGTCTTAAACAAACGTTCATTGTACTGATGAAAAAGCAAATCAACTTTATAACCGGCAGGTAAGCGTTTGATGAAACTATTGTAAAGCACATCCTTGAAAGGCGAATACTGATCCAGCAATAAAAGAACATTAACGATCTTATTCGTTACATAGTAGCCTTTACCGGGAGTAGAATCAATAGCCCCACGTTCCTGTAAATCTTTAAAGGCTTTAAAGACTGTATCTCTTGATACTTTATATTCAGCACTAAGCTGGTTAATAGAAGGAAGCGGGTCGCCTTTTTTATAGGTGCCCATTGAGATAGACTTACTTATCAAGTCAGCCAGTTGCTTAACCTTAGTTGTATGTTGTCCAAAATCCTTTTTCATTCTATATTAGCTAGTTACAGTCTATTATCCATACTGAACTATGCTGCGGTACAAAGAAATAGATTATAGATAATATAAGCAAGATTAAGACACATGTTTCAAAACACAATTAAACAAAAAAAGGGATGCAATTTATGCATCCCTTAACAGTATATTGATTAGACTTTACGCCTCATACATCTTGTCAATAACTTCTTTATAGTTATTCTCAATTATATTCCTTTTCATTTTCAAGGTATTTGTCAGTTCTCCTTTTTCCATGCTGAACGGCTCAGGCAGCAATGTAAAATACTTCACTTGTTCATAATGGGCAAACTGTTGTTGAAGCGTATCAATACGAGACTTGAACAGTTCAATAATCTTAGAATTCTGCAATAGCTCCTGCAATGAAGAATATTCAATCCCTTTTTCTTTAGCATAAGCTATCACATGTTCATAATTGGGAACAATAAGAGCCGACACAAATTTACGCTGATTGGCAATGATAGCCACCTGTTCGATAAACCGATCCACAACCAGTTTGGTTTCCAATGCCTGTGGAGCAATATACTTACCGTTAGATGTCTTAAACAAGTCTTTAATACGCTCTGTCAAGTATAGCTCACCGTCCTTAATATATCCGGCATCACCGGTGCGAAACCAGCCATCTTCCGTAAATGCAGTTTTATTAGCTTCGGCTTTCTTATAATACCCTTTAGAGATAGACTTGCCGCGAAGAAGGATCTCGCTATTTTCTCCAATCTTAACCTCCAGGTCGGGCATTATTTTTCCTACAGAACCAATTGTGTAATCAGTCATAGTTAAACAAGAGACTGTTGCAGTAGATTCAGTCAATCCATAACCTACCACAATATTTACACCTACCGAATGAAGAAATTCATTGATTTCATTAGATATGGCAGCACCTGCAGTTGGGAAGAAATTGCCATTCTCAATTCCAATAGTCTTTCTCAGAACAGAGTAAATAGTTTTATCATAAAACTTATATTTCAGCTGATTCATTAACGGAGGAGTTTTTCCTACTCGCAAGTAATCAACATTATGCACTTTACCAACCTTAATAGCATCCAGCATCAAAGATTTTTTCAATCCTGTAGCCTGATTGATAACTTCTTGCACACCATCATACACTTTTTCCCAGAAACGAGGAACATTACACATCAACGTTGGACGGATTTCCTTAATCGTCATCTGTATATCATTCGGACGCAAGTTTATACAAGTCAAAGCGCCCTTATGAATACAATAATACGCCCATGTTTTTTCAAAGATATGAGTAAGAGGTAAAAAGTTCATAGAAACATCCTGATCGGTCATAGTAACCAAGCGAATATCATGAGTTCTCATCTGCTCTTTATAGCAGGAATGATGAATCATCACACCCTTAGGTTCACCCGTCGTTCCTGATGTATAAAGAATATTAGCCAAATCATCGAAACTAGCTTTTGAAGAACGTTCTTCAACAACAGCAGCATACTGTTTGGCTTCTCCCATTTTCAGAAATTCATCAAAGTAAATGGAAGTGGTATCCTGTTTATCTTTCACAACCGCACGGTCGAAAATAATAAGACGTTCCAAAGAAGCGCATAAAGGAAGAACGGTGAATGCTGCGTCATATTGAAATTGTTCACCAACAAACAAGAAACGAATTCCAGCATCATTCACAATATACTGTGCCTGTGAAGGAGAGCTGGTTGCATATAACGGAATAGTAACAGCACGATTGGCAAAAGCCGCAAAATCTGTATATAAACATTCCGGTTTATTCTGAGAGAACACACCGATATTTTCCTGTTCGGCTATCCCCATTTCAACCATTGCATTAGCTGCAATCTGAACCGTTTCAGAGAACTGATTCCATGTAATAGGAATCCATTGTCCCTTATCATAATCCCGGTATTTCAGGGCCACACGGTCGCCATATTTTTCGGCCTGGCGATGAACCAAAACAGATAAATGATGATAAGTCATACTATGTTTTTTTGTAATTTCAGGGAACAAAGGTATAGTTTAATTTGCAACTATCGCCATATTTGTGAAGTAATTTGCTCTAACTTATTTATATAGAAGTATCGATATTGTCAGCAAATCTTTCATTTTATAAGATTTATATAGGGAATTTTACTTTATGCAATTTGTTTCTAATAGTCCATTCTTTATATATTAAACATATAAATCCAAACAGAATAATTCCAATTATTGGAGACAAATCAAGTCCCTTTGTAATAATGGTCAAGAAGTATTGCTCTCCACCGGCATGTTGAGAACCAATAACACTTGCTACTGTACACAAAACAATCAAATAAAGAATGAATGATAAAAACAATACTAGCAACGGGGTCCATTTTTTCATATCTTATTTTTTAGCATTCTGCTTAAAATCACTAATAGGCATTATCTTTTTCTTATTGTTCTTAAGGGTCAATATTACCCGTTTGTTTTCAGTTGTGATGTTCTTAATATCTTTATCATTTATTGGATAATGTTTCTTATATAATCCAATAGATGCTTTATTATCATTGTTGATAAAAACAATTGCAGGTTGATTTTTATACAAAAAAAAGATTTTCTCAAATTCGTCATTTGAACTTTCAAGCATTAATTCATTCTCAAAGTTACTGACTATTATTTTATAGTGATCAAGTTGAAATGTGGTCAATAAACGATAATGTTGATGTGTACCACTTAAAAAGATGAAGCTGTTCTTATATTTAAGAATAAAATTTGGAACAAAACTGCAAGATTCAGAATCTTTCAGATAGTAATATTCTTTTTGAATACTACTATTATTTATTGTGACAGTAATAACAGCAGTAGTATCATTCTTAAGATTGTACTCTACTTTGTTTGATATATCCAATATAGTATCGACTCTACAAGTTAGCACTTGAGATACAGCACATAAAGGAAACATATATAAAACAAGCAATAAAAAGTGATATTTCATACTTGCATGCTATTTTATCAACTTCCTCATCATCCTGTATTTAAATCTCTAATTCTCGCATCTTCTATGACTTTTGATAATTTAATAAGATTGACAGAGGGAAGCTTTATTATGATTGGCAAATTTAATTATTTGTCTCTCATTTTTGCTATTTCATTACAATATAAATCAAAAATAGGTATAGGGGTTTCTTCACCCAAAAACGTAGCGTCCCTAACAAGAAAAGCTAATTCCTACAATCTATGACAATAAATCGCAAACATCATTGCTTCTGTATTCTTTTTAAAAGTTTTTTTCCTAAAGCTATATCTTTGTGAACATATTTTCCACTAGTGTATAGTTCGCTCATTTGCAATATAGAATTGACATCTCCTAATTCAACACCTTTTCTAAGATATTTCAAAGCTAAAGCTTCTGTTTCTTTATCAATTTTCCCAGTTTTATGATTTTCATAGATGGAAGTTAAACAATGAAAAACATAAAAATACGCAGGTGGATAATTATATTTATTTGCCATATAAAGGGAATAAAAAAGATATTCTTCTTCATACTCCTCGTTAAGATATGCAATATTTAATTCTGCATAGGCAGTAGTATCACCTTTTAACAATACAAGGGATTTCAATTTGTCAATTGGGCGAGTGCTATTTCCTGTAGTTACCGTACTACCCACTTTGAAATGAATCTCACGAGAATTATAATACACACCTATTCCTATGGCTGAAATAATAAGAATAAGAATAGCGAGAAGAATAGCTATAATTAGTTTATAACTTTTTGTTTTCATGATTTTCTTAACAATTTTAAAATATCACTCAATAATGCATTAAAGTCTTTTGGTATTGGTTTAGAATATTCTGAAAACACTACTCAGATTACCATAAAGATAACCCTGCCTTATGTTCATTCCCTATATTAACAGCCTTCAATTCCTCTATAAATAATCTAGTAAATTTGAGCTGTTCTAATTGTAAATTATGTATAAAGAATTTCTGATTATTGTTCTTATCTATATCTGCTTGATCAAAATTAAAATGCAAAACTTTGCCTCTAATATAAATGCTAACGCTTCTGGTAATTCTATCCTCATGGAATGCACGTATATCTGTTCCATAGTTTTCAGGATAAATAAATTCTTTTCTGAGTTCTGATATGTTTTTATCAATAAATGAAAATAGAGGCAAACAATCAACCATCATATGCTTATAGCTTATACAAGGGTGAATTTTGGTAAAGTAACACTTACCTTTTATTTTCCAAGCAACATAATGATTTATATATAAACCATGGTAATAACCAAATGGTGAACAAGTATCATTTTCCAATTTTTCTAGTCCCCAGAGGCCACCTTCTTCTATTTTCAATGAAATAATTGTATCAACTCCACTATTCCTTAAATCTTTAATTAATGAAGAGAGATTCCTTGCTGAAAAGCACAAGCTAGAAAACATTAATATAAACAAGATTGATATAAACTTTTTCATCTTTTGTTTTTCAATTATATAGTGTTTCAAATGTATTGCCAATCCAATTTACCATTCGATTCGCACAGTAGTATTATAAAATATTCCATGGGATAGCCTTAAGCTAATTGTAACGCACTTGGCAAATTTAATTATTAGTCTTGCATTTTTGCTTTTTCCTTGTAAGAATCTCTTGTTAAATCTCCATTAGCATCATAAGTCTTTTCTGCAAAAACATCAGAGATGCGTTTTTTCAACTAGCCAAAAGGCGAAAATTATGGTAAGTTTTAAATAATCGAGTCCATGCATACAATCAAGTTCCTTACCATTATACTCATGCCTGTTATCAGAATTATCAATTCCTTCACTTAAAGTCATGCCGAAAGGATAATAATCAAAATGATAATTGACCATCGCCACATTATCCTTATTTTACACGAACCGGCTCTGCAATTCTAACACACTTTGGTTTCATGTCTATAAATTCAATATATTTATTTTTTTTTGATTTTACACTAATTGATAATACAATTGTTTTTCCTTTTATATAATCTAAAGTTTCATGCTGATTTTCGTTTATACTTATTGGAGAAAAAAATGGTTCTAATGACACTTCTTTATCATTAAACATCCCTACTATTCTAGTTTTTAGATAAAACTCATTATCCTTTTCTTCCCCATTAAAAATATGAGAGTAATTTAAAATACCTTTTTCATTTTTCATACATAGAATTATATTTTTACCAATATCATAGGTTACATTATTTTCTTTTGGAATTCTTATTAAAACTCTACATTTATTTCCCATTCCAAAAAATGAATCTTTGAGAACATAATATACTTCCATATCCATTTGCATTTTGTCGTTATATTGAGGACTGCAACTTACTGAAAAGACAAATTCTATAACACAAATTAGAATAAGTCTTATATTAGAATTTTTCATATTTTCAATTAGTTAGAATTCTTAAAACATTTTATTATTACTTTTTCAGGGGCTTTAACTACAATATCTGGATTACTATTCCCCTTTGGTAAAGACTTAAGCATCTCTACCTTCACCGCCATTATATGACTCTAAATCTGACTTAGCAATGACTTCATATCTATGATCAGCATCTTTACTTTTTCCGATTTCAGCGCTACCTCCTTCTGGCCATAAATGACGAAAAACCAAATTACCTGCAAGATCACCCTTTGAATAAAGTTCTTGAATAGCAACCGCTGAGTGTCCAACTGGATCAATCCTATTAACTGGATTTCCAGCACAGTAAACATATGGTGATATCGAGTAATATTTCTCCGCCAGCGGATCTACAGCCCCCCACCTACAAATAGCATCATAATGCCGAGCACCGTAATAATACAAATCCAGCCCATGCATACGGTCAAGTTCTTTACCATTATACTTATACCTGTTATCAGAATTATCAATTCCTTCACCGAAAGTCATTCCGAAGGGATAATAATGATTGGTTTGCTCAATCGTTCCGCTTTGATTGAATACTACACAATTACTACAGTCAACATTCATGAGATATTTTCTTAATCATTCCATCTTTCGCTTTTATAATTAATTCAAACGAACCACCTTTTGATTGATACCAAGGTAAAGACCCAATTATAACCCAATATCCATTTACTAACCGAATTCTATAAGGTCTTTCACGAACTATTGTACTTTTCCCATAGATCTTAAATAAATAAGCTTCGGCAATATTAATTGCAGTTTCTTCATCTGGTATTAATTCCGTCTTCATCAATTCAGTGTTCATCGTGTCATTCAAGCATTCTTGTAAATAGCTTAAAGATTCCTCCTTTTCTAATGGCGTCCATTTCTTTGATCTACAACAACTACTAAAAATAAATAGAGTACTTATTATAATTGCCACTAAAGTTTTGTTCGTTTTCATATTATTCAAAAAAAATATTACAGATTTTAGTGACTATTGTTCCAAGAGTTTATTTATATGGTTCATTTAATGGCAGATAAAGACTTCTTGCATCCTAATTGTAGGCATGAGTCATACAATAGTTCTTAATATTAAGCAAAAATCCAATCATGGTTTTTATATGTTGCAGCTAAAGACATTAAGAAGAAACTCAATACCAAATAAACAATTATCACCACAACAGGATGTAATCGCTTTATCACCCCTTCTTTCTGTTCATAATATTCAACTATTTTTTTGTATCTACCTTTGTATAAATAATAAAATAATAGAAACCCTACAAGTGAAATACAAAAAGGAAATTTATATTCTTCAGGAAATGTTATGCCCGTTTTGATCCCAAGACCTTCAATAAACAGCACCACTGTAAAAATATTAAGCATAGCACAAAGCACAATAAACATTATCCCTCCCAATACAGGAATATCATCAAAATTCCCTGATTTTATTGCTAACAAATACGTTTTGTAAAATAATAAATTATAAATGCACATTTTAATTTCCTCCTTTATCATTAATATTTCATAGCTTCATTTTTGCATTCTGCTTATTGTCCATCATTAGCAATTTAATTTGGTGCATAATAAACCAAAGACAAATCACAATCGTAAATAAATGTGGAATAAATTCATATGTATAATAACTCCATTCGCTTTGTTTATTCAAAGAGCTCTTAACCATTGTACCAAAAACAAGATTTTCTAATTGAAAACCAGTTGAACATAGGCCTAGCAAAATTAGTATAAATCTATATGTTGCTTTAATCATTTTAAATAGTTACTTACATTTCATCTCAAACCGAGAATATTATAAAGGCGCTCAGAAGGATGTCCATCTCTTATTTGTTCACACTTGGCAAATTTAATTATTTGTCTTGCATTTTTGCTATTTTATTATAAAAAACTATTACTTAATAGCGCTTTTATCCTGATTAAGTTGAATAAATTATTATTCCCTATATAGATACCTGGTATCATATCAGGTGGCAGCTGTGGCAGGAAAAAAGACCTTTTTGGCTTCTGAAAAATAGGATTTTGAAAATTATGCAATTTTGAACTGTATCCCAACTTTTTTGTATAACTTTTGGGGTACAGTTCATGAGGTGAAATGGATGGATATTTTCGGCTTTAGGGTCAACAGTTGGCAATATAGGCAATGCAGGATAATATCCTCTTGCTCCATAGGTGCCTACAACCTACGGAAAACTGAGATTCTACGGATTTAATACATTTACATTCAAAACTCCTGATGAAATCAATGCTAAATTCATTTCAATGTATTCAACCTTAATCGTTGGAATAGATTCAATTAATTCCAAGCAGTAATTCTTTTTGTTACTTTTCAATAAATTAGTCCCCAAAAATATATAATCTCCAACAACACCTTTAAACTGTTCATGTGGATTAAGTAATACAGAATCTTTCTCCATTAGGGATACTGGTATTAAATTGATGGTATACGAATTATTTTTCACTTTGAAGTGCAAATACATTTTAGATTTTCTTGGCAGAAGCTTAATTGTTTTGTTGGACTCATTTGAAATACAATACCGTAAATGAATATATGGTCCATCATTGTCTCCCTCCTTGATGATGTTGGATCTATTATTTACAAATATATTAGATACATCAATCTTCTCTATTGTTAAAGTCGTCTGTGAGTATAAATTTACTGAACTCAACAATACTACAAAAATAAAAGTTAAAAAAAACCTCATTTGAAATTAAAATTTAATTGGTTGGATTTCATTCATAAAATTCAGCTTGATTATCATATAATAGCTTTATTTTCTGTTCAACAAGACTATCATATCTTAATCCGATAAAGTTATCAATATAATAACAAGACATTCCATCATCATCTCCTTCATCTCCAATTCCTCTAATTAATACCTGATCATCAGTAATATCAATTAAAAATCCAATTATATAATCATTTTCATTCAGAAAAAAGGTGCATATTTTATCACTTCCTTGCAATGTTTTTAAATCAGGTAAAAGGAGTTGACCTTCTTTCCATATCGTTACACGGTTGTTAGAATCAAACATAGATCTTTTTCCAGATATAAATTCCAAGCGTTTTTGGTATCTGTCATTATATTCTATATGAAGTACGTCAGATAGCAAAATCTGAGTTTTCCCTATAAACATCCCATACTCATCAAGCTCATTTATTATAAAGCATGTTGCATTCAAATCAATAATGTACCCAAAATAGTTTATCCCCATTCTACCCTTTTAGTCCTTATTTCTATAAGAGTTTTCTCATTAAATGCTTTCTTTAGAAACTCATTTATCATAATATTTATTGTTAATCAATATTTCTATTTTTATTTATGATCAAATTCAGTTATAAATAACTGATTTAATACAAGACTACTATTCATAAAGATTACGTTCATTTAGTGTTTCTTCTTAAGCTTATAAAACAGAAGCAAGCACAAATAGAATATTCCTGTCCAGAATAAAGTGTTTATAAGCGGAAACATACATATAGTTTTAATTCCTAATATATTTAGATGGCTTGGGAAGGAAAAGAAAAAAGTAACTAATTTCTCTATAAAATTAGTACTCTGGGAGCCTCCAAAAGCATTCCAACTAAATATTAAAAATGACATAAGTATAAATAATACTAGATATATGATTCCA
>Ga0074197_1003120_pt1 | contig 10445 bp, 10 predicted proteins | sample EPASupsiteSAE305_FD_64526 | JGI IMG/M metagenome (GOLD analysis project Ga0074197, IMG submission 64526) | Bioremediated contaminated groundwater microbial communities from EPA Superfund site, New Mexico - SAE3-05 reassembly with SPADES | ecosystem: Environmental > Aquatic > Deep subsurface >...
TGGCTGAAACACAAAGCTGTCCTATATTTACATCAACAGTGTCAGCGGAAATAACTTTATGAGTCACTCGATAAACAGTCAATATTTTTTTTCTCTTTATAGCTTCGTCTACCAACTCGTCATTCGTCTTAAATTTGAAAACACCAACTTCATACATGTCTTTAATCCTATCTGTATTTTCATTAATCTCAAAGTATTTATGTCCACTCGAAAGAGCTAACTCAATCTGAGAATCCAATGTTTTTACATACATGCTGTCCAGTTCCGCTAAGGATAAATTGTCAGATTGACCAAAAATTAAGTCTGGAATCAGAAAAGAAAATATTAAAATCAATATCGTTCTCATTGTCGTAGTGCGTCTTATTATGGTTGCTAACGACGGTTGGCGACTAAGCCCGTTTTAATGGGCGTTGACGCCTGTTGGAGCGCGTTTATTTCCTATATTTTAATTCATTTATCATCCATTGTGAAGTCGAAAACACAAACCCGCCTATTATTCCACCTATTAATAAGCCAATTGAAATATCTGAGGTTAAGTATTTCGGGCTAAAATCAAATTTTAAAACCATTTGGGTAATCGCAGAAAATAGAACAATTAATAAGTCAAAGAGTATGGCTACAACTATTATAAAAGTCTTTTTTCCTATTTTTCTGATTTTTGCCCAACACTTATCCATAATATGTTATTATTAATTTGTATTATCAAATGCGCTTCAACGTTCGGAACTATATGCAGTTAGGGTTTGTGGGTTGCTTTCCTGTCGAACCCCGAGGCCGTTGTTGCGGGCTAAGAACTTTGTAGTCCGCACCGAAACCCCAATTGACATATAGTTTTTGTTATGGTACGTTTTCATCTGTCTGTCAAGCTACTCCATTTACCATTAATTCGAAATATATTCCTTTTGTCAAGTTGATTCTTAAATTGAAGTAACAGTTTCCTCCGTCAAGGACTTCAACTATTCCTGTTTTCCAATAAGCTTCATCTTTGTCGCAAAAACAATTTATCCAAACTTCCCTTTCTCCTGCCTTGTTTGTGACTGCAATATACTGTCGTCTATACAGTTTAATGTCTATTACAAAGTGCTCTTTGTAGAATATGTGTCCAGAATATTTGGCTTTTATTTCACTGAATCGCTTCTCTTGTACGGAATTATATTTGTCAATACAATCTCTCAATAATCTCTCTATTTGGATCAGGTCGTCATTTGTCAAATCTGCTGGACTACAATCTTTAAACACCCAACATTGTGCAGTGTCCAAAGGTAAAACCGCAATTAAAGAAGTGTCAAGTTGTAGCGAAGTCGAACCGACAACCTTATCTTTATTCTCAACTTGTCTCTGTCCACAAATTGATAGAAAAAATGTCAAACCCAAAGCTAAAATTATCAATTTCACTGTCATTCGAGTAGCTTTTTAAATTCACCATAACGTTCGAGGCTAAAAGCTGGCGGGCATTTCGGAGCAGGACACTGTCAACCTGCGATAAAGTTTATTAGTTACAATACCTTTCAAATTGGCACTATCCGCCCGCTTGATTTTAGCCTTTGTTAGCAACTGGCTTTGATTAACATTCTTTCTCCATTTCTTCAAAATAGGTCTGCAAAGTTCTTGGTTTTCGTTTTAATATGGTTTCCAGAATTAATGAATTGCCTCCGTGGAAGCCACATTGGTCGTAGTGTTCAAACATGGCTTTCAATCCGTTTTTAGCAAAACCGTCTGGCATTCCTTTTGAAAAATCCTCAAAACCAATTTCTTTTGCTTCTACTTTATCCCCTATACTTTTGCTAATAATTTCTGCTAATTCAATACGATTGTACATTCCACTAGAACTAAGTTCAAAAGTGCCATTCTCTAATTTATTATCAGTAAAAGCAATTGCAACGACATCTGCTATATCCCGATAATCCACATAACTCATTTTTGCTGATTTTGAGTAAGGTAATGCAACTTGTTTTGTCTGTTTAATAACCGACCAAGTATTACCGACTGTTTGCATAAACATAGCTGGTTGCAAAATGACAAATTTCATTCCTGATTCGTAAAGTGCTTCTTCTATTGGACGTTTAGATACGTGGTTTTCTAAAGAAAGAGATGGGTGATACACACTTGAAAAAACGAATTTGTCAATCTTTGCTTCTTCGGCTGCTTTTACCATATTTAGTCCCATTTGTATTTCATTTTCCATAAAAACAGGGTTTAAATAGTAAACGCCATCAACATTCTGAATAGCGTAACGTAAACTATTCAAATCATTCAAATCTCCATTTACTGTTTCATCCACCCCATTTGCAATTGCAATATCAGCCCTATTATCATTTTTAACTAGGGCTTTTATTTCAATTTGCTCCTTTTTGAGTGCAGGAATTACATACTTTGCAAACTTTCCTGTTGCACCAATCATTAATATCCTCATAATTCTCCTTTCTTTTTTTAATTCTTTTTAGCTTGTTGCTAACGGTTTCAGGCTAAAAGCTGGCGTGTTTTCCCGCTTGACTTTTAGCCTGTGTTGAAGGGCGTTAATTATTACTAATTACTTTTTCAAACAAAAGAAACTTACTCCCAGAATTATCAAATATCTGGATTTTCACTTCAAGGGTTCTTGTGAATTCATTAAAACTAGTGTTTTTTTGTAACTGTTGAAAATCTTCCAAAACTACATTAAAACATTCATTAATTCTTTCAGGAGATGTATTCCCTTCAAACCAGAATTTTTCATTTTGAACGAGTAGGGTTTCAATATTCTCCATGTAAATATTCAAACTCTCATAACTCCATAAGTTCCCGGATTTTATTATCTGAATTCCTTTTGTAATTTCCTCATTGTCATTTTGCCTTAAACGAACCTTCTCTATTTGCTTAAATTGCATAATTCCTGCGAATATTCCCGTAATCATAAATACTATTACAAATAGTATGAATCTTGAAATATGCATGTTCTCAATTTCAAAGTCGCTATTAAATACAAACGCAATAATTGCAACAGGTAATCCCCAATAAACAGAGCCATGCAAAAAAACATAGGACCATTTCTTCTTTCTTAGTTCTTCCAAAGATCTATTTGATTGTTCCATTCTTTTATTACGTTGTTTTATAAGATGATATTTGTTTTAATGCCCTTCAACGCCTGCAAGCATGTAATGAAGCGGACTTCGTGAACTGTGTTCTGTCCGCCGAGCGAAAACCTCGCAAGCGAGAAATGCAGTTGCACCTACTCGTCGCCCCGCTTTTTTACATGCTTGTTGTTAGCAGCTGCAATTCTTATTTATTTAATATTTTAAGTTCATCAAAAATCTGATATACTATATCAATCCTTGCTTTTGCAAAGTCTTTATTGTTTAAATCAGCTGTTTGGATACAATTAGAGAAATAATAAACTTTATCATTTTTTTCAAAATAACCTACATACCAACCAATCTCTTTATTATCTTGGCTACCCCAACCACTTTTTGCTCTTACTGTATAACCCAAAGTATCTTTTGCAATCATAATGTTTTTCACAATGTCCAATGAACGTTGAGAAAAAGGAAGTTGGTTGTCGTGAAATTGTTTTAAAAAATCAATTTGTTGTTTAGGTGAAATACGAAGTCCGCCAGTTAGCCAAAACTTGTCAATGCCACCCGAAGTGTCAGTGTTTCCATAGTTTGTTTTGTCAAGCCAATATTTCATTTGTTGTCCACCAACTTGTCGTGCAAGCTCTTGATAATACCAAACGGTTGAGTTTTTAAATGCTGTTTTTAAGTCATGGTCATTATTCCATTTTGGGTATTTTCTCATAACACTATCCCATGGAATAATGAAGTTTTCGTTTTTAATTACTCCTGTCTCAAGGCCGATAAGTGAATTGCAAATTTTAAATGTAGAAGCAGGTGTAAATCTTTGATTGAATTGGTTTTGGTTGTATAAAATATATTTGTCGTCTTGTGGGTCATACAGCACGAAAGAGCCATCAACATCGAATTGGTCGTAATACTTTTTAAAGTCGTTACGAATCTCAGTTGTCTGTTTATGCTTCCAAGATGTCAGTCCGAAAACTGTCAAAGTCAAAAGTAATATTGTTTGTTTCATAGTCATCCTATTGTTGCTGCTAACGGCTGGGGGTGTGACCAGTTTGGGGGAGCGGGGCTTGGGATTTATCCTCCGTTAAAACCATTCCTGCGTGCCGAGCCGACACTGTAACCCATTCGGCCCAAATTGGTTACACCCCTTGTTGTGCGTTCGGCTTTTATTTTTTTCATCTTCTTATTGTAAATTGGAGCAAAGTTACTAATTTTGCAGTCAATTATTTAGATTTTTTTCATTATGTATTACAGCAGACCTTGGACGACTATCTAAGTGATAGACAGTCCCAAATAAATTTCCCATAATCTTTTTGGCAAGACAAACAGTCTATGTTTTAGTGTGTCGTCATTTTTAATGAAGGCATTGCTTTGTCATAGTTGCTCTGTCAGGTAATACTGTCTTTCACATCGCTACGATTTGAATTCAAGTATTCACCTGTAAGAAGTCATAATGAATCACTACTGTCCGGTTTAACTTTCCCATAGTGGCAGGACTGGGTAATCGGGCAGGTTTGTTAAGTTAATATTGCCACTAAATAGTTCTTTGATATCGGTTTTTTCAAACAAGGTCAGGCCTAAAGTTTGAGTAAATGTGTATAGGCTGACGGGGATGTCTAACTTCTTTTTTGCTATAGCTGCAAGCAAGTATGTACAGATTGCTATCCAAATCTGACAGTTAACAGCGTTCTCACTAGTGCCGTAAAAAGCTTTGATGCGCAGATGCTGTTTAATCCACTTGAAGAACAGCTCTATCTTCCAGCGGTCCCGGTAAAGCTCTGCAATAGTCAGGGCTTCTTGAGAAAAGTTGTTGGTCAAAAAGTGGTAAAGCTTTCCATCGGAGAAGTCTTCGTAGGTTACCATACGTAGTTCTTCCGGGTATTTCTTTACAGAGTAAAATCCGGTTAAACGAATAGAAATGTCTTCAAGCACTCCGCAATTAGTGTCAACTTCTCGGGTTTCAACCACTTCGTAGTTGATGTTATCCTTTGACCTGGTCACAAAGAATGCTTGTTGCTTATGGATTTTCTCATAGAGTCTCTTGAAGTCCGTGTATCCTTTGTCCATTACATAATAGGCTCCAGCCTCTATTGGTAAGTTATCCAATATATTAACATCGTGTATGGAGCCTTCTGTAATATCGACAAAAACAGGAATGGAGCCTCGTAAATCAAGTAATGTATGCATTTTCACAGCTCCTTTGGCCTTTCTAAATTTAGCCCATGGAAACAAACTTAAGCAGAGATCTATAGTGGTACTGTCCAAGGCATAAACCATATTGTTAATGTCCAGCCGGAAATTAGGATCGTCGGCATATAATGGCCGTGCTTGCTTGATAAGGACCTGGGCATAATCGGCATAAATCTTCCAATTGCGATTCTCGTTAGCCTCGGCTAATGTGGATTTTGAGGTTGCAGATCTAAGCCCGGAATGGTAAAGCTTGGATGAAAAAGCGGTCAAACTGCTTTCAATATCACGAAGACTTTCCCTTCCAGCCAATTGAGCAAAACTCATGACAAGGAAATGTTCGCCACAAGTAAACCTCCTTGTACGGAAGTCACCTTTGTAGCGGTCAACGCATCTCTGGAATTGAAAATCTGACTTAAACATCATTAATTGTGATATTACCGTTTTACCTGAATGCATATAATTGATTTTTAGACCCAAAACAAAAATATGAATTCAAATCGACCAAGTAACAAAACCTTTGTAACGAATTATATATTAATAAATTATAAACAATTAATTAGTCCTTAACCGGACACTAGTGATAATGAATAAAAATAGATTGCCTGTAAGATATACGGGTCAGCACTTTACAATTGACAAAGTGCTAATTGAAGATGCAATTAAACAATCAAGAATTAATCAAAACGATACGGTCTTAGATATTGGTGCAGGAAAAGGATTTCTAACTGTACATCTACTACAAAAAGCAAAATTAGTCATTGCGATTGAGAATGATTTTGAGTTAATAACGCATCTAAAACACAAATTTAAACAAACTCAAAACATTCAAGTTTTTGGATGTGATTTCAGAAATTATAAAATTCCTAATTTTTCGTTTAAGGTTGTTTCTAACATACCATTTGGTATAACATCAGAAATTTTAAAAATATTGATGTTTGAAAATATGGAAAGTTTTCAGGGCGGTTCAATTTTCCTGCAATTAGAACCTGCTAAAAAGTTATTTGCAGACAAAATCTTTAATCCTTACACTATCCTATATCATACATTTTATAGTTTGAAGATAGTTTACGAAATAAATCCTAATAGTTTTATACCTCCTCCAACTGTTAAGTCTGCTTTTCTTAAAATTGAACGAAAATCTTTACATATTGATTTTAATCAGAAAGTCAAATATTTAAATTTTCTATCCTTTCTGTTACAAAAACCTAATTTACCTGTCAGAACGGCTTTAAAATTAATATTCAGAAAAAGTCAGGTTAATGAGATTTCCGAAAAATTTGGGATTAATTTGAACTTAAAAATCGTGAATCTATCTCCAAGTCAATGGGAAGATTGTTTTTTTGAAATGCTGAAAGTTGTTCCTGAAAAGTTCCACCCTTCATAATCAATTCTTTTATATTAAGGTGGTATTTCCATTATCGGGGTCTTGTCTTTTAAGCTGACGCACAACGTTCGAGGCTAAAAGCTGGCGGGCATTTCGGAGCAGGACACTGTCAACCTGCGATAAAGTTTATTAGTTACAATACCTTTCAAATTGGCACTATCCGCCCGCTTGATTTTAGCCTTTGTTAGCAACTGGCTTTGATTAACATTCTTTCTCCATTTCTTCAAAATAGGTCTGCAAAGTTCTTGGTTTTCGTTTTAATATGGTTTCCAGAATTAATGAATTGCCTCCGTGGAAGCCACATTGGTCGTAGTGTTCAAACATGGCTTTCAATCCGTTTTTAGCAAAACCGTCTGGCATTCCTTTTGAAAAATCCTCAAAACCAATTTCTTTTGCTTCTACTTTATCCCCTATACTTTTGCTAATAATTTCTGCTAATTCAATACGATTGTACATTCCACTAGAACTAAGTTCAAAAGTGCCATTCTCTAATTTATTATCAGTAAAAGCAATTGCAACGACATCTGCTATATCCCGATAATCCACATAACTCATTTTTGCTGATTTTGAGTAAGGTAATGCAACTTGTTTTGTCTGTTTAATAACCGACCAAGTATTACCGACTGTTTGCATAAACATAGCTGGTTGCAAAATGACAAATTTCATTCCTGATTCGTAAAGTGCTTCTTCTATTGGACGTTTAGATACGTGGTTTTCTAAAGAAAGAGATGGGTGATACACACTTGAAAAAACGAATTTGTCAATCTTTGCTTCTTCGGCTGCTTTTACCATATTTAGTCCCATTTGTATTTCATTTTCCATAAAAACAGGGTTTAAATAGTAAACGCCATCAACATTCTGAATAGCGTAACGTAAACTATTCAAATCATTCAAATCTCCATTTACTGTTTCATCCACCCCATTTGCAATTGCAATATCAGCCCTATTATCATTTTTAACTAGGGCTTTTATTTCAATTTGCTCCTTTTTGAGTGCAGGAATTACATACTTTGCAAACTTTCCTGTTGCACCAATCATTAATATCCTCATAATTCTCCTTTCTTTTTTTAATTCTTTTTAGCTTGTTGCTAACTAGTTTATAGATTCATGTTTATTGAATATATCATTCCAAAAACGGGAGATATGTACATGTTTGTTGAATAATATATTTTTCATAAATCGTTCTTGTTTCTATTTACAAATCAAAGTCGTCTGCGGGGTTTTTGATTTTCTGCAAGCCGCTCATACTAACCCATGTGTAAATTTCAGTTGTTTTGCTGCTTTTGTGCCCCAGCAGCTCTTGAATGTAACGCAAATTCACTCCTGATTCCAAAAGATGAGTCGCGTAACTATGTCTTAGGCAGTGCAGTGTAAAGTTATGGTTTTTCAGCACTTTACCAAAATATTTATGAAAAATGTTTTCCAGACTTGTTTCACTATATTTTTCTCCTTTAAATTGCCCTTCAATAAGGTAATTTGCAGGCCTATACATTTTGTAATAACGAATAATCATATCCATAATTTTATCACTTAATGGGAGCACTCTGTCTTTTTGTCCTTTCCCATTTATAATTGTTAATGTTTTTCGTTTTGAATCAAGATGACGGAGCTGTAGGTTTATTAGTTCACTTCTTCTTAATCCGCAGGAATAGATAAGTGCGAGTGCGGTTCTATGTTTAAAATTTGGAATGCCTGTTAGCATTTTTTCTACAACTTCTTTTGCAATAACCTTAGGTAAATTTCTTGCTCTCCTTGGCCTCTCAATGTTATCGATGTCTAAGTGCCGGTTTTCAACTTTTATATAGAACAGTTTTATTGCATTTACAACCTGATTTTGGTAAGAGGCAGAGAAGCCTCGTTTGATAATGTATTGGTTGTTAAATCGGATTAAATCCGAATTGGTTATTTCGGATGGATCTTTATCCGTGAAAAATTTAAAAAGCGTGTAAATTGCTTCAGTGTATGTTTTGACGGTATTTGCGCTATAGCGTCTGCTTGTAAGCCAGTCTTTAAACTGACATACTTTCTCGTCTTTCTCTCGCCTCATAATCACTCTCCCTATATTTCAATTCCAAATATAAGAAATAAAGAATATGGATACAGAGCATTGTTAATGCACAAAGAAAATTTATGCAATTCTAATTTTTTAGATTGCTTTTTTAATTAATAATAGAATAAAACGACAGATTATATTCCAGGAATTATTACACCGCAAAATGCTTGAACAGCTCGTAAACGAGTATTGCAGGCCAAACTATTGCCTTTAGTATTCCAAGCACTCCCATCCAGAAGGTAGTTGCCTGCATTATGAAATAAACGGCTGCGCCAATGAGTCCGAGTCCGTAAACTGCGCCTGAGGGAGCTGAGTGGTGAATTTCATTTTTCATAATATAAAGTTTTTGAGGTTATTGCTTTTTAATCTTTGTACCTGGTTCTCGCATAATTCCAGTCCCTTGCCCTTTATCTATCCAATGTGATTACAACCTTCACCGGAAAGTGGTCGGAAGGCATCCGGGTCACAAAAATGCCTTTGCCGGTTTCCGTCCAGTATGTATCTGTCAATACGCCGTATCGCATAACGCGAAAGCCTTTACTAACGAAAATATGGTCTATGCGGATATAGGTTTTTTGCAGAGGATTGAAGTTGTTGAAAGTGCCGTTTGTCGCATACCGGACTTCGGCAGTTTCGTATGAATCCTGTAATATCCCGGAGCCGGAAATAATTTTGTAGCCTTCACTCGTCTGGTCGGAATTAAAATCTCCTGTTAGTATTACCGCTTCGTCGCCGGCCAAAGCCTTAATTTTTTCAAGAACCAGTTTTGAACTTTCAAGTCTTGCCTTTACGCCAATATGGTCCATGTGCAGGTTAAAGTACCAGAAACATATGCCGTTCTCTTTTATCTGAAACTTTCCCCATGTGCATATCCGGGGCAGTGCCGCATCCCAGCCAACGCTTGGCTTGCCGTCTGTTTCGGAAAGCCAGAAATTGCCGGACTGCATCAGTTTAAACTTCTCTTCTTTGTAGAAAACAGGCGAGCACTCTCCGGATTTCTCTCCGTCTGTGCGCCCGACTCCTATGAATCCATATTCCGGCATAAGGGACAACATGCCGTTAAGCTGTCCGTAAAAAACCTCCTGTGCACCAAAAATATCAAAATCGTGAAACTGAATGAGCTTTGCAATTACAGGAAGGCGCTGGCCCCAGCCGTTTCCGTTAAGAGAATCGCTTTTGTTCTCGTAGCGGATGTTGTAGGATGCAATATTGATGGTTTGTGCTGTTACATTAATGGCAGCAAAGCAAAGCACAATAGTGGCTATGTATCTTGTTAATCTCATTTTGCAGTGTCTTTGCGTATTGAATATATCAGCTCGTCCATGAATTCTCCGTTCTTGAACAAAGCATTTGGGAATCGTGCTTCAAGAGTAAAACCTGCCTTTTCAAGAACTCTTTGGGATGCTCTGTTTATCCCAAAGGGGCGTGCATAAATACGGGTAATGTCAAATTGGCGGAAACCATATTCACACATCTGCTTTATGGCCTCTGTCATAATTCCCTTGCCCCAGTACATTTCCGACAGCCAGTAACCCATTTCTGCGTTTTTCTCGTGTATGTCCCCCTGAGGGAAAACTCCAATTGAACCAACTGCTTCGCCTTTTATGTCAATTGCCATGATTTTGTTGGCACACTGGTCGGCAACAAATGAAAGATATTTTTGCCCGGCCTCTTTTGTGTATGGATAAGGAAACTGGTTGGTAAGAAATTTCGAAATTTTGAAGTTGTTTGCGGGTTTTCAAAGGCTCTCCAGGACCTTTCT
>Ga0074197_1003123_pt1 | contig 10428 bp, 9 predicted proteins | sample EPASupsiteSAE305_FD_64526 | JGI IMG/M metagenome (GOLD analysis project Ga0074197, IMG submission 64526) | Bioremediated contaminated groundwater microbial communities from EPA Superfund site, New Mexico - SAE3-05 reassembly with SPADES | ecosystem: Environmental > Aquatic > Deep subsurface >...
CGACACCTCAGGAGATGGCTCTTTCGGATGTTAAAAAAGCGATAAACATGTATAGCGACAAGCAGATAGGTATCCCAATAATAGGTGTTGTCGAAAATATGTCATGGTTTACTCCTGTTAATCATCCTGATGAGAAATACTATATTTTTGGAAACGGAGGGGGCGAAAGGCTGGCCAAAGAATTTAGGGTACCACTCCTTACCCGGATTCCAATGAACGAAAAAATGTGTAAAAGTTGTGATACCGGTAAAATGGATGAGCTTTTTTCGGATCCTGCCATAAAATCGGCATTTGCTGAGCTTACCGACAGTATACTATAATACAATAAATGGTCGGTTTTTTTTCTATAATATAACAGGAGAAATAGGCTATGAAATTATTAGAAGAGTTACAGAAAGATATCCGCTTCAATGAAGGGCTCAATGCCTGCATAAATTGTGGGGTTTGTACTGCAATTTGTCCTGCAGCACAATTCAGCAATTATGATCCTCGAATGATTGTCAACTCAGTTCAGGATGGAGATGAATCAGAAATTGAAAATCTTTTAAAAAGCGATAATATCTGGTTTTGCGGAGAATGTCTCTCTTGCAAGACAAGATGTCCTAGGGGAAATACCCCCGGTTACATTATACAAGCACTTCGTGCTCTTTCAATCGATACCGGAATGTTTATAGAAAGCAGCCAGGGCCAAAAACAACTGGCAATAAAGCGTACTGTTGGCGACCATATTCTAAAATACGGGTACTGTGTATATATAGACGAAGTAAATACCGAGATGTACCCTGAACAGGGCCCTGTTTGGGATTGGTTAAAGAATAACCGTGTTGATTTATTAGAAAGGCTTGGAACTAAATATAAAAAAGAGGAGAGTGGTACACTAAGAAACACATCTGAAGAATCTCTCCGTGATCTGAGGAATATATTTGACGAAACCGGAGCAACTAAGCGGTTTGATATAATCGAAAGGTATAGCCGGGTTAAAGCAGCGGAGAGAGGAATTGCCTTTAGCGAAGGCAAGGATGATTACTTTAGAGACGTTTACGAAAATTAAATGTAAAAGAACGATGGAAGCAATTATTAAAAGCAATCTATGGGAGTCTTATCAGAAAGAAATAGCAGATAATCATTATTATTTTGCGCGCAGCTGTATCCGTCAGAATTTTTTTCCCCCTGCTGAAGATTTGTACTTGAAAATTCTCCGAGACGATTTAAATAAAGACATATTTGATGATTCTCGTCAGACTACCTGTACAGGAATTGCATATCACTCCGGAATTATTCCTTTCGAAACAATTATGACCGTGGTTGCACGCCAGTTTTCTCTGATGAACGATGCCGGATATGAGAATTTTGTTGTTTCCTGTGTTACATCATTTGGCATTTATACCGAAATTCTTGAGACATGGAAACACCATCCGGAAAAAGAAATTGAGACAAGAGAGGCTTTAATGCGTGCAACAGGTAAAACTTTTAAAATTCCAAAGAATCTTGTACATGCCAGTGACCTTATTTACAAATTTAGAAAAGAGATTGCAGCAAAAGTTAAGTACAGGCTTGTCAGCAAAGAAACCGGAAAACCATTAAATGTTGTTGATCACATTGGTTGCCATTATGCCAAAATTTTTCCGAAAGAGGGGATAGGAGGAGCAGAGTTTCCATATGTTCTTGCAGGTCTGATTGATGAATGGGGTGGTGCACAGGTTGACTATCCCGAACGTCGCCATTGCTGTGGTTTTGGCTTCAGGCAGTATCTCCTTAAATCCAACAGAGGCTACTCAGTGAGCAACTCCAAACTTAAATTTGATTCAATGCAGCTGTATAACCCCGATTTGATTATTGCAAACTGCCCCGGATGTACTTTTTTTCTTGACCGCTGGCAGTATGTAATCTCCGAAATGGAGGGCAAAACGTATGGAAAAGATGGATACGGAATTCCGGTTTTAACATATGAAGAACTGGCAGGACTATTGTTGGGGTATAATCCGTGGGATATAGGGCTTCAGTTGCATCAAGTTGCGGTTGAACCATTACTAAGCAAATTGGGAATTGAATATAATCCCGACGATAAATATAAGGGACTTAACGGAAAAGAGCTGGGAAGGCCAGAAATTCCATCTTGTCTAAAGTGCGGCTAACATGAAAATTACAACACTTATAGAAAACCTCGTTTACAAGAATGGATTGCTGGCCGAACATGGTCTGTCGCTCTACATAGAAACTGATACGAGGAAGATTCTATTTGATACCGGGCAAAGTGGGGCATTTTGTAAAAATGCCCAGAAAATGGGTGTGAAAATCGAAGAAATTGACTCTGTAATTATAAGTCATGGTCATTATGATCATACTGGAGGTTTGGCATCGTTTTTAATGGTAAACAGTAAGGCCAGAGTTTACATGAAAAGAGAAGCTTTAACCGAAAAGTATGATATTTCAAAAAGATACATCGGAATAGAGTGTAATCCCGAGCTTCTTGAAAACAGGGTTGAATTCATCACGAGAATTACAGAGATTGACAAAGGACTTTTCATTGTGCCCGATATTACTGTTCTGGATAGCGATGATACTCACTTTAGCCATTTTAATGAAGAGTTTTTAGATGAGCTCTATCTGGCCATTACTCTTGATGGCGAGCTGTCTATTGTTACCGGTTGTTCTCACAGGGGAATTACCAATATAATGAAATCGGCCAAAGATTATTTTAATATGCCTTTTAACTTGGTGCTGGGAGGCTTTCACACTAAGGACTGTACCGAAGATCAGTTTAAGAGAATAAGTGATTATTTGATGTATAATACGCCAAAATCTATAGGCGTTTGCCATTGTACCGGAATAGAGAAATATTCCAGCCTTTCAAAACTCTTTGGAAGTAAAGTATTCTATAATTGCACCGGAACTCTTGTTGAGATTTAGATTGAAGGATTTAGATAGTCTCTTGCTCATTAAGGTGTTGTGTGGCTTTTCCTTCAAGACAGGCGATTCGCGAACACTTACTATGGAATAATTTAATCCTTTTTGGTTTGATTATTGCGTTGTACTGCATTAGATATCGTGATAATTTAATAAATGAAACTAAAGATACTTTTGATAATAGGTTTAGGGATGATTGAGGTTCAGACAATGGCACAGGTGCCTCTGTTATACTAAATCTGGGTGGCGCTTCACAGGTTGGTGTTGGCGCAGAATACCAGTATGACGATAAAAAAGAGAAGTGGAATTATCAATCCGGGGGTAAACTCAAATTAAAATTTTAAAATATTTCAAAACTTATTATCCGTTTTGGACATTATACCTGTAGCCTTAGAAGTGGCTATTACCAATAAGAATCATGTAACTATTTTCCGAAATTGTATAAAACGTTCCAGCTTTAAAGGAATAACCTTTGTGTCAAATCAATTTATATTCCTTCAATATGCTTTACTCTTCCAATAAAAAGGGCATTCCCTTATTTATGAGTTTTTTTTTATTTGTACTATCATATTGTTTCGTGAATTTTAGTTTTGCGCAACAACCAACTGTGAACGCAGATTCAGTGCTAAAGACAGACTCTGTTACGCAGAAATTTTATGCAATTAATCATGCAAGTTTGTATTGGTTGTCGTCGCGTAAAGATGCAGAAAGAGCAAAAGAATGGCTAACGGCAATTGAGACTGCAAAAAAATCTGGCATAGTTTCAAAAAAACTTATGACTAGCCAGGTCCGCACTGCGATGTTAGCAAAAAATACCCGGGACAGAGTGTTGAAGGCCAATACTGATAAACAAATTACCAGTCTGGTTTTATATTTCATCAAAGAGCTTCTTGAAGTCAATGCACATTTTGAATATGATGGATTAAGTTCTCATCCGTCTGATTCAGTATACATTCATCACTTAATGGACTCAAAAGGCAAAGGTCCGGTATCGGATATTATTTCAAAACTTGATTGCCAGGATCGTGATTATCAGATATTAAAGAATTTCATGAGAGATTCCATAAAGGGAACTGATTCGTTAAAGTATAAAAAAATAGCGATGGCAATGAGTTACCTAAAGTATCTCTCAATCAATAAACAATCTGAATACATCGTCGTTAATATTCCTGAAACAGAAGCCCGATATTACCAAAAAGGCCAATTAAAGTTGAAAATGAAAATAGTGGCTGGCAAGAAGAAAAATCCCACCCCTACAATTGCCTCGTACATCACCGATATCGTGACTTTCCCATACTGGAACGTACCATTCTCGATTGCATCTAAAGAACTTCTTCCTAAAGTACAAAAAGACGAGAGTTACCTGGAACGAAATAACTTTGAGGTAGTTGATGCAAAAGGCAACTTTGTTGACGACTCGGACCTTAACTGGGATAGTTATACTGAAAAGACTTTTCCTTATTTCTTTCGCGAGTCAACCGGCCCCAATAATTCTCTGGGAGTTTTAAAGTTTTATCTGCAAAATCCTTTCAGTATTTACTTGCACGATACTAACTCAAAAGGGGCATTTGCAAAAGATTACCGGTTTTTGAGTCACGGCTGTATTCGTCTCGAAAAGCCGATAGAACTTGCAGATTTACTGACGAGAGGAAATATTGATGACAGAGAACTAAAGACAGGTAAGAAAGACACTGAATCAAAAACAATCAAGTTAGATCGAAAAGTTCAGGTTTTCATTGTTTACATGCCGGTAACAGTTGAAGATCAGAAAGTAACTTTTCTGAACGATATTTACAACTTAGTTAAGTAAGGCGGAGTTGCTTAAGTATTCTTTGTTTGGATTATAAAGGAAAAGACACGTTCCTCCTTTAATGGCATCGATTATTGGTTTATTCATTTCTGGTGGAAGCGAAGGACAACCATAGCTTCGGCCCAGTCTTCCGTATTTATTAATGAAATTTTGAGTAACATATTCAGCCGCGTGAATTATAATCGCACGCTGAACAGCATGATCATTAAATCCTTTTTCGACTCCATCAATCTGCAGGGAAAAACCAGTATGCGATCCAATAACAGGATGTTCGGTAATGTAAAAACCCAGACTGCTTTTATAAGAGCCTTCATCGTTGGAAAATGACTTCGCATACTCTTCGCCGGTATTTCGTCCATGAGCCACAAATGTATTAAAAAGCAGTTTTTTGTTCTTAAGATCAATCACATACAATCGTTTTTTGTTACTGGATTGGGAGTAGTCAACAATAGTAACAATATTTGGATTATTCAATTTTCCATCGCTATCGAGCTTTTTTAAGCCTTTGATTGCCAGGTCAAATATTTCCCTGGACAATCCTGTCTCAGATAAACTCACGGTGGCGTAAATGTCTTCGTTCGCTATTCCGGCAGGAACGGCTTCTGTCGCACGAGCATTGTTAATCACCGGAATAAGGATAAAAAGAAGGTAAATAATTACTTTTCTCATTCGATAAAGGTACTCTAATATTCACAAAACCAAAATCATCCTGTTTTTTTCATATTATCCACCTTGTTCAGGCAAGCTTGATACGCTGGAGCATAAACAAGTATTGTAATGGTTGTTGAGATGACGGTGATCCAGCTGTCGTGACTTGCAGCCAGAAGGCTGCTGCGTCGGACCCGGGGTCTTTTTACTTAATTATTCAACGCCAATTAAACAAAAAATAGTTCAGATTTGGTTTGATTTATGCGATACATTTATTAGCTTTGTAAACGCTAATATAATAGCAACAAGATATGAATAATCAGATAAACGATAATATATTATCACTTATTGGCAAAACTCATGATTCTTTGATATTGGGAATTGCCGGGCGAGTTAAGGAAAGACGATTAGAAAAAGATTGGACTCAAAGGGCACTCGCATTAAAAGCGGGTATCTCTTTTGGTTCCTTACGCCGATTCGAATCTTCAGGAGAGATTTCGTTACGTTCTTTGATAATGATTGCTTTTGCTTTAGGAATGGAAGATGATTTCCAGAAGTTGTTCTCGAAACATATATACCGGAGTATTGACGACTTGTTGAATGGCTCAAAAGTCAAGCAACGTAAACGTGGAGGTAAAAATGAATGACATCGGGATTGTAGATGTGTACATGAATATGTCACCGATTGGGCGTATAGCGCTCACTCCGGATGGATTATGCGGTTTCGAGTATGATTTAGAATACCTTAAGACTGGCAAATCCATTTCTCCTTATTACCTTCCCTTGCAATCGGGATTGATTGTAGCTACGCGTGATCCATTTAATGGCAATTTTGGCGTTTTTGACGACTCTCTGCCCGATGGTTGGGGAAATCTCTTGCTCGACAGGTTTTTGCAGGAAAAAGGTATCAACCCATACAAATTAAATGTACTGCAAAGGCTATCTCTTATCGGCTCAACGGGACGAGGCGCACTGGAATATAGACCGGATAAGAGTATTGCGACAGATAATGAGTTTCTTGATTTTGATAATCTTGCGACTGAAGCAGAAAAGATATTGAGCGGGGTGGAGAGTGACGGATCTGTAGATTTGCTCTATAAATATGGCGGTTCATCAGGCGGAGCACGGCCAAAGATATTTGCAAAGGTTAATGGGCGGGAGTGGTTAGTAAAGTTCAAAGCAATGTCTGATTCCCATGATGTAGGAGAAGTGGAATATAACTATTCCTTGCTTGCCAAAGAGTGTGGAATCCGGATGCCTGAAACATGTCTTTTTGAGGGCAAGTATTTCGGCGTAGAGCGTTTTGACCGGACTCAAGAAGGAAAGGTTCATACTGTGAGCGCCGCAGGGCTTCTTAATGCCAATTATCGTATTCCTAGTCTTGATTACTCTGTACTGCTTAAGTTAACGCTGAATCTTACCAGAGACATGGAGCAAGTGAAGGAAATGTTTCGAAGGATGGTCTTTAATATTCTTATTTCTAATCGTGACGACCACGCAAAGAATTTCTCTTTTCAATATATAAATGAAGGATGGAGGTTATCTCCTGCTTATGACTTGTTGCCAAGTAATGGTTTTAATGGTTACCATACAACGACTGTAAATGGTAAAGGCGAACCGACCCTTTCAGATATTATTTCTGTGGCCATAGAAGTGGGTATTCCCAAACAAAGGGCAACGCCTATAGTACAAGAATTGTATGACAAGTGCAGTGAACGAAGAATGTTGAAAGTAAATATATTTGATAGATAAGTGTTTTTGTGATCCGCAGCTTTGGCATATTTGTTGATAAACTACTGTGAAGTGTCCAATATCAGAATGTTATCACTTATAACCACAAGTAAAATGAAAAAGCTTTATCTCTTTATTTTGTTATTCAGTCTTGATTTATCGGTTTTTGCCCAAGGCACAATTACAGGTATTGTTTATAATTCGGAAACCAAGGACATAGTGCCTTATGTAAGCATTGGAATTGAGAGCAAAGCTACAGGAACGGTATCAAATAATGCTGGCGAATTTTATCTGAAGTTAGGCGAAAATATAAGCGAATCCGACAGTTTAACCTTTTCATCAATTGGATTCAAAACAATCAAATACTGTATCTCTGATATTATTAAAGGGATAAACAAGATTTACATTGTTCCTGCAACTTATGAATTAGATGAAGTTATAGTTACTAACCGGCCAACTAAAAGTATTGTTATTGGGAGAAATAGTGTTGGCTCAGGTATGCTTGAATGTCCATTTTTTATTTCGTCGGAATTGAATTCTAAAGATAGGATTAGCAGAGAGATCGGGATGCTTTTCAAAACCATGAATGATTGCAGGGTAAATAACATAAACTTTTTTATTAAGAGAAATAATTATTCAAATGTAAAATTTCGATTGACGTTTTATTCTGTCGAAAATGACCTCCCCAAGGATATTATTGTAAACCAAGATATCATTTTTGATGTTAAGGACCAACACAAAGGATGGTTCAAAGTAGACTTGGAACCTTATTTAATATTTATTCAAAAGAGAGAGTCTTTCGTTGTTACTTTGACTCTGTTGGAAGATGAATTAAACAACCAGCGAAATTGGTTCTCTTTTACTGGAGCATTGATGTCGGGATATAACGTATTCCGCAAGGACAAAGCAATGGATAATTGGTCAAAAAAGAATTATGCAGTTAGTATGTTTCTGGAAACTACTGCCTTTATAGACTAAAAGATTAATAATATTATCTAATATTAAAAGAGCTATTTTGTTTTTTATTTAGCGGGTCCGACAATTCCAGTACTTTATGATTGGTGCAAGTTGCAAGCTATATATAGATATATACTTGCACCTTGCACTAAATCCTTAAAGATGAAATCTCTTATTCAATTCCGTAATGAGACTGATTAATGGTGAATAATTTTATTAGGTAGAAAAGGAGATTGCAATATTTATATCCGTTTTTATTTTGCTTTCATATAGTTTCATGAGTACTTGAATTTTTCGCAAAGTGGATAGTTATTTTGTTCAATCGTAGAATGCATAGAAATACAAGGACTGCTTTAGATAATGAGTAATCACACGGTTTACATAAACCATGTGCCACATCATTTCTTATATTTAACCAGACTTTAGTGAAGGTATGCCTAAAAAAGAATAAGTCGTCCTCATTAAATATTTCTTTTATGGAAGTTATATTTAGTAGTTCTTCTAATGGTCTCAGTTCTGTATCTCCATTTTCTTTAACCCTTGTGATTTCTCCACCAGAAAGTTGTACTATTTCCCGTAAAATTGCTTCAAATTTTGGAGTGAGAAAATCAATAGTAAATCTCCAATCCGTAGGCTTTAACTTTATTGCATTTGAGAATTGTGTGAAAAACTCTTTAAAACCAATATCTATAAGTGAGAACCAATTATATTCTATTTTATTATCGCCTCTTGAAATCTCATAAGGTATACCAAATGCAGTTTTAAGTAAGGTTCTTTTTAATTTGGGATAGCTTAATTTTCGTTTCTCAATAGTACGTTTTAGTAATTCTATCACAAATGGTAACGTGTGATTTTTAAGGAAAATATGAAAAAACTGATGTTCTCCTAACTGTTCATGGGTTATTGTAGTTGTATTTCTATTTATATCTGTCAATTTTGGAACAAAGAATTTATGAGATATACCTTGTTCCATTTGCTGGCGTGTGGTAGTTTTAATATTTTCGTTTGGTGGAAATGATAAATTCCCATTATCAAAACATAATTTCAATATAATAACCTCTGAAGAATTTGTTAAAAAGCTATCCAAACATTCATTCACTAAATCAAAGATTTTTTGAGCATCTTTTACAGGGACTTTAGATTCAATTTTTATGTATTTGTGATGGTTCTTGTTTTCTTCTAAATCTCTTATTGCTTGTGATTGTTTTTCTTTATTCCCAGCTATCTTGTAATAATTGATTATACTTTCGTAATGACCTTCGTTCATATGAGAAATGGCAATATTATTATCATCATATGGATGCAATTTTTTATACTCTAAATCTCCCAATAATTCATTAGCTTTCTTAAATAATTCATTATTAGTTGTTTTTCTGGAGAAAGTAACAGCAAGATTTAGTAGTCTTTCCTTAATATTAGAATCATTGTCATTATTGGACAACTCAATACACAATTCAGGATAATGTGCCAATTCTCCACTTTCAAACAATTTGCAATCTCGTATATTCTCAAAAATAAAGGTCTTAAGTTTAGAGGATAATGTGGTATTATAAAGATAATTGTTAATTTGATTTTTAAGACTTTCTTTTTGAATTTTATACCGAATACTAATCGAAATAATTATCCCTAATGTTTTGGAAAAATGAAGGGTTTGAAAATCTTGATTATGAATTGACAGATAGTAGGAAAGAACCTGTTGGTAACATTCTATTGCTTTGGAAGCAAAAGAATTGTTTTTAGAAATATTTAATAAAAAATGATAGTACTTTGACAAAAGGTGAATATTTTTTGTGGTTTCTACCCTTTGCCGGAAATATGTAATCATTTGCTCATTTTCAGCGGATATTTTCCTTAAAGTGTGTGAATTAAATGTATTAAGAGCATAATTTTCATATCTTATCGACGACCTATCTTGCTCTGGCATATCATCTAAATCCGTAAATAAGTTCCAAGAGTAACTCTCTATCTCGTATTCTGTCTCAATTTTGCTGTAAAAATGAATTAGTGCTGCATTCATGATATATAGCTTTTAATTATTATTGCTTGTAGTAGATTCTGAGAAAATCTTATTCTTATATGATTCGTATGTGTCAGCAAAATTTTTAGGATGGACATTCTGCATATATTCAGAGAAAGAAACACTGAGATTAGCGCAGGCAAGAAAAGGATCTATTTCTTTTTGATTTTTAGCTTTCTCAATACTCTTGTAATATTGCTCAAAGTAGTATTCAAAGCCATTCTTTTCAAATTCTTTGGCATACAATAGAAGTGTTGAGATTGAAAGCAGAATTAATGGGCGAGTATTACTCATATTGACACCTTCCGACTGACACCTATCCACATACCATTTCTGCATAAGATAAGGCATTCCATCG
>Ga0074197_1003124_pt1 | contig 10422 bp, 9 predicted proteins | sample EPASupsiteSAE305_FD_64526 | JGI IMG/M metagenome (GOLD analysis project Ga0074197, IMG submission 64526) | Bioremediated contaminated groundwater microbial communities from EPA Superfund site, New Mexico - SAE3-05 reassembly with SPADES | ecosystem: Environmental > Aquatic > Deep subsurface >...
ATCCCAAAGTTTTTCATCTGTTTTTTTAAAAGTAATCCCAAAGAGTTTGTTTAGAAAATCAAACATTCCATTTAAAACGCTCATTTGCTCAAAATATACTCTGTAAAGTTCTTCATCTATATCATACTTCTCCTTTTTGAGCAGTTCGCTATAGTAAGCGGTATCAAAGCTACAAAGCGGCTTATGAGCCATTTCTTGAAGCTCTTTTATCTCGGCATGAGCCTGTTCTTTAGAGTTTATTAGCAGTTTTTCCAAAAAGTTTATAACGCTTTTTTCATCTTTTGCCATTTTGCTTGCAAGCGAATAAGCAGCGTAGCTAGGAAATCCCAAAAGTCTACTCATCTCATTTTTAAGGGCTAAAAGCTCATCTATAATCTGCTCATTTTGCGGAGCTCTTGTTACATAGGCACGGTAAAGTTCTTCTCTGATTTTCTCATTTTTCCCATAAGTCATGTATGCAATATATGATGGCATTTGAAGCGTGAATCTATATTTTGTAACTCCGTTTTCTTCAAATTTTGCGTCTAGGAGATCACTCTGCGGTATACCCTCTACATCTCTCTCGTCCGTTATAATATACTCATAAGCGGAAGTTGCATCTAACACATTTTGCGAAAAGTCGTTTGATAGCTCACTTTTTCTAATATTTATCTCTTGAAGCCTCTCTTTTGTTTTTTCATCCAGATGTGCGCCGCTTAGCTCAAAGTTTTGAATATTTAACTCTAAAACTTTTTTTTGTTCTTGGTTTAAATTTTTCTCATTTGAATAGATCTCTTTGTATGCTTTGTAAATATTCAAATTTTGTGAGAGTTTTGTAGAGTATTCGGTTATGATAGGCAGGGAGTCGGCATAGATCTCCTGTGTTTTTTCTGTGTTGTTTACGGAGTTAATATGTGATAGCGGTGTAAAAAACTGTTCTAAATACTCATCCATCATGCCAAGCGGTTTTACAAAATTTGAATATGTTTTCTCTTTTATCTTTAAGAGTTCATCTATCTTTTTGTTGTTTTCTTCTACTCTTTTGTTTAGCTCATCTATAAAGCTATCTAGATCTACATTAAATTTTAAAAATTTACTCATTTTTCAATCCTCTTCATCTCGTTTTTGTTTTGTGGCATTAAATTTGTTAATTAAAATATCATCATATTCGTTTGACTTTTCAAAAAGTCTCTTAAATGCGGTTTTTCCCTCTTTTTGTGTCAATGATGAATCAACTATTATATATGAGAGGTAGATGAAATTTTCATTGATGGAAAATCTAAGATAGGAGAGTTTTTGGTTCTCTTCAAGCAGATAGTCATAAATTTGCGATATGTTTTCTTTTGGAATAACGCATAGTTTAGAGTCGCCTATAATAATGCCGTTTTCATAGTAGTTTATCTCTATTCGAGCAGTTCCGTAATCAACTCTCCATGAAGCTTGAGACCTTCTTGCTAATGTAACATTTACGTCCAAAGATGCCAGAATCTCCTCAAAAAGTTTTGTGCTTCCTGTTGGATTGTACCCTTTTCTTCGCAGTTTTGCGACTTCTAGTTTTATGCCGCACTCTGAGCAGTAATCATTTTTTATATCTTTTTCATCAATCAAATTTTTACATGACGGGCATTTAATAATATTTTGGCAACCAAGGATTTTATAGCTTTTGAGAGCCTCTTCCACATAATAGTATGGAAGTGCAAAGCCTAAATTATTTGAATTTTGTATGATAAAAGTATTTACGCCTATCACTTCGCCGCTTATATTTAGCAGAGGTCCTCCGCTGTTTCCTGGGTTTATCGCAGCGTCAATCTGTACATATTCTAGTTCACCGTAAATTCTTGAAGCTTTTGAAACTATCCCCTCGGTTGCGCTGTAGTTGAGTCCGTACGGATGACCGACTGCAATGGTAGTATCGCCGTCCTCAACCCCTTTTGTAGATAAAACAAGAGGATTTTTGGGTGTCTCAAAATCATAGCTTATAAATGCAAGGTCAAAATAGGCATCATCATATACAACTTTTGCAATGCTTCTTTTTATCTTTTTTGCACTAATGACAACCTCTTTCATGCCGGAGACCACATGTGAGTTTGTGACTATGAGATCTCCTATGATAAAGCCTGTTCCGCTTCCATAAGGTGTCATAATCTGTATGATATTTTCGATATAAGTTTCCAATATAAGCTGCGTATTCACGTCTATATCTCTTCGAAATTAAGATTTTTTATCTGTAGATAAAAGCTGTTGCTAAACTCGTTTAGCGATGTAAAGTTGAGCTTTTCGCCAAAAGGTTTTAGAAGTTTAAAACGGTTTTGATGCGGAGCAATAATTTCATCTATTCTTGAGATAATCGCTCTTTTTGCAAAAGTTGAGTTCTCTTTGTTGTAGAGCGGAGTATAGCCAAGAGAAGTAAAAAAATCCGGATCTTGAATCTCTACTAAAGTATGAAGCAGATTTTTCAAGACAACATGTAACCCGTAATTGTATAAAATATAGAGTGCCACATAGTTGTATATGGTTGGGATTACTTGATTATACCTGTTGTTTTTGTACCATCTTATTTTTGCAAGAGATTCTGTTATAAATACTTCAATCTCTTCTTGAGATGTTTTTTCAAGCGGGTTAAAAGTATATTTTGCATTATAAAAATTTGTTTTAAACTCTTCAAAATCCATCTCTTTTAGTTTATTTATGTAAACTCTTAACTCTTCGTTTTTTGCCTCTACCGTTGCATTCTCATCGCTAAAATACTCCTGCACCTTTTTGCTTGATTTTTGAAATATCCCATATTTTGGTACCAATAAGTAGTCGATTTTAAAAATAAGATACAAGAGTATAAAAGATTGCATTGCCGCATTGTCATTTGATGGCAATGTTGATATTTTAGCCGTTGATTCATTTATCCATCTATGCAGAAAATTATATTTAAGTTGGAGTTCAGACTCATTCATCGCACTTAAATGCTCTGTGTCTTCTATAGGAATATCCAAAAATTCACTCTTTGTATACTCTTTGTCAAAGTCGGCATTAAGTGCAATCTCTCTTAAGGGAAAGAAAACTTTTTGCGGATTCATGGTGATGTTGTCAAGAAAAAGTTTCAGTTTTATATACTCATCGTCGCTAAAATAGTAAGCATAAGTGAGTTGATAGTTTCTCTCTAAAATCAGCCGCTTAAGAGCCACGTTTGCAGATGATTTTTTTGTAAGAATAGCTTCCGCATAGAGATTTTCTTTTGTAATAGTGCCGCTTATTTTAGCACTGCCTTGAAATATTTCAAAGTTTAGTCTATCTGCTTCATGCGTGGTTATAATGTTCTTGTTTGAGGTGCCGTTTGAGTAGTTTTCAAGAGATTTAAAAAAGTATTCATACCCTTTTAGTATATCTTTAGCTTCAAATGCTTCGTAAGATTTGTTGAACTCTTCTTCTTCATTTTCGGACAAATCTGCATTTATCCCTCTTCCAAAAGAGTGTTTTAATTTCATCTTAGGTTCAAAAAAATTTAACCAGCCCATCTACTCTCTTTTATTTAATTAGGTATCATTATAATAAAAACACCCTTATATCTTTGTAAATATGGGGTTAAACGCTTTTGAAGAGATAAGGATTTTATCGCCGACAGAGAGATTTTCAATATCTTTTTTAACGGCAGTTATCTTTAAGACCTCATTGTTTGCCATAACATCTATGACATAGAGAATATCACTTTTGTTTATCGAGAGTACTTCTCCCGCTACTTTAAACTTTCCGCTTAGATTTGAAGAGGCAAAAACCTCGGACGGAGTTCCATCATCTGTGATATCTCCCAAAGAGATTTTAAAAATTCTGTTTGAGAGCTTGAAAACTTCGCTTACATCATGACTTACCAAAATGGAGGTGACATCAAATTTTTTATGCACTGCCAAAAGTTCATCTTGAAGCTTTACTCTCATAGCATGGTCAAGCGCCGAAAGAGGTTCATCAAGAAGGAGCAGTTTTGGGCTGCTGACAAGTGCTCTTGCAACCGCTACTCTCTGTTTTTGTCCGCCGCTTAGCTGATCACTCATCATTAAAGACAGATTTTCAAGCTCCATAATCTCTAAAATTTCATCGACTCTCGCACTCTCATTTTGATTTTTTAGAGCAAATAGAAGATTTTTTTTAACACTCATGTTTGGGAAAAGCGCATAGTCTTGAAATACAAACCCTACACCTCTTTTTTGCGGAGTCAGGTTTATCTTTTTACTGCTGTCAAACCAAACTTCATCACCGACTTTTATCTCTCCGCTATCGGGATTTTCTAATCCGGCAAGTATACGCAGAAGTGTAGTTTTTCCGCTTCCGCTCTTTCCAAAGAGTGTTAAAAAATCTCCCTCTCTTATCTCTTTGTTTACATGTAGGACAATCTTTCCGTCTGCCGTGTTTAGAGTTTTTTTTATGTTAATTTTTATCATTTATTATAAATCTATCGTGAGCATTTTTGAACTCTTCTTGTTTGTTTTGATAATTTTAGCCAATAATCTATTTTTTTGAGCGTGAAAGATGGTTGATAATGAAAAAAAATACCTCTTTTTTAATATTGAGGACTTTAAGAGACATTTTTAAAAGTGATGGTACAATGTTCGCCATAAAATTTTTTAATATAAAACGTCAAAAAACTAGCTATCTGCTGAATATGCCGTTGCTATTACAAAGGAAAATAAGTGTGTAAAGATTGCGGTTGCAGCATAGTAGAACATAGTCATTCCCACGAAGAGAGTCATTCCCACGAGCATCATCACCATCACGGAGATACTCATAAACACCATCATCATGAAGAGCCGCATAAACATAGCCATTTGCATGACAATCCTCAGCTAAATGACCCTAAAACCATTTCGGTAATAGCAAAGATTTTGGATAAAAATGACCATGAAGCAGGGCATAACAGAGAGCATTTTAACTCTCACGGTGTTTTGTGCATAAATCTTATGAGTTCTCCAGGAAGCGGAAAAACTGCACTTTTAGAGGGACTCTCAGAGTTACATGAGTTTAAATTTTGCGTAGTTGAGGGTGATTTGGAGACAAGCAGAGATGCGGATAGGCTCAAAGCAAAAGGGATACAAGCTCATCAGATTCAAACCGGTTCTGCATGTCATCTTGATGCGTTTATGGTGCATAAAGCACTTCATCACATGGATTTGGATAGTGCGGATGTCTGTTTTATAGAGAATGTCGGAAACCTTGTTTGCCCTGCCAGTTATGATGTGGGAAGCCACCTAAATATTGTTTTGGTAAGCATTCCCGAGGGCGAAGACAAGATTGCAAAATATCCTGTAATGTTTCGCAAAGCGGATTTGATTTTATTTACAAAAGTGGATTTGCTTCCCTATTTTGAGTATGACATCCAAAAAGAGAAAGAGAGTGCAAGAAAGTTAAATCCAAGTGTTGATATCCTTGAAGTCAGCACAAAAGATGAAGCGTCACTGAAAAAAGTTTCTCAGTGGATTAAGTTTAAAATGGAGATGCGTTAGTGTGCCTCTCCATTCCATCAAAAGTTGTTAAGATAGATAAAGAGAGTTCTATCGCTACAGTCGATACCATGGGCGTGCAAAGAGAGGCTAGTTTGGCTCTAGTTGGAGATGAAGAGCTACAAGTCGGCGATTTCGTTCTTTTGCACATAGGGTTTGTTATGAAAAAAATTGATGAGCAAGAGGCGTTGGAGAGTTTAGAGATCTATAGAGATATTATAGATAGGATGAACGAAGATGATAAGAGGATGGCAATTTTAGGAGAAGATGCGCTTTGATGGAGCAACTAGAATTAAAAAACTTATATGACGGCTTCAGAGACGCTCCTACCATCAAAGCCTATGCCAAGCTTATAGAAGAGGATGCCAAAAAGCTACAATCTCCCATAAACATCATGGAAGTTTGCGGCGGACATACACACACCATCATGAAGTACGGGCTACTTCAACTTCTGCCTAAAAATATCAAATTTATACATGGTCCGGGATGTCCGGTATGCATCATACCAAAAGAGCGAATTGACCATGCATACATTTTAAGTATGCAAGAAGATGTGATTTTGGTTACTTTGGGAGATATGATAAAAGTACCGGGGAGCAAAGGAAGTCTGCAAGATGCAAGAAGCAGAGGTGCAGATGTAAGGTTTGTCTACTCTCCGTTTGATTGTTTAAAAATTGCTCGCCAAAATCCGACTAAAAAAATCATCTTTTTTGCCATAGGTTTTGAGACGACTACCCCCATGAGCGCGGCACTTTTAGAGAGTGTTATAAAAGAGGGTATTTACAATATTTTCTTCCACATAAACCATGTAAGAGTTCCCGAAGTTATGAGAGAGCTTATAAAGAGCAGAGATGTACATGTAGACAGCTACAACAACAAAATAGACGCATTTCTGGGACCCTCACATGTAAGCGTGATAAGCGGAAGCAAAATCTATGAGGAGTTTCCACGTGACTATAACCGCCCAGTAGTAGTTTCGGGTTTTGAGCCTGTTGATGTTATGCAGGCGATTAGCATGTCGGTAAAACAGTTTGTAGAGGGCAGATGCTCCCTTGAAACCCAGTACAAAAGAGTTGTAACTTACGATGGAAACCTTAAAGCTCAAGAGCTGATAGATACCTATTTTGAGCAAAGAGAGCTTTTTAAATGGAGAGGTTTGGGAAACATCCCAAAAAGCGGACTCAAACTAAAACCAGAGTTTGAAGCGTATGACGCAGAGGTTATCTACAAAGATGTTCTCCCACTCGGCGAGATAGAAGACCATAAACTCTGCATCTGCGGAGATATACTAAGAGGCATGGCAAATCCGCCCGAATGTACTCTTTTTGGAACTGCATGTAAACCCTCATCACCCATCGGAAGCTGTATGGTAAGCAGCGAGGGAGCATGTGCGGCTTACTATAAGTATGGGAATTTGATAAAATAATATGATTACAGATGTTAATAAATTAGATGATTTGTCTTATATCTTGTATTATAAATCAATGAATGGACTTAAGAATTGTATTGATCTGTCGCACGCTGCAAATAAATTATGTAGCGACATATTTAACAGCGAAAATATAAATTTATTAAATGAACGACAGAGGTTGGAAAATTATAATAGAGAGTTCCAAAGTTATGCTATAGACACTATTGTATATTTTCAAGCTATGATTGAGGCTGATTTAAATAAATGGGTGAAGAAATATAATATAGCCGGTGGTAGTTTTCCGCAAAAATGGGAGAATGTACAAAAGTATTTTAATATACAGTCTGATTATTTTAATGAATGGGATAAAGTATATAAACAGTATAGAGTTACATTTTTGCATGCAGATGAAAAAAAAATTGAAAAAAATATAAAGAAATTTAACGATTTGAGCATTTATGAACTCTATGATTCCATTAAAAATGGTTGGTTCGCATATATTGAAATTTTGTATCATACTTTAAATTATGATATTACAGATATTAGTTTAGAAGAAAATTGGGAACAAAATAAAATAAATCAGCAGATTGATGATTTAAAAGATAATTTAAATAGCTTTAATCAGATAAGTGAAAAATTAGTATCAAAAATATTAAAAGAACTGAAAAATTTAAATAAAGAAGATTACAATGAATAAAACAATAAGCCTAGCTTGTGGTAACGGCGGTGAAGAGAACAACGAGCTCATCTCTCAGGTGTTTTACAAGGCTTTTAAAAACAACATCCTAGACAAAAGCGAAGATGCGGCTATCATCCATAACGGAGAGCTTGCCTTTTCAACAGACAGTTTTACGGTTTCGCCTCTATTTTTTGCTGGAGGTGACATAGGCAAACTTGCAGTCTGCGGTACATGCAACGACCTTGCCATGATGGGTGCGAAGCCAAAATATTTGACATGCAGCGTGATAATAGAAGAGGGTTTTGAGACTAGGGAATTAGAGAAGATTGTAAGAAGTATGAAAAAAGAGCTAGGTATTAACGGTGCGATTGTCGTAAGCGGAGACACCAAGGTTGTGCCAAAGGGAAGTGTCGATAAGATTTTCATAAACACGACTGGAATAGGCGAAGTTCTAAAAAAAGGCATTAGTTCCAACAACATAACCAAAGATGACATTATCATTGTAAACCGTGACATAGGGTGTCATGGCGCGGCTATTTTTGTAGCCCGTGAGGGCATCGAGATGAGCAGTTCACTCCGTAGCGATTGCGAGTCTCTTTTTCCTCAGGTAAAAGCACTTTTGGATGCGAACATAAAAATAACCGCCATGAGAGACGCAACCAGAGGCGGAGTGAGTGCGGTGTTAAATGAGTGGGCAAAGCAGTCAAACATCTGCGTTGAGGTCGAAGAAGAGAGCATTCCCATCAGTGATGAGGTAAAAGGGATTTGCGAGATGCTCGGTTTTGAAGCGACAGCTTTGGCAAACGAGGGCACTTTTGTGTTAGCCGTAAATCATGATGACGCAGAGCGAGCAGTAGAGATTTTAAAAACTTTTGAGAGTTGCAAAAGTGCAGCGATAATCGCCAATGTAACAGATGCTTACCCAAAAAAAGTGGTTTTAAAGAGCAGTTGGGGGACTTCAAGATTTTTGGATACGCCAAGCGGCGAGCTCCTTCCTAGAATCTGCTAAATTTATGAAGATACTTCTACTCGTATCTGCCTTTAACTCTCTGAGCCAAAGAGTTTTTTGTGAGCTTAGAGATATGCAACATGTAGTCTCGGTGCAGTTTTCAACAAGTGATAAAGAGATGATAGAGGAGGCGCAAAGATTTAAGCCCGATATCATCTTTTGCCCCTACTTAAAAAAGTACATTCCAAAAGAGCTGTTTTTAAATACGCCCACTTTTATACTTCATCCCGGTATCAGAGGCGATAGAGGTCATAATGCGTTAGACCATGCCATAAGGGATGATAAAAAAGAGTGGGGAGTCGTCATCCTTAGAGCCAACGAAGAGTTTGACGGCGGAGATATATACGCACATGTAAGTTTTAAAATGAGAGATACATATAAGGCTTCACTCTACAGAAACGAGGTGGCAAATGCTACTTCAAAAGCACTCAAAATTTTGCTTGAAAGTTTAAATGAGAGTGAGTTTGAACCCATTTCTCAGCTAAAAACCAAAATGCACGCATACTTAACACAAGAAGACAGAGCTATAGATTGGCAAAGAGATACGACAAAAGAGATTATAAAAAAGATACATGTAAGCGATAGTTTTCCCGGTGTAAAAGATGAGTTTTTGGGAGTAGAGTGTTACCTCTTTGGTGCGTGGGAAGAGGAGAGTTTAAAGGGAGATCCCAAAGAGATAATTGCCAAAAGAGACGGTGCTGTTTGTGTCGGAACTATTGACGGAGCTTTATGGATAAGCCACATGTTAGAAGTCGGCAGGTTCAAACTTCCCTCTACTTATGTTTTAAAAGAGAAGATTAAGGGTGTAAAAGAGGTTCGTACTCCTCTTGTTGTGGAGTATGGAGAGAAAACTTTTCACGAGATTAGCTACAAAAGCATCTCTGATGTATGCTACATGTACTTTAATTTTCATAACGGTGCTATGAGTTCTGAACAGTGCATAAGGCTCAAGTATGCGTTTGAATATCTAAAAGAGAGCCATAAAGTCATTGTTTTGATGGGCGGAGAGGATTTTTTTAGTAACGGAATACATCTAAACATACTTGAAGACTCTCAAAAACAAGGAGAAGACGGCTGGAGCAACATAAATGCAATGAACGATGTGGTGAAGTCCATACTATGTGCAGATGATGTTATAACCGTTGCATCTTTGGGAAAAAATGCTGGAGCAGGCGGAGTTTTTTTGGCTCTTGCATGTGACTATGTCGTTGCAAAAGAGGGAGTTGTTCTAAACCCTCACTACAAAACTTTGGGTCTTAGCGGAAGCGAATACCATACCTACACTTTAGAAAAAAGAGTTACAAAAGAGAGCGCAGACAGGCTTTTGAGTGAGTGTCTGCCTATAAGCGTAAAGAGAGCTTTTGAGATTGGTATGATAGATAAAGTTTACGAAGATAAAAACTATTTTGAGTCCGTAAATGAATTTGCACAGGTATTGACACAAGATGAAGATAAATATAATGATTTTTTATATGAGAAAGAGGAGTGTTTATCTAAAAATATTGACATCATGGAACAAAAAAAAGAGGAGGAGCTAAAAGTCATGTATGCCGAGTTTTGGGACAAAGAGAGCCTTTTTCATAAACTAAGATATGAATTTGTCTATAAAATATGTCAAATTAAAACGCCTCAAAGACTAAAGGAAGTGTGAAAATAGCTCTGTTGACGTTTATAACTTGAGTAAATAAGTAAAATTAAATTAATCCAATTTAAGGATATATTGAAATTAAGGTAAGAATTAAACAAAACTTAAAGCTTGATTAGATACAATTCCGGACTTTTTGTAGATTTATAAAGATTTTAAGGAATTGTACATGTACGCAATTATCAAAAACGGTGGCAAGCAGTATAAAGTTCAAGA
>Ga0074197_1003132_pt1 | contig 10403 bp, 10 predicted proteins | sample EPASupsiteSAE305_FD_64526 | JGI IMG/M metagenome (GOLD analysis project Ga0074197, IMG submission 64526) | Bioremediated contaminated groundwater microbial communities from EPA Superfund site, New Mexico - SAE3-05 reassembly with SPADES | ecosystem: Environmental > Aquatic > Deep subsurface >...
CCCCCATCAAACTGACCAAGGAACAGAAAGAAATTCTGCGGCAGTTCGATGAGATAAGCAAGGAGCACGAGGAAGAGGGCTTCTTTTCCCGCCTGTTTCATGGACATCTTGGAAAACAAAAGAAAAAGGCTGAAGATCCGGAAAGGGTAGCCCATGGCTGAGGAACAGGTGTTCACCCATTTTGACGCTGCCGGCAATGCCCGCATGGTCGATGTCAGCGAGAAGGGCGAGACGGTTCGGCAGGCGATTGCGGTCGGATCGATCACGATGTCACCGCCCGCGTATGAAATGATCCGTAAAGGCACGGTCAAGAAAGGTGACGTGCTCGGGGTTGCCCGGATAGCCGGCATTATGGCAGCCAAAAAAGTGGATCAGCTGATTCCACTGTGTCACCCCTTGATGATTACCGGAGTTGATATATCGTTTTCTTTCCAGGATGAACAGTGTGCCGTCGAGATCCAGGCAACCGTCTCGATTACGGGACGGACCGGAGTCGAGATGGAAGCCCTGACAGCAGTGTCCGTTGCCGCGCTCACCATTTACGATATGTGCAAGGCTATCGACAAAACCATGGTGATATCCGATATCCGTCTGTTGCGGAAGAGCGGCGGGAAGAGCGGTTTATTTGTCAGACCTGCTGTCGCATGATATATTATATTAAGACCACTAGACAGAACCACCTTGCTGGAGAACGATAATGGAAGAGAAGGTTTTGCTGCAGTTCAAAGAGCAGCTTGAAGCAATGAAGGCCGAGATCAATACCGATGTCGAGCAGACCCTGACCGAAATGACCAGCCAGACGGGAAATATTCCTGACCCCAACGACCGGGCCACCATGGAGTCGGACCGGAGTTTCGAGCTGCGTATCCGCGGCAGGGAACGCAAGTTAATGGATAAGGTCGACGAGGCCTTGATCAGGATCGACGACGGGACCTACGGCATCTGCGCCGGATGCGGTGAGGATATTGCTGTCAAACGGCTCCAGGCCCGGCCTGTGGCCAAGTATTGCATTGACTGCAAAACTCGGCAGGAACAACGGGAAAAAGAACAGGGCCGGTAAGATAGATGCCTGAACTGCGAAGAGATCCGATTCTCGGTCGGTGGGTGATTATTGCTCAGGAGCGGGGCAAGCGGCCAACCGATTTTTTGATCGAAGAATTTAAGGTCAAAGGAGGTTTCTGTCCTCTTTGCCCCGGCAATGAAAAAACAACACCGGACGAAGTCCTCGTCTATGGCAGGGGATGGGGCTATCCTAATACCGCCGGTTGGAAGGTACGCGTTGTGCCCAATAAATATCCGGCCCTTATTATTGAAGGTACTCTCGATAAGCAGGGCGAAGGGCTCTATGACCGGATGAACGGTATTGGTGCGCATGAGGTCATTATTGAGAGTCCGAACCATCTGGACAGGTTTTCCAATCTGCCGCCGCATGACATGCTCTTGACCTTTCGTGCTTTCCGTGATCGGATTCATGATCTGTCGAAGGATACCCGTTTCAATTATGTCGTGGTGTTTAAGAATTTCGGCAAGGCCGCCGGCGCCTCGCTCGAGCACTCCCATTCCCAACTGGTGGCCCTACCCATCTTGCCCCGAATGGTCACTTCGGAATTGGATGGCAGCCTGTCGTATTTCAAATACAAGGACCGCTGCGTTTTTTGTGATATCATTCGCCAGGAGATCCAGCAGAAGGTTCGTCTGGTTTGTGAAAACGATCATTTCGTCACGGTCACCCCCTTTGCTCCCCGCTCGCCGTTTGAGATGTGGGTCATGCCCCGTTTCCATAATTCATCGTATATCGAGCAGGACGAAACTTCTCTGGTCGCACTGGCCGAGATTTTCTCCGAGACCCTGCGGCGTCTGGACGCCTGCATCCCCCATGTCCCCTATAACTTCGTCCTTCATACCCAACCCCTGCGTTCCGGACCGCTGGACCACTATCACTGGCATTTTGAAATCGTTCCCAAATTGACTTCCATCGCCGGATTTGAATGGGGAACTGGATTCTACATCAATCCTATGCCACCGGAAGAGACCTGCAAGTATCTCCGGGAGGTCAGCCTGTAGGAGGATTCGTGGAAAAGAAGCGCATATTGCTGGTTGACGACGAGGAGAGTATTCAACTGCTCTATCGTGAGGAATTCGAAGACGAAGGCTTTACTGTAGACTCGGCCTATAACGGCGTTGATGCCTTGGAGAAATTCCAAAAGGATCCACCCGATCTGGTCATTCTCGACATCAATATGCCGGGCATGAACGGCATTGAAGTGTTGCGGCAGATGAAGGAGCTTCGTGCCGACCTGCCCATTATTCTCAGCTCGGCCTATCAGGAATACAAACAGGATTTCGCCACCTGGGCCTCCGAGGCCTATGTGGTGAAATCGGCCAATATGGACGAACTCAAAGCCACGGTTCGCAAACATCTCTCCTGACTACCGATTCCCGACCGTGCAGGAACCGGGGCGTTGCCGACCGCGCTGCCGGCAACGCCGTTGATTGCTTTCATGAAAGACATCCAGAGCCTGCACGATTCCCGTCGTATCAATATCCGCAAAGTCGGCGTTAAAACGATCACCTATCCGATCATCGTCCTTGACAAGGAGTGCAAAACCCAACATACGGTGGCGAAAGTCAACATGTATGTCAATCTGCCGCATCGGTTTAAGGGCACGCACATGAGTCGGTTTGTTGAAATCCTCAACCGCTTTCACGGTGAATTCAATCTCAAAACCTTTCATTTGATCCTTGAGGAAATGAAATCCAAACTGGAGGCCGAAGCCGCCCATTTGGAAATCGAATTTCCTTATTTTCTGACGACTAAACAAACTGCCCCAATCCCCGGCATGGAACGCTATGATTGTCGGCTGCATGGTTCGCTCTCCCGGCAGCTTGACCTGGTTATCGAAGTTGATGTTCCGGTGACCCTGCCTTACCAGTCGTCTTCACAGTCGGCGACCGCGGTTTTTTCCGGTTTGTGGGGCATGATCACCGTTGCCGTGCGGATGAATCGTTTTCTCTGGATCGAGGACTTGATCGTGTTGATCAAGGAAGGGGCCGTTCCGCCGCCGGCCCAGCCGGATACGGTGGAATCCATGTGCCGGCGGATCAGTTCCGTTCTTCGGACCAGCGGTGCCTTGCACTGGTATAAAGTTGTTGTGAAAAACATTGCCACCGGGTATTCAACATTTGCCTCTACGGAATGGCCGGAACCGGTGGAAACCGGCACGGAAGGCCCGGCGATTGCCAATCCCCGGGTGGAATAACCGGACCGGAGGTCGCTTCCACTTCATGATTTTAGATCAACTCAACACCCACAGACTGCGATGAGTGAACTCCTTTTTGAAATTGGAACAGAAGAGATCCCGGCCGGGTATATCCAACCGGCCCTTGACGCCCTCGCTGAAGGCATGGCTAAAAAATTGTCGGCCTTGGATCTTGCAGCTGACACGATCCGCACCTACGGCACTCCACGGCGTCTGACCCTGACCATCGGCGATCTGCAATCCCGGCAGGCGGACCGGCGCCAAGAGCACATCGGGCCTTCAAAAAAGGCGGGTTTTGATGCCGAGGGTCAACTCACCAAGGCGGCGATCGGTTTTGCACGATCCCGCGGTTTCGAACCGGAACAGCTGCAGGTCGTGGCCACTGGCAAAGGGGAATACCTGATGGCCGTTGAGGACGTCCAAGGCCAGGAAACAGCAGTGCTGCTCCCCGGTCTGCTGGAGGCGCTGGTTCGCGAACTGGTCTTTCCCAAATCGATGCGGTGGGCCGATTACGACATGGCCTTTGCCCGGCCTATTCAGTGGTTGCTGGCCCTTTATGACGGTGCGGTGATTCCCGTGAACATCGACGGCGTGCTCTGCGGCAACACCACCCAAGGGCACCGGTTCATGGCACCCGCCGCCTTTGAGGTCAGCGGCATCGGTTCGTATCGGGCTGAACTGGCCAAGCGCTTTGTCATTGTTGATCCCGCGGAGCGGAAGGCCAGGGTGGTTGAAGAAGTGCAGCGTGCGGTACGCGAGGGCTCGGGCTCTGCCGGGGCGAAACCGGTGCTGCATGAAGGCCTGCTCGACACGGTGACCAATCTGGTGGAATACCCCTATGGGATCTGCGGGCATTTTGATCAAAAATTCCTGCAATTGCCGGAGGAGACCCTGGTAACCTCGATGCGCGAGCATCAGAAATATTTCCCGGTGGCCGGGGCTGACGGCAAACTCCTGCCGCTTTTCGTGGCCGTCAATAACACCAGGGTCGAGGATCGACTGCTTGCCGCCAGCGGCCATGAGAGAGTGCTGCGGGCGCGTCTTGAGGATGGATTGTTCTTTTTCAACGCCGATCGCAAGAAATCGCTCGCCGATCGATGCAAGGACCTGCACGGGATTGTTTTCCAGAATAAACTGGGAACCATGCAGGCCAAGAGCGAGAGAATCGCGGCGCTTGCCGCACTCCTGGCCGCCAGATGCGCTCCGGAGTTGAAAGAAGATGCGGTTCGCGCCGCGCAGCTGGCCAAGGCTGATCTGCTCACGGCCATGGTGGGGGAATTTCCCTCGCTGCAGGGGATCATGGGAAGGGTCTATGCGCTCCACGACGGCGAGAGGGCGACTGTGGCCCACGCCATAGAGGAACACTATCTTCCCCTGCGGGCCGGCGGAGAGCTGCCTCAATCCCTGCTTGGCGCCCTGGTCGGAATAGCCGACAGGATGGATACCCTGGTCGGCTGCTTCGCCATCGGGGAGAAGCCCACCGGCAACAAGGATGCTTTTGGCCTCAGACGACAGGCAATCGGGCTGATCAACATCATTCGGGGTTTGAATATCTCGCTCTCCTTGAGTGAGACCGCAGCTGCCGCTCTCAAGGGCTATGCAGGGGTTGTTGACCAGGATGCGCAAGTCGTTGCCGAGGTCCTGGCTTTCATCAGGCTGCGGTTTGAGAATGAACAGATCGCCTCGGGCCTGCCCCAGGAATTGGTGGAGGCGGCGACCGCGGTCGGTTTTGACAACCTTGCCGACTGCCTTGCCCGGATCGAGGCCCTTGACGGGATTCGCGGTCAGGAGAGTTTCCGGGTGCTGGCCGGCTCATTCAAACGAATCCGAAATATCATCAAGGACAACAAGGCCACCGAAGTGAATCCCGATCTGTTGACTGAACAGGCCGAGCAGGAGCTGTTTTCAGCACTGGCCGGGGTGCGGGAAAAAGCCCTACCCCTGCTTTGGGACCGCGAGTATCGGGCGGCGCTGCTCGAAATGCTGGAGATGAAAGGGCCGGTTGACCGTTTCTTTGAGAAGGTGATGGTCATGGCCGACGACGAGGCGATCCGGCAGAACCGGTTGAACCTGTTGACGGCGCTGGGCGAACTGGTGCTCCATGTCGGCGATATCTCAAAGATGCATATTGAGAAAGAGTAAAAAGAGACGAATTCGCAAAAAGGAGGAAAATCTTCGTTTCGTCATTTTGAACGCAGTGAAAAATCTCTGAAATAATTGAGAAATTTTTCTTCGCGGTGCTCTTCGAAATGATAAAAATCGATTTTTTGCTGGACCATCAAAAGATGCTTGCATAAAAAAAGCTGTCCTTTTCAGGACAGCTTTTTTTTTATGCTCTATTGTCGTGGTAAAGGCAAGGGCTACTTCTTATGGCAGACGTCGCATTTAACCAGTTCCGGCTTGTTCTTCCTGTGGCAGTCCTGGCAAAGGGCATGGGCCGCCCCCTTGAAGGTATTGATTTTTTCAGGCATGCCGGCCTTGCTGTTGTGGCAGGTTTCACACTTTTCGATTTTCTGTCCCTCGGCATAGGAAAGGCGTTTACCGTCGCCATCTTTACTGTGGTGGCAGGTTTTGCATTCCAAACGGGCTTGATGGGCGCCATGGGGGAACTTGGCGGGTTTAGGGGAGGTCGCCGGGTCGACGGTCGACTGCAGGGTAAGCTCCGCCGGACCTTTATCCGCCGCCGTTGCAGCATCGGCTAAACAAGGTGCGCAGCAAAACGCCAGAATAGCTCCGTAAACCAGCATTTTCTTCATATCGCTTCTCCTCCCTTTAAATTTGTTGATCAAATAAAAAACAACGGCAACAACACCTGAAATTCATAGCGTGATCTTGAGGTGTTGTCAAGCCGAGGGGGCGGCATTGAAATGCTCCGCCTCTGCGCCGTGCCGAAGGAATTTTTTCCTTTCAGTTTGAGCCGTAGCTGTGCAGTCCGGACAGAAGAAAATTGACCCCGAAATAGGTGAAAAAGACGGCAATGAATCCGATGATCGCCAACCAGGCAATGCGGCGGCCGCGCCAGCCCCGGGTAAAACGCGCATGGAGGGTGGAGGCGTACATGAACCAGGTGATGATCGACCAGGTTTCCTTGGGATCCCAGCTCCAGTAAGTGCCCCAGGCCTCATTGGCCCAGATGGCTCCGGTGATGATCCCCGCCGACAGCCACATAAAGCCGAAGACAATGGTCTTGTGGGTGAGATCGTCGATAACCTTCAGTTCCGGCAGGGACGCGGAAAGGGCGTGCACATTTGCCGGCTTATTCTCGGCGGAGAGTTTCATCAGATACATCAGGCCGAGCGCGCCGGCCACGGCAAAGGCTCCGTAACCGATGAAACAGGTGACCACATGAGCGATCAGCCAGTTGGATTGAAGGGCCGGAATCAGCGGATTGATCTGCGCATCAATCCGGTCGGAGAAGGAGGCATAGGCCATGGCAATGGCCACGCACGGCATGACAAAGGCACCCATCACCCGGGTTTTGAACCGGAACTCCATGAAGAGGTAGAAGAGCGTGGTGCACCAAGCGAAGAAGACCAGCGATTCGTACATGTTGGTCAGGGGGGCATGGCCCACCCCCATCTGGTAGGATTCGTACCAGCGAAGACCGATGGCTGCCGTCTGAATACCCATACCGCCCACGGCCAGCAGCATGCCGATCCAGCCGAGTCTCGGGGTTTTGAAGATAAACAGGCCAAGGTAAAAGGCGGCGGCAAGCAGATAAGCGATCATGGTGATGCCGAAGAGTTGTGAACTGTCCATGGTATCTTTGTCCGGAGGCTCTTGTGCCTCGTTAAGGAGTGTTGGTTTGGATTATTTCTCTAACTTGCTGATAAATTGCGAAAATTTGTCAGTGAAGCCCACCTTGTTCTTGTTGGCCTCGCCGGCGAAAAGAATGCGGCTGCCCATGTCGTGCGGTTGCACCAAGGCGTATATTTTTCGATGCGACAGGAAGAAGGCGATGAAGAGGCCCACGAGCATGAGCAGGCAGCCACTATAGACCAGCCAGACTCCGGGGTCTTTGGCAACCTGCAGTCCGGTGGCGTAGATTTGCCGAGCCTGGAACCGGTAGGTGCCCGAGGGCCGCTCAACAAGAGCCTCCTGATTGATATTGACCCAGAAGATGGAGGGTTCGCCCTGGTTGTCGGTGAACCAGACCTTGATTCTCCGGGTCACCTCGCCTTGGCTTTCCCGGTTGACGATACCGTAACTGACGCCCGCTTCCCGCCAGTCCATCTGGCGGGCCGGGGCGATAACCTCTTTTGTTTCCGCACCGGTAGCCTGGTTTTTTACTGTGACGACATAGTCCTGATAGGGCTGATAACTTGATTGATAAAAGGTGATTCCCTTGTAGGTCAAGGGACGGTTTACCTCAATGGCAGTGGACATCACGGGCTTGCCGTCATCGATAACCGTTACTTCGGAGCGGTAGGTTTTCGGCATGCCGTTGGGATAGTACTCGATGTTGAAGGTATCGCAGCGGACAAGAAATCCGAGGTCAAGCGGCTTGCCGTCTTTTAATGAAATGATTTGGTCGCTGCTCCCGTTTTCCGTAATCATGACCGATCCTTTAAAAGCAAAGAGCGGATTGCGGAGGATTTTCTGGGCGATTGTCGGGGAGCCGACCAAGGCCCCGGCCAGGATGATCAGGATGGAGCAATGCACCACATAAACGCCGAAACGGCTCCAGGGTCCCTTTTCGGCAAAAAACAATCTGCCCTTGTCACTTGCGGTGTCCCTGGCTTTCCATCCTTGCTTGCTGAACAGGGAGAGCACCCGGCGGCCCATCTCTTCGGGTGGCATGGCAACCGTTACCACCTCCCGCAGTGGAAATTTTTCCAGCAGTTCCGGTTTGACGGCAAGGCCATCCCTGCGGATGGTTCGGATGACCTGCGGGATCCTTTCCAGGCTGCAGACCAGCAGATTCATGGAGAAAATGGTGAGCAGGCCCAGAAACCACCAGGAATTGTACATGTCGGTAATGTCGAGCATGTGCAGGAGGTTGGCTGTTTTCAGGCCGAACTTTTCTATGTAAACCCCCTGGGGGCTGTTTTGGGGAATCAGGGTGCCGATAATCGAGGTGGCGGCGAGAAAGAAGAGGAGAAACAGGGCCAACTGCACCGAAGCGAACAGGGCGACAACCGGATTTTTTTTCTGTTGTGTCATAATTTTTTCTGATGATAGTTTTGTGGTACGGGATCGCCTGCTGCTGATTCGACCAGAGCTGAATTTATTCGGATAAGCGTGAAATATAAGAACGGAATACTGCAATATCAACCGTCAAAAGCAATGTTATGCGCTACATCGCAACGTGGCGGCATTTAATGTTATTTTAACGGACCAGCATGGAGCTGTTCCTGATCACAGCGATGCGGGAGCCGGTATCGAGCAGCAGGCTATCCACCTGGTCGCTCCCGAGCCGGCCGAGGCCGATCTGCTCGCACAGATTCAGGTCCAGAGCGGTGACCAGGCAAATCGTGATTCGCCTGGTCTTCGCCATCAGAGCCAGCGCGGTGCCGCCGTTGCCGCTGTAGTTGCGGGCCAGGTGATCGAAGGCCGCCTGCCATCCTCCCATCGCGAAATAGGGAAGAAAGGTGGTTGAACCGATCCCTTCCGGACACTCGGCCAGGAGAATCAGCGTGCCGCCGTCCCGGACAAAAGCACTCCCGTTGTCGATGGCCTTATGCGCTTGAATCAGGTTGATATCTTTGGGATATCCGCCCGCCGAGGCCAGCACGAGATCGTACGGCGCACCGGTATGGGCCCGGTAATAGCGGTCGTGTTCCCTGCAGGCATCGAGGAAGTCCGAATACGATCTGCCGAAACGGTATGCGGCAACCTCGCCAACGTTGTCCAGCAGGCCATGGATCGCGATATACCGGGGCAGCATCCGGTCGATCTCCGCCAAATCTTCGGCAAGAGGATTGCCGTCCATCAGGCCCGGGCGGCAACCGGGGGCCAAGGTTTGCCGATGGCTGTCGAGGAAGAGGCGGTGATTGTGATAGATGGCCTGCTGCTCGGCCAGCCCCGGAAAGAGGAGTTTGCGGCCGCCGCCGAACCCGGCGAAATAATGGTGGGAGATCGCCCCCACGGTGATGATCAGTCCGGCGCTGACCAGATCCCTTCGCAGTCGCACCGGTGTGCCCCGACCGGTCACGCCCAGCTCGACAAAAAGGTCCGGTTCGGTGCTGCAGTGGTGGATAAAGGGGTAGTCGCGGAATACCGGCCCGTATGCGGCCAGCGACTCGTCCTCGTTCTGCGGGGCGTGGTTGCCGTAGGCGATGAAAAAAACGATCCGGTGGCGAGCAACCCCTCGCGCCTGCAAGGCTTCGAGCAGCCGGGGCAGAACAATCGGATACCCGCACAAGCGGGTCTTGTCGGCGACCACAATGGCGACCCGGCCCTCGGGGATGATCGTGGGCAGGACCTCGGCCAGGCCCTGCGCAAAGGATGTGGAGTTGACGGTGGGTTGCGGTTGCCGCACCTCGAGGATGTCCGCGGAATCCGGAACCGTGAATTCCAGGCTGCCGCGTCCGTAGCGCAGGGAGAGCCTACGTCGCGCCATCAAGCGGGCTCCATGGCCTGACTGAGCAGTTCCAGGGTGTGGACCGCTTTGACCTGAAGGCCGGCCCGGTTGATGCTGTCCTGCAGCTGCATGATGCAGCCGGGGCAGCCGCTGGCGATGAGAGTGGCGCCGCTGGCCTGCAACCCGTCGATTTTACGATCGCCGATCGCCCGGCTGAGATCGGGATGAGCAGTGGTGAAGGTGCCCCCCTGGCCGCAGCAGAGGGCCGCATCCTCCATTTCGATGAAATCGACCTGAGGCAGGGCACGCAGCAGTTCGCGCGGCTCTTGCGTTATTCCTTCACTGCGTAAATGGCAGGGATCGTGGTAGGTGACCCGTAATTGCCGGGGCCATTTGGGCAGGGCGGCCAGACTTTCGAACACCCCCTGCCGCTTGAGAAAAAGATGGATGTCGACGATTTCGGCGCTGAAGGGATTGCCGTTTGTTTCCGCATAATGGCCCGCCAGCGCTCCATGGCAGGAGGCGCAGGCAGTGAGGATATACTCGCCCCCGCGGCCGGCAAAGGCCTGGATGTTGTTGCCGGCCAGCTGCCGCAGGAGCGGGCCGTTGCCCGAGGAAAG
>Ga0074197_1003134_pt1 | contig 10394 bp, 8 predicted proteins | sample EPASupsiteSAE305_FD_64526 | JGI IMG/M metagenome (GOLD analysis project Ga0074197, IMG submission 64526) | Bioremediated contaminated groundwater microbial communities from EPA Superfund site, New Mexico - SAE3-05 reassembly with SPADES | ecosystem: Environmental > Aquatic > Deep subsurface >...
GTGTACTTCATGTTGGCCACCCCCGAACTGCACAAGGTGCCGGTGACCATTCTCTCCCGCTGCCAGCGCTACGAACTCAAACGTCTTGGCCACCGCGAACTGGCCGACCATTTCGTCCGCTTGGCGGCGTTGGACGGCGTCCAGATGGAGCCGGAGGCGGTGGAGATGATTGTCCGCGAGGCCGGCGGCAGCGTGCGCGACGGCCTCAGTCTCCTGGATCAGATTTTCTCCTACTGCGGCCAAGAGGTGCGGGCGGTTGACGTGGTCGAAATCTTGGGGCTGGTCAGCCATCAGCTGGTCGCCCAACTGGCCGCGGCGGTGCTCAACGGCGATTTGGCCACGGTTTACGCCCTGCTTGACCAGATGTATCTGCACGGCGCCGACGTCAAACGCTTCAGCAACGATCTGCTCAGCTGGTTTCGCGCCCTGGTGGTGTGCAAGGTCAGCCCCAACCCCGGCCAGCATCTTGAACGCACCGAAGATGAACTGGCCGGCCTGCAACAGACGGCGGCCGCACATTCCCTGGAAACCCTGTCGGCCCTCTTCAACCTGCTCCTCGAAGGGCTGGAAAAGGCCTCGTTTTCCCAACAACCCCGGTTTGCGCTGGAGTTGGCCTTTATCCGCGCCGTCCAATTTCGCGACGTGGCGCCGGTCTCCGAGCTGATCGCCCGCTTTGATCAGTTGCTGGCGGGCACGCCCATCGACGCCCTGCCTTTGGCGCCGGCCAACAATCCCCAGCCCTGCCGATTGGAAACTCCGCCGCAGCCCGCAGCGCAGCAAATACGCCCAACCCCTGCGCCGCAACCGCAACCAGCCACGCCCGTTACTGCGCAGGCTATCCCCCAGCCCCCCCAACCCGATCCTCCCAAACCGGCGCCGTCACCGCAACAACCCAAACCGAATCCTGGCGAACAACCAGCGGCAACCTCTGCGCCCGAAGCCGAAAAGCCCATTGCTCCGGCAGCGCCAGCAGAACCGCCCCAAGCGCCCCACCCCGCGATCTTGCCGGCCAACGCCGCTCCGCCGCCGCCCCAAACCGAGCCGACGGCAACGCCTTCGCCGCCTGGCCCGGCTCCGCCTGAAAACAAAAAAAGAATCCGCCAGCATTGGGACGGCTTTCTCAAGTATGTGCGCGAGCGGCAGCCCTGGGTTGCCGCCGCCCTGCAGATGGCGGCCTCGGTGGAACGCAAGGGCGATGAACTGATCATCCATTTCGACGACAGCGCCGACTGCACCCTGCTCAAACAGCGCAACAACGTCACCGCCTTGACCGAGTTTATCCTCGATTTTTTTCAGGAAAATCTCAGCATCCAGTTCGCGGTTCCCGGCTCCAACGCCTGCGCTGTTGATCCGGCCAACGGTCTGGCCCCGCAGCATGAACGTCGGGCCTTGGGCAACGACCCCCTGGTGTTGACCGCGCTGGACGTCTTCACCGGTCAGGTCGGCGACATCCGCATCGGTCCGCGCTACCGCACGACCAGCAAACCCGCAACGAGCGCAACCGACGACGCGCCGCCCCAGGCCGAGGAATAAGGCCGCACCCCGCACTCCCTTTGACGAACACACACCCTTGAGGCAGTCTTTATGAACATGAGCGATTTGATGAAGCAGGCGCAGCAGTTCCAGGAAAAACTGGCAACTGTGCAAAACGATCTGGGCGGACAACAGGTGGTGGGATCAGCCGGGGCCGGCATGGTCACCGCCACCTTGAACGGCAAGGGCGAACTGCTCAGCCTGGCGATTGAACAAGCCATGGTGCAGCCAGACAACACCCAGATGCTGCAAGACCTGATTGTAGCCGCAGTCAACGACGGCCTGGCCAAGGCCAAGGCGTTGGGCAAATCGGAAATGGCCCGTCTGACCGGCGGCCTCAACATTCCCGGCCTGCTGTAAATGCAGGTGATCCCGCCGGCCCTGGAACGGTTGATTGCCGACCTGACCCGCTTGCCGGGCATTGGGCGCAAAACCGCCACCCGTCTGGCCCTGTACATGCTGCGGCGTCCGGCCGTCGAGGCCAAAACCCTGGCCGCCGACCTGAGCGTGCTGCATGAAACCATTCACCTCTGCCGTCAGTGCTTTACCTTTTCCGAGACCGACCCCTGCCTGATCTGCGGCAATCCAGGCCGGGATCTGCGGCTGGTCTGCGTGGTGGAAGAGCCGGGCGATCAGCTTGCAATCGAAAAAACCGGGGCCTTCCGCGGCACCTACCACATCCTCCACGGGGTGATTGCGCCCATGGACGGCATCGGTCCCGACGAGTTGAAAATTCGCGAACTGCGCCAACGGGTCGCCTCGGGCAGCGTCGACGAGGTGCTGATCGCCACCAGTTCCACGGTGCCGGGCGAGGCCACCGCCTCTTACCTGGCTGAAATGCTCAAAGGCGCCGACATCCGGCTCAGCCGTCTGGCCTGCGGCATCCCCATGGGCATGGACATCAAGTACGCCGACGAGCACACCCTGGCTCGGGCCATCGAATCACGGCAATCGGTGCTTGACCGCTCCTGAAAAAACCTCCGCGCTCGGGGTTTGCAGGCGCCTCACTGCTCGCCGCTTTGCTCAATCAGGATGCGATCCTGCCGGCATTGGTTGCGGTCAGTTGCCGCCTTTGCCGGCAGATCGGGGCCAAGCATTGCGGCAAGACCGCCGCCTGTCTTCAATTCCCGGGGCAGCCGGACCCGGATCTCGTAGAGATAGTTTCCTTTGCACAGCAACAGAAAACTGTTTGCGCCCCGATTGTCGCCCACTTCCCTGTTCACCTTTGCATACAACTCGCGTTTGGAAATGGCCCCGCCAATGTGGGCCGCGATGTAGCGGCCCGCTGCCGCGTTGTTGACCGTGGCCACAGCGTCGACCGCCTTGCGGAAGTAGGCGTCGTCGTCCATGGCGGTCTGGCAGGTCCCGTGTTTCTGCCATTCATATTCGCCAAAGCTGGTTTCGTCATAAAAATTGGGCATCCACGGTTGGACGTACGCAAGCGTGTCCGGGCGCAAATCCAGGGGACGCCCGCCGCATTGGCCGTACCCGGCTCCGCAGCTTTTTTTGTCGGGCCAGAGCCCGTGCAAGGTGAGATGGTCCACGGTGAGCCGCTCATCGGCCATCCGCTCGCATTCCGGTTTGCGGCCGTTGTAGGTAGTGCGCTCGCAAAAACCCGGTTGCCAGGTAATGGCCAGCACATAGCCGTCGTGCTGATCCGGCGTCCGGCAAACCGATGGGGCGCGGAGAGCGCCGCGATTCGCTTCGCCGCCATGGGCGACGACGGCTATCAGGAGCAACAACACCAGCACAAGACGTTTCATACAGCCTCCGCAGAATAGACAAAAACGAGGAGCCTTGAGGACAGCGGCGTCCTCAAGGCTCTCTCCTAATTCGCACTTGCATTCAAGCTAACTCTCCGTTTTGCGTAGGGTGCGCTGCGCGCACCAGTAAAATCATGGTGGTGCACACTGCGTACCCTACAAATACATGCCAACTTGAAAGCAAATTGGAATAAACGCGTCTCAAGGCCGAGCAGACAGGGGCTACTGCAGCAGGCTCCAGGCCATTTTGGTGGCCACCACATAAAGAAACAGGGCAAAGATGCGTTTGAGCTTGTCCACCGGCAAGGCGTGAGCCAACTTGGCCCCCAAGGGAGCGGTAAAGACGCTGGAGCAGACAATGCCAACCAGGGCGGGCAGATAGACATAGCCCAGGCTATAGGCTGGAAGGCCGACTCCGTAGAGATTGTTGACGATATAGCCGACCGCGCCGGCAACGGCAATGGGAAACCCGATGGCCGCCGAGGTGCCGATAGCCCGATGCGCCGCCACGTTGCACCACAGCATGAAGGGCACGGACAGCGAGCCGCCGCCGATCCCGACCAGGGCCGACGCCACCCCGATGGTCGAGCCAACGCCGAACATGCCCGCGTTTCCGGGGAGTTCACGCGAGGCCTTGGGCTTTTTGTTGAGCAGCATCTGGGTGGCCACGGAATAGAGGAACACGCAGAAAAACCCTTTCAAAAATCCTGTGGAAAGGCGCGCGGCAACAAGGGCGCCGAGAAAGGTGCCGAGCAGGATGCCGGGCACGATCCGCTTGACGATCCCCCAATCAACCGCGCCCCGTTTGTGATGCGACATGAAGCTGGAGATCGAGGTGAAGATGATGCTGGCCAGCGAGGTGCCCAGGGCCAGATGCATGATCAGATCCGGCGCAATCCCCTGCCTGACGAAGCAAAAGATCAGCATCGGCACAATCACCAACCCGCCGCCCACGCCCAAAAGGCCGGCCAAGACCCCGGCTATCAATCCCACAGCCAGATACATTAACGCAATTTCTATAGTCATAACGTCCTCCGGTTCGGCTCGTTCGCCGCAATGCTTAAAAAACTACTTTCCTTGTTGATCGCTGAAGATATGGGTTTCAACCTCAGCGAGATGCTGTTCCATAGCCGTCTTGGCGGCCGCCGGGTCGCCGGCCTCCAAGGCGTCGATAATGCGCAGATGGCCTTCCACCGAGGCGAAACGCCGCTCGCTGCTCTGCAACCAGGCGGATCGGCTCTTGTTCATGGTCGACTGGACGGCGGTCATCACCGGGCCAACCACCCGGTTGCCGGTGCACTCTGCCAGCAGTTGGTGAAATTCGGCGTCCAGACGGTCGTCCTCCCGCCCGGCCAGCAAGGCGCGCTGTTGATCGCAAACCAGAATCTTGAGCCGATCAAGCGTTCCAGGCGGCATTCGTTGCGCCGCCAGAGCCGCAATCCACGGTTCCAGCATCTGGCGGAATTCGATCACGTCGCGGACCCAACCCTCCTGCTCGCTGATGGCCGCCAGCACAGCCTCGCCGGGAAAGGGGGCGTCCAGGGCAGTCAACAGATAGGTGCCGTCGCCCTGCCTGCTCTCAATCACGCCGCGCTCGGCCAGGGCCTGAAAGGCCTGGCGCAAACTGCCGCGCGACACCCCCCAGGTCTCGGCCAACTTGCGTTCCGGCGGCAGACGATCGCCCGGCGCCAGTTCGCCGGCGGCGATCATGGCGCGAACGCGTTCGATGATCGCCGTGTAGGCGTATTTCTTTGCTTCTCTGTCTTCTCTGGACTCAGTTGGGGCCATGACTTCGGTTACTCCCTATATTGGTTCAACCAATATTACGATACCAGGCAATATTCAAGCAATAATTTGGCAACAATAAAAAAATCCGCAAAAAATTGGTCAACCATTAACGTGCCCATCCCCGTGCACCAAGGGATTCCTTGTCCGAACGGCACGCCCGCCCGCTGTCGTCACCGGAGCATGCCCGTTGCCAGACGTTTGGTGTTCCGCGCCGCCGGCGATGATCGACGCTATCAGGCCACAACCAGCAAACACAACCGGCTTGTCGGTCAAGGCGAGGTCATGCCGTTGCCCAGCAGAGCTCCCAGCAGCCGATTCCAGGCGCTCCTCACCCAAACAGCACGCAATTCACTAGCTGTTTTTCCTGTAACCTGTTAAGAAACCATTTCTTTGTTGACTGCCTCTTCTTCTGTTCCCCGTGCCTCCTGCACCACCCCAACGCCATCGCCCTATGCCTCGCTCTCTCGCTCTGCTGGTTGCTTTCCTCACCGGCGCTCTGGCCCTGTGCCTGTTCTGCACCGTGCAGATGCTCCTCCTTCACTGGCCCTACACACCGGCGCAGCATCTCATTCCCTTTTTCATAGGCGGGGTCGGCGGCCTGCTGATTGGCGACCGAAACCTCCGGATCAGGGCGCTGCACGACTCGTTGCGCCAAGCCGACATGCGGCTGCAACAGTCCCTCCAGGAGAGCGAGGAGCGGTATCGCGTCCTGTTCCACCACAACCAAGCCGTCCAACTGCTGGTTGATCCGGAGAATGGCGACATCGTTGAGGCCAACGAGGCGGCGCGAACGTTTTACGGACACGACGAGGCGGCCTGGCGCGGCATGACCATCATGGCCCTGAACATCGCTGACCAGGAAAGCATCCTGCGCGACATGCAGCGCGCGCTTGCCTACGAACAACTCTGCTTTCAATTTCAGCACCGGCTGCATTCCGGCGAAATCCGCCCAGTGGCCGTGTACACCGTGCCGGTGCCGTTTGAGGGGCAAACCTTGCTCCACTCCGTGATCATCGACGTTGCCGAGCAGAACCGCGCCCAAACCCACCTCCAAAGAAAAACCCTGGAACAACGACTGCTGCTCGATTCCATACCGGTTGGCGTCTGGTACCTCAAAGACCCAGAAACCTACGGTTCAGTCAACAAGGCCTTTGCCTGCTTCTTCGGCCGTTCGCCCTCGGAGGTGGCCCACCAGCGCCTGGAAACAGTGCTCAGTCCGGACACCCTGCCCTTGGCCCTGGCCAGCAATCGCCAGGTGTTCGCCGAAAAAAAACCTCTGCGCTATGAACAGCGGCTTTTGTTTGGCAACAGCGAGCCCCGGTACATGGCCATCACCAAAACACCCAAATGCGACACGGACGGCGCCGTGGAATTCGTTGTCTGTACCGCCACCGACATCACCGACATGCAGCAGGCGCGGGAACTGCTGCGCATCGAGCGGGATCTCCATGTGGCGCTGACCACCGCCTCTTCGCAGCAGGACGTTTTGCGTCTGTGCCTGGCAAAGGCCATTGAGGTTTCGCAAACCGATTGCGGCGGTCTCTATCTGGCAGACCGCACCGACGGCAGCCTTACCCTGGCCGCGCACCAGGGACTGTCGGAGACCTTTGTTCGCCTTGTCGCGCGCTACGACGCCGACTCGCCTCAGGCCCGCCTGGCGCGGCGCAATCAACCGTTCTACTCCTGTTGTGAGGAACTGGGGCGGCGGGTGAACAATGCCGAGCTCTGCAACGAGGGATTGCGTGGCATGGCCGTCGTCCCCATCGCCTCTCAAGACCGGGTGATTGCCTGTTTGAACGTGGCCTCGCGGCAAACCGACCAGATCGCACCTTACAGCCGAATCGCCCTGGAACAAATCGTTGCCCGCCTCGGTTCCTTCCTGGCCCAGAAGGAGCAAGAATCGCTGATTCGCCAGCATGAGAAAAATCTCGACGCCCTGTTCAACACCATCGAAGATCTGGTGTTCATCCTCGACACCAACGGCGCCGTCGTCCATCTCAACGCCGCAGCAGCCAAACGCCTGGGCTATCGGCCCGAAGAGCTGATCGGCCGCAACGTCTTGGCAGTGCATCCGGCGGACAAACAGGAGGAGGTTGCGGCCGTTGTCGCCGCCGTCCTAGCCGGAGAACGCAATGCCTGTCCCTTGCCGCTGGTTGGCAAAAACGACGAGAAGATCCCCGTGGAAACCTACCTGACCTTGGGCGAGTGGAGCGGACAACAAGTGATCTTTGGCCTGAGCCGCGACGTCGGCTACCGGCTCCAACTGGAACGCCAGGAGCGATTGCTGCTGAAAAACGAGGGATTGGAGCGGATGGCAGGAGCCATGGCCCACCACTTCAACAACCTGCTGACCATCGTGGTCGGCAATCTTGAACTGGCCCAGGAAGAAGGCGTTGCCCAATCGAAGATCAGCGGTCTGCTGGCCAACGCCCTGGAAGGCAGCAAACGCGCCATTGGCCTGGGGCAGGCCCTGCTGATCTACACCGGTCAGTTTGCCGAAGCGAGCAGCCCCCTCCATCTTGCCGAGTTGTGCCGCGACTTTCTGACCGCGGCAACCCACGACCTGCCAAACCATATTGCCCTGGAAATCGACTGTCCCCTGCCCGGCCCGCTGGTTTCCGCCAATGCGCGCCAACTTGAGCAGGTGCTAACCGCCCTGATCACCAACGCGGTGGAAATTATCGGTCCCGAATCCGGCCGGATTGTGGTGCGCGTCGCCTCCATTGCCGGCGAAGCCATTGCCGCGCCCCACCTGTTTCCGGCAGGGTGGACGCCTGACCGCCGGCGGTATGGCAGCTTGGAGGTGTCGGACACCGGCTGCGGCATCGACGAAAAACAGATGGTCAACATCTTCGACCCCTTTTACTCGGAAAAATTTGTCGGCCGGGGGCTGGGTTTGCCCCTGGCGCTCAGCCTTGTTAAAAAGCTCGACGGCGCCATCGCGGTGCTCAGTCGGCCGAGTCAGGGATCAACCTTTCAGGTGCTGTTGCCGGAGATTGCGCCTCGAGATGGATCTTTTGACGACGCCATTGCCGCCGGCCGCGCAAACACCGCAGGATGCGCTGGTGCAACGGAGGCGAAATAATGTATTCTTTTCTAACGGTTTCAATCTGTTTGCTTATTGTGCAGCGCATTAGCAGGCAGCAGGTCCGGCAAACGCCGACAAGATCCTCCCAGGCCCCGCAGCCCGGCGCAACCTCCTTCAAGCGTATTGAAAAATGGCCGACATTCTGATCATTGACGACAATTCCATCCTGACCGAGATGCTGGCCAGACATCTCAAGCAGGCCAACTACGGCGTCGCCGTTGCCGCAACGCTTGCCGACGGCGTGGCGCGCGCACGTTGCCGCGCCTTTGACGTCATCTTTCTTGACGTGCAACTGCCCGACGGCAACGGCTTGGACGCCATTCCCGCCCTGGCCGGCGCCCCTTCCCAACCGCAAATCATCATCATGACCGGCTCCGGCGACCCGGACGGCGCCAAAAAGGCGATCCAATCCGGCGCCTGGAGTTACCTGGAAAAGCCGCACGTGCTGCGCAATCTGCTGTTGCCCCTGACCCGAGCCCTCGAATATCGCGAGGAAAAAAAGCGGATCGACCGCATCCCGACCGCCCTCAAACGCGACGCGATCATCGGCAAAAGCTCATGCCTGGGCGCCTGCCTGGATCAGGTGGCCTGTGCGGCGGCCAGCGAGGCCAGCGTCTTGATTACCGGCGAAACCGGCGTCGGCAAGGAGATTTTTGCCCGGGCCATTCATGACAATTCCAACCGGCGCGAGCAGGCCTTTGTGGTGGTTGATTGCGCCTCTTTGCCGGAAACCCTGATCGAGAGCACCCTGTTTGGCCACGTCAAAGGCGCCTTCACCGGCGCCGACCGCGCCTCTGCCGGGTTGATCAAAATGGCCCACAACGGCACCCTGTTTCTTGACGAGGTGGGGGAATTGCCCGAGCGGATGCAAAAGACCTTTCTTCGCGTGCTGCAGGAACACTGGTTTCGCCCGGTCGGGGCAGCCAAGGAAGAGTACAGCAATTTCCGCGTCATTGCGGCCACTAACCGCGATCTTGACCAGGATGCGGCCTCGGGCGCTTTTCGCGCCGACCTGCTCTACCGCCTCCGCTCTTTTTCGCTCCACCTGCCGCGCCTCCGGGACAGGAAGGAAGACATTCGCCCCCTGAGTCGCCACTTCCTTGCCCGTCTCTGTGATCGGGCTAAAATTGGTTCTAAAGGCGTTGCCGACGAATTTTTCGACCACCTGCACGCCTACGATTGGCCGGGCAACGTCCGCGAACTGCAACAAACCCTGGAACAGGTCTTTGCAAACGCCGTTCACCACCACACCCTCTTTGCCTATCACCTGCCTGACCACATCCGGGTGTGCAAGACCCTGGAGAACATGCAAAGCGACGCTGAAACGCCAAGAGAAGCCCACAGCCGCCCCCCCGGCGAGACCCTCCCAACCTGGAAGGATTTCAAGTCGTCAAAAGAGCGCGAATATCTACGGCAACTCCTGCACTCGACCCAAGGCAGCGTCAAAGAGGCCTGCCTGGTCTCCGGCCTCTCCCGCGCCCGCCTGTATCAACTGATGAGCCTCCACAACATCAGTTCCGCGATGGAGCCGCTTCAATAAGCGTCTTCCACCTCTCCTGCTCAGGCCGTTTGCATTGTGCAAGCCACGCCTGCCGGCACATCAACGCGCTGCCGCATCCGCCTTGTCTCGCCTTGTTGTCTGAATAATTAGACAACCGTCTGTCCAAAAAACTGGACAACGCGCCTGCTCAGACCGCGAGCCTCTCCGCCGCTCAGCGGCGACATCTGCCATTTTTATGGCAACTCACTCAAATACAGCCAAATTTATTTTTGACAGAGGTCGTGCAACTCTGGCAACAATCCTGCTTTGCCTCGGGAGACGGCATTGTTTGCCAACGTGCAACCGTACCTGGAGGAAAGGATGAAAAATATTTTCCTGTATGCGCCCAGAGCGTCGGAATCTTTCCGTCGGGTGGAAGAGTATATGCGTCAGTTACCCCTGAACAGCGCCTTGATCACGTTGCCTCCCGGCTCCCGATTTGAATCGCCGCAGTGTCTGCACCTGCGCAGCAACGACGTCGTCATTCTCTTTGCGCTCGACGACGCCGACATCAGCGCGTTGCTTGAACTGCGCGACGAATATGAAAATTTCCGGATTCTCTTGATCATTGGCAACGAAAAAAATATAACCAACAACAAATATTCATATCTTTCCCCGCGATTTGTGGCATACCTAGACAGCAACATCGACGACGCGACTGAATTTCTCGTTAACATCTACA
>Ga0074197_1003136_pt1 | contig 10392 bp, 10 predicted proteins | sample EPASupsiteSAE305_FD_64526 | JGI IMG/M metagenome (GOLD analysis project Ga0074197, IMG submission 64526) | Bioremediated contaminated groundwater microbial communities from EPA Superfund site, New Mexico - SAE3-05 reassembly with SPADES | ecosystem: Environmental > Aquatic > Deep subsurface >...
CCACCGTGTTTTGTGGTGTGGTTGATTTGCCGATGCCGCCTTTGCCGTAAATAGCTATCTGTCTCATGGTACTGCTCCTTTCACCCACTCATCTGTGGGTCCCTTGGGATGTTGGTTGGGGCAACGCAAAACGGCGCCCCAATTGTGTGAACTGAATTGGAAGGCGCCGTTGCCTTAGCTAAGCATTTTCGGTTGTTCAAAGATGCGATGTTTGACTATAAGCACAGGCTGTGCCAATTTGCTTTCTGTGAAAAAACATTAGCGATTAAAGGTGTTTGTTGGTTGTTTGTGTGGATGCTGTATACAGTTTTGAGATGGTCTGTTGCGTGGGGGGCAGGCGGAGATGCTAAAAAAGAGGGCAGAAAGAGGGGCGAAAAGAAGTGGGCTTTAGATTTTGCTGCGCAGTTGCCAGCTTTTCCAGAGCAGCCAGCAGCCCCAGAACATGGCAGCCAACATCAGCAGGCTGCCGATACTGAAAGAGAATCGGGCAAAGAGATGATCATACTGCATCATATTCAGTTTGGTCAGCAGTACTTCCCAATCATGATAATCCTCAACCTCGCTGCCGGTGACGCCGCCCAATAGCATTAACTGGCCGGCACGGGCATCGTTGATATAAGGAGCTATATCCAGAAAACTTTCCCCCAACCACCAGACGCCGACTGCAGCACCAAAGGTGTCACGCTGCCAGAGGAATGTACCGGTCACCACTGCCGGGATGATCAGTTGTCCCAGGGGGCCTCCCAGTACATGCAGAAAACGTCCAAAGGGGCTGAAAAAGACGTGGCCTGCCTCATGAAAGACCAGATTGACGGCATGCAGCAACCAGCTTGTGTCAGGAAAATTAAGTATCGGCGTGAAAATCAGTTTTAATCCATACGCCACCAGAACCATCAGCAGAATCGCTCTAATGCCGATCACAACGCCGTGCTCTCCCGACTTTGCATATAAGAACAGTTGCCGGAATACACCATCTTCAGTGGGGCTGGCAGACTGCTTTTTACGCTGCTCTGCCTGGGCCAGCTTGGCAAAAATCACCCCGCAACGGGGGCAACTGCTGGCTGGCGCTGAAAGAATATGGCCACATTTTGGGCAGAGATCCAATAGCATCTTGAGTTCCTCAGGGATAGACCCGTACCACCTGTTCCGCAACACAGGCAGGCTTGTCGTTGCCATCAATCTCAATCGTTAACAGATAGATAATCTCAACCCCGTTTCCGGCCATAGTTGTATCCTGTATGCTGGTGTGGGCTCTCAGGCGGTCACCCGGCTTGACTGGGGCAGGAAAACGGACCTTGTTCAGGCCGTAGTTGACCCGTAGCCGCATGCCGGGATAATTTTTTTCAAACTGCCCCGCTGCGTTGGCCTGGGTCAGCATTGGCAGCAACGACAGGGTCAGGAAGCCGTGGGCAATGGTGCTCTTGTAAGGGGATTCCTCTGCCGCCCGTTGCGGGTCAATATGAATCCACTGCAGGTCGCCGGTGGCCTGGGCAAAGGCATTAATCCTGGCCTGGTCGATCACTAGCCAGTCGCCCACCGCGATCTCCTGGCCTTTCTGCTGTTGATAGGATGCCAGAAGCTGTTCAGCTGCAGACATGGCTTCTCCTTTCAAATCCTGCAAAATAGATGTATAGAACAATTCTACTCAAGGGAAACAGCTTTGCAAGGGAGGAATCGATGGAACTGCATGAAGGATTAAAGACACTGGGGGAAGGAAAGGCAACCACCTACAGCTATGATGCGCCGGATGCCGGGCTGTTGGAGTGGTTTCCTTCGCCATACGCCAACCCGGAACTGAACCCCTGCGGTTGCACCGGGACGCTGCATATCAGCTGCCCTGAGTTTACCTGCCTCTGCCCTATGACCGGCCAGCCTGATTTTGGTACGATTATTATTGATTACCAACCGGATCAGCGCTGCGTGGAGAGCAAGAGTCTGAAGTTGTATCTGGGATCATTCAGGATGCATGGAGAATTCCATGAGGCAGGTGTTAACCGGATCTGCAATGATCTGGTCAAGCTGATGGATCCGGTCTGGCTGAGGGTTAAGGGAGAGTTTACCCCGCGGGGCGGGATTCCGTTCTGGCCAACCGCAGAGTATAGAAAACCTTAAAGCCGGTTCACGCGGAGGCGCGGGGACGAGCCTCCGCGTGAACAATGTTTAATCCAGTTCGTCTATTTCACCCACCAGTTGTTGCCGTAACTTGACCGGTTTTTCGGCATTCTTGCGAACCTTGATGTTGATCATCTCCACAAAGATGGAGAAGGCCATTGAGAAGTAGATATACCCTTTAGGGATATGGAACGAGAGACCGTCGGCAATCAGCGCCACGCCGATCATCAGCAGGAACGACAACGCCAGTACCTTGACCGTCGGGTGCCGATCCACAAAGCGGCTGACTGATGCGGCAAAGAACAGCATGATCCCCACCGAAATAACCACGGCAGTTACCATGACCCCCAGTTGGCGGGCCATGCCCACGGCAGTAATCACTGAATCCAGAGAGAAGACAATATCAAGGAACATGATCTGGATCAGCACGCTATTAAATGAGACAGCAGCTTTTCCTCCGTCAGCATGATGTTCCTCCCCCTCCAGTTTGTCGTGAATCTCCATGGTACTCTTTGCCAGTAGAAAAAGACCACCCACAATCAGGATCAGGTCGCGGCCCGAGATGCCATGCCCCAGAATATGGAAAAACGGGCTGGTCAGTTTCATGATCCAGGCCAGGGAGAACAACAGCATAATGCGGGTGAGCATGGCTAGCGAAAGCCCCAGCTTTTGGGCCTTTTCCCGCTGATGTTCCGGCAGTTTACCGGTTAAAATGCTGATAAAGATGATGTTGTCGATGCCCAGTACGATTTCAAGGGCGGTCAGAGTCAAGAGGGCCAGCCAGGCCTGGGGATCAGTCAACCAATCCATGCAGATGTCCTTTCAAAGCTCGATTCAGAGCGGGTCTGTGCAGGTAAAGCGGCGGCAGATCGCTGGCCGGTGGTGGTAAATACCGCAGCGGTTACCAATCAGAAATTCACAGCCAAGTTCAATCATCAGATAATAGTGGCCATTCAGGGTAAATTCAAGCCGTTTTGCCCCCAACTGTTCCAGAGTGGCATACTCTTCGGCAGTCAGTTCAACGCTGGGAAATCCCTGGCAGCAGGAGGCATCACAGGCAGCACAGCGTTCATTGCCATCCTGTGGATGATCAAGCAGGATACCGTGCAGTTTTTTCCGGTTACGCTGAAAAAATTCCATGACCAGCTCCTTTTTACATGAATAGTGGTGCCTCCGAAGCCGGTACAATTCCGGCAATCTCAGCTCGGCGCAGCAATTCGGCAATGGCCTGCTCTCCTTCAAAACCCAACTGCTGCGAGAAGTCGTTGACGTACAGTCCAATATGGGCGGCGCAAACCTTCTCATTCATCTCCTGGGCATGTTCCCGGATATACTGGGTTGCTGCTTCCGGGTTGTTGCGGGCGTAGTCCACTGCCGCAGTCAGGGCCTGTTCAATGGTGCGGATGGTTTCAGCCCCCAGGCTGCGTTTGGCCACAATGCCGCCCAGTGGGATCGGCAGGCCGGTTTCATCTTCCCACCACTGTCCCAAGTCCACCAGTTGATGCAGACCAAAGCCCTGATAGGTAAAGCGTGACTCATGGATGATCACTCCCGCATCAACCCGGCCGGTTGTCACGGCATCCATAATCTCATGGAACGGCATCTCCAGAAAAGTGGTCAGACCGGGGGCATACAGCCGCATCAGCAGATGAGCCGTGGTGTAGCGGCCAGGAATGGCAATGGTCTTACCTTGCAATGCAGCTGGATCAAGCGATTCCTTGGCCACCAGCAGCGGTCCGCAGCCGCGCCCCAGGGCACTACCTGCCCGCAGCAGGGCATACTGCTCACGGAAATGGCCCAAGGCCGCATAGGATACCTTGGTTACATCCAGTACCCCTTTCACGGCCAGCCTGTTCAGGGTCTCCACATCTTCCAGTCGTTCGTTAAAACTGATGCCGCCGGTATCCACCAGGCCATGCACCAAGGGATAGAACATGAAGGTGTCGTTAGGGCAGGGGGAGAATCCAAGGGTTAAAGGGTTTTTCATAGCTGCTCCTGGGGGAGGAATAACGGGGTCGGCGTTGACCTGCCCGTCTTTTGGGGCGGCGTCTAACGACGTGGTTATGTGCTCACTTCTCCTCTGCGAAGGAAAGGAGGTTCTTTACAAGATGATCGAATTTTTCACGCGGCGAAGTTTCGCCTTCTTTTCTCATGCTCGGATACAGCGTCCAAGATGTACACTGCTCCCACGTAATTTGCTTGCAGTGGTTGCTATATCTGTATATTGCAGCATCGAATTCTTTTTTCCTTTTCAGGTGAAAGCGGAATTCTTGGGCAATCGTGTTGATTTTGGGGATTGTTTGTTTGAACCTGGAATAGTCTTCTCTGCTCCACCCTTGCGTAATGGGGTAGATTCCTTCCAATTCGCCAAGAACCTTACTTCTAAATGTGGAAGCGGCTTGGCTGAACTCCTTAATTTCTCTGTCCTCGGTGTTTCTGCTTTTAGTCAGGTAATGGTCAATGATTTTAGTTGCAAGTGCTCCAACAATAGCACCGGCTCCGAAAGTGATGGTTGGATCAAAGGTTATCATGCGAACTCTCTTTTATTTGGTTTTACAATCGGAGGATTTCTGGCAATTTTCGTCTATGACATTTTTCCTCTGATTCTAAGTCATTTTTGATTCACATAACTCGTTATTGACCGGTTCACGCGCACACGCGCGTGAACCGGTGATCTTCCCAAGCGGAACAGTTATCCCACCGTTGAGCAATAAACCTCAGCCGTCACAACCTTGATGGCTGCCTTGCGGTAACACCGGACATCGCGGGCATCAGCATCGTATATCCCCAAAACTGTACCGCCATTGACAGCAGCTGAATGTTGCCGCATGTATCTATTTAACTCCGTGATGTGCCTCTTCCAGTTTTTCATTCAACCAGACCTTGATCAACGACTGATAGGGTACATCCTGGCGATTGGCGGTAGTCTTGATCGAATCAAGCATCCAAAGTGGCAACCGTAGTGATATGGATTGGGTGGTTGGCTTCAGGTTCGGAAAGACCGTTTTTTTAGCTTTTGACCAATCAATATACTCAGTTGAGTCATGGCTCAGCCAGAACTCGCGTTCTTCAGCTTCGTTGGCAAATACAGGTAGTTGTTTAAGCTTCTTGCTCATACACTGATCTCTCCTTACGGTGCATGTCACGGGCGGATATGACCCGAATCTTGTTTGTGCGAATGGTGAAGGTGACATGCAACAAGCGTCCTTCACTGGTTTTGCCCAATGCATGATAGCGTGACTCTGTCTCGCTGTGTTTCAGGTCATCAAGTACCACCAGTGGCTCATTCAAAAAGACCTGTTCAGCCTCAGCTGGCGTAACACAATGCTTTGCGTTTTTCTGCTCATTACCTTTATCCCACTCAAAGCCGATTATTGTTTCAAATGATACCATGGCGACCTCTTGTATATGCTACAAATATACATTCTGCTCCGGGCGTTTGCAATTGTATTTAAAATACTTTGGCTCTACTTGGTATCCATTCTTTCCGGCATTGATCTGCATTAGCAGGCTGTTGAAAAACTACTGCGGAGCCCGTCTACGGCGTTGCGCGGTGCTCGCTTCTTCGTCTAACTAATTGTTATGTCTCAGTCGCTGTGCGCCGTGCGCCTTGTACCCGGCCTTCCTCATAACGTTTTTCAACAACCTGCTAGTCTCCGCAGAGCGCATTATCATTTGCATACTTTAGCGAGCTCCCTTCAAGTCTGGTGGCTATGAATGCACCTCTGGTTTTGCGATAGATCGTATGGCCGCAATAGGGGCAGACGAGCTTGCGGGGCTCGGATTTAGCCGGACGGGTATGACCAAACTCAACCACTTCAAACCGCTGATTGCAATCTGGATTTTCACAACGCTCAATGCTCATGCCAAGACCTTTCTTACCACTGAACCCTGTACGGTACACAACAGCAACAAAAGGCTGCCCACGTACGACCGGGTTATTCTGGTGGCAAGAAAAGGGTGTGGTAGACGGAAGTGAAACGGGAGGGAGAAAACTGCGGGAGTACGGTGCGAATCCGCACTGAAAATGACCAGAATGGCACTAAAACCGCCAGTTCATCATCCTCAGAGTCGGCATCGTTGTTCTGATCCGTATGATCACAATCAGGGCTCGTCTGGCAGATGGGGCAGGCTGACAAGGTATGGCTAAAGGCGGGTGCTGCCAGCTGCAACAGGCAGCAGAGCAGGAGCAGCCAGTAACAAAAACGGTATATACGGTGATGGCCACGGCTGATCATGATGGTTGAGAATAGCATATCAGGCAGGACAGGTCCATCGGTTGCCTCATATCCGCTGCCGCAGCCGCTCTAACAGAAGCCCGGTCTGTTCTGAAATCTGCTGGGTAAGCAGATGCAGCTGGCTCATTTCTGCGCGATCGGCCTGACCTTCAAGCTGATCGGCCCGTTGCTGTAACCGACAGGCTGACAGGTTGGCCGCTACCCCCTTCATAGTGTGGGCGGTCTGCTTCAATGCAGCACGATCACCTGATGCGACTGCCTGCTGTAGCTGGGTCAATCTTACTGGCAGGTCATCGCAGGCCATGCAGATAATCTCCTGCAGTAACCCTTGATTACCCCCCAGGCGTTCAAGCATTTCCTGTTCATCAAAGATCTGGTCTGCATCAGTGTCGTTCTGTTGTAGTGACCCGGCTACGGCTTTTAACGGCACAAGTTGCTCGTTGTCCGGCCCGGAGAGCCATCTGTCCAGTGCCTGCTCCAGTTCCTTTTGTTTGACCGGTTTGGACAAATAGTCATCCATACCGGACTTGAGGCATCGTTCCCGGTCGCCAGCCAAGGCGTTGGCGGTCATGGCAATGACCGGTACTCCATGGTTCAATACCGGAGTAGAGCTGCTACGAATCAGCACCGTAGCTTCAAAACCATCCAGTTCAGGCATCTGACAGTCCATCAACACCAGGTCATAGTTAATCCGCGACAGCGCCTCAATCGCTTCCTGACCATTTGCAACCACGTCGGCACGATACCCCAGTTTTTGCAGCATGGCCAAGGCCACCGCCTGGTTAACCGGATTGTCCTCTGCCAGCAGAATGCGGGCGCTGTGGCGTTGTACCTCCCGGATCGTATGACGGGTGATAAGCTCTGCGCCTTTCGGCTGGAGAGCGCTGGTACGGCCTGCAAGCAGTGAAAGACAGTCATGCAGCTGCTGCTGTCGAATCGGTTTGGTCAGCCATGCCGAAAAACCTGCCTGATGCAGTTCTGCCGCTTCGCCCCGTACTCCCAGTCCGCTCAACAGCACCAGCTTTGTTTCTGCAAAAACCGGATTATGGCGAATCATCTGCGCCAGTGCCATTCCATCCATCTCAGGCATGACTGCATCAATCAAGACCACCTGGAACGGATCTTCTGCAGCATGGTATTCCTGCAGCATTCCCAAGGCTGTGGAGCCGTTACCGGCAGTGTCGTAGCGGCAGCCCCAGCCGGACAGCAGGGTAATCAGCAGCTGACGATTTGTGTCATTATCATCCACCACCAATACATGTAAGTCTTCAATTGCCGCAAAACGTGGTTCGATCTCAGATTGCCCGGCCACTGGGCAGAAGCTGGCCGTAAACCAGAAACAGGAACCTTTCCCCTCCTGGCTGGTGACCCCGATCTCCCCCTCCATCAGCTCCACCAGTTGCCTGCAGATGGCCAATCCCAGGCCGGTACCGCCAAATTTGCGGGTAGTAGAGTCATCAACCTGGGTAAAGGGGGCAAAGACCGCTTCCAGGCGATGTTCTGGAATGCCGATACCCGTGTCCTGCACTGAAAAACGGATAGTTATCTGATCTGAAGTGCAATTTTCCAGATCTGCTCTTATGATGATTTCGCCCTGCTCGGTAAATTTGATGGCATTCCCTGTCAGGTTCAGGACAATCTGGCGTAACCGCCCTGGGTCCCCGATCAGTTCCCACGGGATATCAGGATCAACCAGGCAGATCAGCTCCAGGCCCTTGTCTGCACTACGCTGCACAAGCAACTCAAGTGTGTCTTCCAGGGTCATCCGCAGGTCAAAGGGCATCTTTTCCAACTCAAGCCGGGCAGCCTCAATCTTTGAAAAATCCAAAATATCATTAATGATATCCAGCAGATTTTCCCCGCTTCGGCGGACGATTTCAGCATACCTGCGCTGCTCTTCAGTCAGATCCGTATCCAGCAACAGCCCGGTCATGCCGATCACCCCGTTCATCGGAGTACGTATTTCGTGGCTCATGGTTGCCAGAAAGGCGCTTTTTGCCCTGGTTGCCTCCTCAGCCATTGCCAACGCCATGCCCAGTTCCACGTTCTTCTGCTCCATGGTAACTGAAAAATCCAGCAGCTTCTGTTCCCGCTTTTCAACCCCTTCCAGCAGTTCATTAAACGAATCAGCCAGCAGCTTCAACTCATCATCACCGGGCATATCAATCTGTGAAACCGCCCCGGTCTGTGCGTTCAGGTTGCGCACCTGTCCCGCCAGGCTGGTGATACCACGGGTAATGGTTTGTCCCAGTAACCAGGCAGCAGCAACACTTAACAGCACAACGGCTGCCATACCCCAGAGGTAGATTGTCCTGAAACGGGTGATCGGTGCATAGGCCTCTTCAATCGGGAAATTGGAAGCCAGAATCCAGTTGGTTGACTGAAGACGCTTAAAGGCTGCCAGAAAATGTCTGCCGCGGCTGTTTATGGTCTCGCCCGCACCTTCAAACCCGTCAATGGCCTGGTCAAACAGCTTGTTTGAGCCTTTGGGCACATCCCGCTTCATGATCCGGCTGGGGTCTGGATGCAGGATTATGGTCCGGTCCGTCCCAAACAGATACAGATAGCCGGAACTGCCAACCTTGACCCGGCCCAATTCATGAAAGAAGCCGCTGTTGTTACGCAGATCAATCAAGCCCGCCATGACCGCAATGATTCTCCCCTCATGGTCATGGATCGGGGCCGTCATGGCAATAACGGCAGAGCCGTTGACCGATGAGATAAAAGGCTGTGCAATAATCGGCTTGCCGCTTTTCAGGGTATCCTGAAAGTAGGGCCGAAAGGCGTAGGAACTGCCGATTAACTGGGGGGTACGGGGGCTGTTAGCGATCAGTGTGCCGGAGATGTTGAAGAGAAACAGACCATGGTTGAAGATAGAGCGGATGCCGGTACGGTTATCCAGCCAGGCCTGTATCTGCGAGTGGTGGCTAACCGCGTCAGCCGGGGCAACCTTTGCTACCGCAATCAAGGCATTATGGGCAGAAAGGAGTTTGTCATCCAGGCCACGGGCCAGCGAGGAGACCATGGCACTCTGCTCACGGAAAATCATCTGCTGAGTCTGGTGCTTGAACCAGGCATAGGTTCCCCAGGCAATACCTGCCAACAGCACCGTAATAAACAGACTGAAGGCAAGAATCAGCTTATGGCGGAAGCTGCTGAAAACCATGGGGCACGTTCCTGTTTTGGGCAACAACACAACGACCGTGGTGGCCATGCATGGCTGCACTTGTATCAGCCCAGCGTATCCAGCATGGGTCCTTTATTTTAGCAGAACAGAGGTGGGGCGCAAGTAGCGCCCCTCAAAAGTTGTGTATCGGTTCCTACAATCTGACCAGTTCATAGGCTCTGCTGCCCAGTCCCACCTTTTCCCCATGTTCAAGCTGTACCTGCCAGGGGATCTCTGGCCAGACTCCCCGGAATTTATCGCCACCCGGCTCATGGCCGGATTTTAAGGCTGAATCCTGATTGCCGCGGGCCTGATTGACCAGGTCGGCACAGGCCTGATCCAGCGCCACCGGATCAATGGAGGCGCAGATGCCGATATCGTTCACGATCGGCGCATCGCAGTGGCCATAGCAGTCACAGGCCGGAGAGACCTGGGTGATGAAGTTAAGGTAAACGGTCTTGCCCTGTTTGTTGGCCACTGCTCCACTGGCATACTCAGCCATCTTCTTCATCACCAGGTCAGCAGCCTCATTCCACTGGATCGCCACCGCCTTGGTGGGACAGACCGTGATACAGCGGGAACAGCCAGCACATTTGACCGCGTCAATCAGTGCCGCCCCATCCACAATTTGGATCGCATCATGGGCGCAGGCCCTGATGCACAGACCACAGCCGGTACAGTGCTTGGCCGCAACCACCGGGGCCACCGTGGAATGCTGCACCAGTTTACCCTTACGGCTGGCACAGCCCATGCCCAGGTTCTTGATGGCGCCGCCAAAGCCGGTCAGCTCATGGCACTTGAAGTGGGAAAGGGCAATCAGGGCATCCGCTTCAACAATCTCAGTGCCGATGTAGACCTCTTTAAGCAGCTCACCTT
>Ga0074197_1003139_pt1 | contig 10388 bp, 5 predicted proteins | sample EPASupsiteSAE305_FD_64526 | JGI IMG/M metagenome (GOLD analysis project Ga0074197, IMG submission 64526) | Bioremediated contaminated groundwater microbial communities from EPA Superfund site, New Mexico - SAE3-05 reassembly with SPADES | ecosystem: Environmental > Aquatic > Deep subsurface >...
TAAATGGCAATGAACCTTACAAGGCGGAATTTCCTCAAAGCCGCCTCGATTGCCGCTGCGTCCGTGCCGCTGTCAAAGGTGGCGGCAAAAGCAGAATCAGGAGTTGTCAAGGCGCCCCTCGTCGCTCCAGGGACTTTTAAAAATACCCAAACAGCGGTCGGCGGTGTCTGCGAAATGTGTTTCTGGCGGTGCCAACTGGTCGGAAAGATTCGCGACGGCCGGTTGATCAAACTGGAAGGTAATCCGAAATCGATCGACAACGGCGTTTCTCTCTGCGCTCGCGGCAATGCCGGCGTTAAACTGCTCTATGATCCGGACCGCCTCAAATACCCGTTGAAAAACGTCGGTAAGCGCGGTGCCCCCAAATGGCAGCGCATCTCCTGGGAAGAGGCTCTCGACACCTGCGGCAGCAAACTCAAGGCGATTGTTGACCAGCACGGCGCCAAAGGGATTGCCATGTTCCCCCACGGCTCCACCGCCACCTACCCGATGGGTTTTCTGGAGAATACCGTGGGCACCCACAACGTCTCCGAGGCCTCGTTCTTCCAGTGCCGCGGCATTCGCGACACCGCTTATATTGCCACCATCGGGCTGCCGCCCAACGAAGACGTGGACATGGCCAACGCCAAGGTCATGTTCTTCCTCGGCAATCACCTGGGCGAGAACGTCCATGTCTCCCACCTCAAGCGCTACCTCAAGGGGCTGGAAAACGGTGCCAAGCTGGTGGTGGTCGATCCCCGCTATTCGGCCGCAGCGGCCAAGTCGCATATCTGGGTCCAGATCCGTCCCGGTACCGACACCGCCTTTCTGCTGGCGATCATGAACTACCTGATCCAAAACAAGAAGTACAATGCCGAGTTCGTACAAAAACACGGCGAAGGCTTCGACAAAATGGCCGAGGGAATCAAAGGCTGGACGCTAGAAAAAGCGGCCCAGGAATGCGATGTGCCCGCAGCCCAGATCAAAGAGGTGGCCGAACTGCTGGCCGCCAATATGCCCAACGTTTCCATCCATCCCGGCCGTCACGTCTCCTGGTACGGCAACGACTTCCAGCGTCAGCGCGCCTTGGCCTGCCTGACCGGGCTCCTCGGCGCCTTCGGCGTCAAGGGGGGGTTTGTCCAGCCCAAAGGCCCGAAAGGGTTGGCCAAAGTCGGCTGGCCCAAGGGCGAGCACAAAGAGGAAAGCCTGCGGGAGATGGCCGATGTCCATCACTATTCGCCTCCCGGCACCCCCACCGACCTGATCCGCGATACCGCCATCACCGGCAAGCCCTATCCGATCAAGGGGTGCGTCATCTGGGGCCAGAATCCGATCCAGACCATCCCTAACCAAGAAAAGACCATCAAAATGCTGGAGCAGATGGATTTTGTCATGTGTGTAGACGTCATGCCGACCGATATCACCATGTACGCCGACATCCTCCTCCCCGACACCTCGTACCTCGAACGGTACGATATGATCAAAACCGGCACCCAGTGGGATTTTGCCACCGAGCACAAGCAGTACATCGCCCCGCGCATGCCGCTGGTGGCTCCCGGTTTCGAGCGCAAGGAAAGCATCTGGATCACCAACGAGATCGCCAAACGCATGGGCTATGGCGATAAAATCCCGGTCCAGTCCCAGGAAGAGGCCATCAATAAGATGCTGGCCGGCGCGGAACTCTCCATCGACAAGATCAAGGCCGAGGACGGTATCCACATCCAGCCCGGCAAGGATCCCTATGGCGAGATGGAGTTGACCGTTCTTTTCCATAACCAAGAGGTGGAAGACAACGGCTATCCAGGCATTCCCACCTACATCCCGGTGGAACGGGCACCCGAGGGCTATTGCCGCCTGTTGTACGGCCGCTCGCCGGTGCACACCTTCAACCGCAGCCAGAACAACGCCTGGCTGATGGCGGAAAACGACGACAGCCCGGTCTGGATCAATGACAAGCTTGCGGCCAAGCTCGGCCTCAAAGAGGGCGATAAAATCGCCCTGGTCAACCAGGACGGCGTTAAATCGCGCACCACCACCAAGGTGAAGGTTACCCCGGGTATCCGCCAGGATTGCGTGTACATGTATCACGGGTTCGGCTCGATGAATCCGGAGCTGACCATCGGCGTGGGTAAGGGCATCGACGACCAGAGCCTGATCACCAAACTGGCGGTCGATCCGGAAACCGGTGCCCATGGCATGCGCAATAACTTTGTCAAACTCGTGAAAGTCAGCTGATCATGGGGCCGCACATCCCGCAACCGTCAGCCACGACCACCTCTGAAGGAGAGTTCCAATGCAATATGGCATGATTATCGATATCGACAGGTGCGTGGGCTGCCATGCCTGCGTCATCGCCTGCAAAGCCGAGTGGGAAGTCCCCGCTCAATTCAATCGCAACTGGGTGCATCGCCTGGGGCCGAGCCTTACCTCGACCGGCATGGCCTCCACCTATTATCCCGGTCTCTGCAATCACTGTAAAACCCCGTCCTGTGTTCCGGTCTGCCCGGCCGAACCGGTCAGCTTCACCTTCAAGGACGCCAAGAGCGGCAAGACCGTGACCATGGAGGTTGCCGCTACCTGGAAAGATCCGTTCAACGGCACCGTTCAAGTCGACCGGGAACGCTGCATCGGTTGCGGCGCTTGCCGTGATGCCTGTCCCTACAACGCCCGCTACGTCGACGAAGGGCTCAAGGACGACAACAGCCTCGGCAAGGTCGACAAATGCACCTACTGCATGCCGCGCGTCGCCGAAGGGCTGGAGCCGGCCTGTGTCCAGACCTGCTTGGCCCGGGCGCGCATCTTTGGCGATCTCGACGATCCCAAGTCAGCTGTCGCCCAGTACGTGAAGAAGGGCGCTGTCGGCCTGACTTCCAAGGCGGTACAGATCGGCCCGAACGGCAAGTATTTCGGCAGCAAGAAGGGTGACATGGAACTGCTCATGCAGGCGGCTCCGCAGGAGATGCCGAAGGTTTCGCTGCGCCGCAGTCTGCTGTCCAAGATGTCGCTCACCGCCAAGAATCAGATCAAGGAGATTGGTCTTCTCGGTCTGGCCGGCGGTCTTCTGATCAAATCCCTGCAGGACGAAGAAAAGTAAGTTTTTTCAAAGAGTTTTTGCTCGATTGCATCCCCTGTCGCGCGATTGTGCGGCAGGGGATTTTTTTTGCGGTCGTGCACCCGGAGACAGAAGCCTGCCGAAAGTTGCAAAACATGGCATTTTTTGACCATTCTGCTACAATGATTGCTCTTTTTGCAGAAAGCCGCGCGATTTCCTTTTGCTCCGGCTCAAAGAGGTCGAAGAACGAGTATGGAAAACGAACCCACCGAACCGAACTCCTCCACCAAAGAGGACCAACCGCAGGTAGCCGTATCGGCCTCCACCGAACCGTTACCCCCTGCCCTTGCCCCGGAATGGCGGCAGACCACCCAGCCGGTGTTTGTGGTCGAAGATTCCTTTTACCGCTCGCGGACCCCGCCCCGGCCGGTCCACTGGTCCATCGCCTGGTCGGACCTGATGATGACCATGTTCATCCTCTTTCTCGTCCTTTTTGCCCATCTCCGCACCCACCAGGAAATCCTCGCCCACGGGCGGCCCAACAAGATTGCTGACGAAACCATTCCAGTCCATTCGGACGAGGCAAAACCATCGCTGATCTTCCACCCCATCTCCCAGGATATCTCGCTTAAAATCGGGGAAGAGCTTAAAGAAACAGCACCCCCGAAGCAGGAACAGCCAGGGGCGGATGTTCGTATCCGTCACGAGGCCGTGGAAGAACAACCACAGGTTGAACCCTTAAAACCGATTCCGGAGATACCACGGGAACAACAGGCTCCGCAGCCCCCAAGCCCGGCCGAAGCCGCCCCACCGCCTCCCGAAACTGCCCCCTCTCCCCAGGAAACCCGGCAACAGGAGGAGGTGATCACCAAAATCTACGATCTGTCCAAGCTCACCCTGGCCGAGGAGAAACTCGAGCGTTTTGCCGCGGTGGAACTGGTCCCGGACAAGACCATGCGCATCATCCTTACCGGCGACCTGCTCTTTGCTTCCGGTCAGGTGGAACTGACCCCCAATGCCATCGAATCGCTGAAAAAACTCTCCGCCATTATCAAGAAAACGCCCTACATGATCAATGTAATCGGTCACACGGACGACCGGCCAGTGAAGGCCTCCCGTTTTCCTTCCAATTGGGAGTTGTCGCTGACGCGAGCCGGCCGGGTGGCCCGTTTCCTCATCGATGAGACCCAGCTTCCGGCCACCCAATTCAGTGTTTCCGGCTACAGTTCGTTCAGGCCCGTGCAACCGAACACCAGCGACGAGAACCGCAAGGCCAACCGCAGGGTGGAAATCGTGCTCTCCAAGGAGTTGCCGCAGGTGGAAGCGGCCGCGCCCGCCAATCTTCAATAACGGTACCATGCAGCAATGAAACGACAGAACCTGATTGGCCTTGCGCTCTGCGGCCTCATTTTTTTTGGCGGCTTTCTCATCAAAGGCAACCTCAGCCTCTATTTCAACATCGCCAGCCTGATGATCGTGGCCGGCGGCAGCGCCACCGCCGCCCTGCTCAGCTTCCGGCTTGAACGGTTGAAGATCGTTCTGCGGGTGGTCCAATCCTCCTATCGCAGCCGGTTGAAATCCGAGGCCGAAATTGTCGATATCCTCATCGATCTGTCGATCAAGTCACGGATGGAAGGCATCCTTTCCCTGCAAAAAGACGAGAACGAGACCTCGGTGTTGTTTCTCCGCCGCGGCCTGGGTTGCCTGGTGGACAACTACGAGCCGCATCAGATCCGCGACATCCTCAACACCGAGATGTATTTCTTCAAGCTGCGACGCGAGGATAGCGAGCGGGTCCTGCGCACCATCGCCGATTTCTGTCCGGCCTTCGGCATCGTCGGCTCGGTGGCCGGCCTGATTCCTATGCTGGCAGGCATCGACGATACTGGCATTATCCTCAAGACTGTGCCGCTCGCCCTCACCTCGATCCTGTACGGCCTGATTTTCGCCAACTTTTTCTTCATCCCTTTTGCCTCTAACCTGCGTGAACGGACCAACCAGGAACTGTTGCTGCAGAAGATCATCATGGAAGGTGTTCTGGCCATTCAAAGTGAGTTGAACCCGACCGTGCTCCGCACCAAGCTCCTCTCCTTCCTCACCCCTTCGGACCGCAAGGCCGACCTGGTGCCCCTTTCCCGGATTCAGGAGCGGTTTCACATTAATCCGGAAGATTGGGAAAATCAGGACGAACGTTCAGGGCCGGCTGTCTTCTAACACCATTTCCACCATGAACCGTTCCTCAACTTCGAGGGTGCAAAAAGTCGCCGGCCGTGTAATATACAGGCTGCTCACCGCTGTTCCCCTTACCCGAATCAACCATTCAACCTGTTGTTTTTATTAAAAAAGAAACAAAGAGGTTTTCAATGCGACATTTCATTTTCCCTGCCCTGCTCTGCGGTCTTGTACTGTGCGGCTGCGGCCCAACCACCGTCAATTCACTGGTCAAGGAACAAGGGGCTAAACAGATGACCGGCCAGGACATACTGGGTCTGGTGAAGGGCAACACTCTGTTCCTCCACTCCTTCAACGAGGACGCCCGTCTGTACTTTGATCCAGCGGGCAAAGTCTTTGCCAAGGACGCCGCCTCCACCGAAAAGGATAAAGGCCATTGGGATGTCAGCGAGGGCGGTGAACTCTGTTTCCAGATGGACAAATGGTGGTACGGCGATCTGCGCTGTTTCACGGTCTACCATATTGGCGACCGCGACAAGGTGCGGCTGGCCACCGGCAGCGGCGTGCTCCAGTATTCGGCGGAGCAGGAGCAAGGTGACAGCAAGGGCCTCTACAGCGACGCCGGCCAGAAAAAGAAAAGCCTGCGCCGTTCGATCCGGGACGAGAAGAGCGATCAGGATTCGCCTGCAACGGTGCAGGAAACGGGGCGGGAAAGACAACAGAAACCAACGCTGACCGAAGAGCGTCCAGATGGCGGCCATGGGAGCAAGGACACCGGGGCGACCATTGAGTACATGGCCAGGGATTGCCCGGGCTGCAACCTGGCGGGAGCCGATCTTGGCAAGGCCGACCTGATCGGGGCCAAGCTGGCCGGAGCCGATCTCCACGGCGCCAACCTGAGCATGGCCAACCTCCGTCGTGCCGACCTGCAGAAAGCCAACCTGCGGGAGGCCATCCTGACCTACGCCAACCTGCCCGGCGCCGATCTGCGCGGGGCCGACCTGCGCGGTGCCAAACTCAAGGGCGCCAACCTGATCAAGGCCGATCTCACCGGCGCCAAGCTGGAGGGAGCGGATCTGACTGAGGTATTGAAGGAGGGAGTGAAAGGGTTGAAGTAAGGAGTGAGGAGGAAAATCTTTGCAGAAGGGCGCTTTTTTTTCGTTGTTATTCCGAAGGCATGTGAGGAATCCCGAGATTTCTCCCGTTGGTCGAAATGACAGATCAGTTCCGGACTGCATTCCTCACGCCCTTCTCAGCGCATCAACCAAAAGCGCTAAACATCAGAAACTGCCCGCCCAGCCGAGCGTTCTTTTACATGCAAGCGGTCGATTCGGGGACGATGGGTGCCCTTGCCGCTGAGCCGGGCGGCGGGGTGCGGAACCGGATGAAGGGGCAAACTGTCTGAGCGCAGCGAGTTTTTGCCCCGCCGGTTCCAGACCTCGACGAACGGGGTCGTCTCAGCGGCCGGGCTGCCCTTTCGTAGCGGTGTGGCGCAGACCACACGGCGCTTCTTTTCTTTGGGCACGCAAAGAAAAGAATGGGAAGCCCGCAGGGATTGCCGATTCATGGTGCATGAGATGCGCCCTACTCCGCTTTATGCGTTTCGATTTTATTCAATTCCGTTTGAAAGGTTATGAGATATGAAAAAAATTATTTTTGTTCTATTAATAGCAATAGCACTGACGAGCTGCGCATCATCCGGTATCATTGAAAATCAATGAAAATGAAATGTATATTACTGAAGCGAGCAATTGGGGGATTAGCCACGGTACGCTAAGAATGAACGCTTTTAAAAAAGCAAAGGAGTCGTGCGGTGAAAAAGATGTCAAAATTATAAGCGATGAAATGGGCGGCGTAACCGGATGGTCGGCAACAACTGTCAACATAAGATATCGGTGCGAATAAATAGGAAATAGCTTGACCGACGAAGAAGTAAATTATGATCAACTAATCAAAATATTTATTATCATACAGCATATGTGATAACGAAAAACAAGGGGTACACCACGTTTATATGCACCGAGTCAACCTGTCTCCCCGTGCGCTCCCTATACCTCCTGAAAACAAACACGCTACAGACTAACCACCTAATTACCTAAATTACCAACTCCATGCCAACCCCCTTCATCCATCTCCACGTCCACACCCAGTATTCCATGCTCGACGGGGCTATCCGCGTCTCCGACCTGATCCAGACCGCCAAGGATTTCGGCATGGACGCAGTGGCGGTCACCGACCACGGCGCCATGTACGGGGCGCTCGAGTTCTACGAAAAAGCCAAGAAAGCGGGCATCAAGCCGCTGGTCGGCTGCGAGTTCTATATAGCGGAAAATGGCATGCACCTCCACGACCGGAGCGGCGGCCATAACTTCCACCTGGTGGCCCTGGCGATGAACGCCACCGGCTACGCCAACCTGATGAAGCTGGCCTCGCTGGCTCAAACCCAGGGCTTTTATTATCGGCCCCGGATCGACCGGCACACCTTGTATCAGCATCAGGAAGGACTGATCGTGCTCACCGCCTGCCTCAAAGGTGAGATTCCCTGGCGCCTGGCCCACAACGACCCGAACGGCGCCCGCGCCCGGGCTCTCGAAATGCAGAAGGTCTTTGGCGACCGCTTGTATCTGGAAATTCAGGAAAACGGCATCCCCGAACAGACCGTGGCCAACCAGGGACTGATGGCCCTGGCCGACGAACTGGGCATCAAGCTGGTGGCCACCAACGACTGTCATTATCTTACCAAGGAAGAATCATACGCCCACGAGGTGCTGCTCTCCATCCAGACCGGCAAGACCATCAACGATCCCAACCGGTTCCGCTTCAACACCGACCAGCTGTACTTCAAATCCGGCGACGAGATGGCCGCCCAGTTCAGCTACTGTCCCCAGGCCCTGAGCAATACCCTGGAGGTGGCTGAACGCTGCAATCTTGAACTGGAGTTCGGAGAAAATCATTTCCCCATTTTCCCGCTCGAGGAAGGCGAGACCCTGGAAACCGTTTTTGCCCAGGCCTGCTGGGATGGCCTCAAGGAGCGATTCGATCATATGCGGGAGATGGAGCCGCTCAGTGCCGAAACCGAAGCGGCCTATAAGGAGCGGCTGGCCTACGAGATCGACGTTATCCAGAAAATGGGGTTTTCCGGCTACTTCCTCATCGTGGCCGATTTCATCAACTGGGCCAAGCAGCAAAAAATTCCGGTGGGGCCGGGACGTGGCTCGGGCGCGGGCAGCCTTGCCGCCTACTGCATGTCGATCACCGATATCGACCCTATCCCCTACGGCCTGCTCTTTGAACGTTTCCTCAATATCGAGCGGGTATCCATGCCCGACTTTGACATCGACTTCTGCAAGGAACGGCGGGACGAAGTGCTCGGTTATGTCCGCCAGCGGTACGGCGGCGACGCGCATGTGGCGCAGATCGTGGCCTATGGGTCGATGAAGGCCAGGGCAGTGCTGCGTGATGTCGGCCGGGTACTGGAGATCCCCCTGCCGGTGGTTGACCGGATCGCCAAACTAGTGCCGGAAGAGTTGAAAATCACCCTGAAAAAGGCGATCGACAAAGAACCCCGCCTGCGCGAGGCCATGAAGGAACCCGAGGTTCGCGAGCTGCTGACCATCTCGCAGACCTTGGAGGGGCTGGCCCGGCACAAGTCGACCCACGCCGCCGGCGTGGTCATCTCGCCCAAACCAATGGTCGAATACCTGCCGGTGTGCATCGGTCCCAATAAAGAAATCCTGACCCAGTACGACATGAAGTACACTGAGAAGACCGGACTGATCAAGTTCGACTTTCTTGGTCTCAAAACCTTGACCGTGATCGACCGGGCCCTGAAACTGATCGATTTCGATCTCGGCACCACCGTCGATCTGCGCAAGATTTCGATGAACGATCGCAAGACCTACGCCCTGCTCTGCCGGGGGGACAGCCTGGGCGTCTTTCAGCTGGAAAGCGACGGCATGCGCGAGTTGCTGATCAAGATGCAGCCCGAGCAGTTTTCCGACCTGATCGCCCTGGTGGCCCTCTACCGGCCGGGTCCGCTCGACTCGGGCATGGTCGACACCTTTGTCGAGACCAAGCATGGCCGCAAGCCCGCCGATTACCCCCTGCCGCAGATCAAATCGGTGCTCCAGGAAACCTACGGGGTGATTGTCTACCAGGAGCAGGTGATGAAAATCTCCAACATCCTGGCCGGATACAGCCTGGGCGACGCCGATATTCTTCGCCGGGCCATGGGCAAGAAGATTCCGGAGGTCATGGAGAAAGAGCGGGGCAAATTCATGGCCGGGGCCAAGGCCAACAACATCCCGGAGGAAAAGGCCAAGTACATCTTCGACCTGATGGCCAAATTCGCCGGCTATGGCTTCAACAAGTCGCACTCGGCGGCCTACGCCCTGATCGCCTATCAGACCGCCTACCTCAAGGCCCATTACCCGGCCCAGTTCCTGGCGGCGTTGCTTTCCTGTGACGTCGAGAACACCGACAAGGTGGTCAAGTACATCAACGAATGCCGCCAGGAAAAGATCGAGGTCCTACCCCCGGACATCAACGAATCCTTCAGCGATTTCACGGTTATCAACGACCGGATCCGTTTCGGTCTGGCGGCAGTAAAGAATGTGGGCGGGGCGGCGCTCGACTCGATCCTCGCCGAGCGGGAGAGTGGCGGGGGCTATCGTTCGCTGGCCGATTTCTGCGGCCGGATCGATTCCTCCAAGGTCAATCGCAAAGTGATTGAAAGCCTGATCAAGGCCGGAGCCTTTGACTCGCTCAACCAAAACAGGCGACAGTACCTCGAGAGCCTTGACCTGTGTATCGAGCGGGCCAGGGCCGTGCAACGTGACCGGATGAGCGGCCAGATGAATCTCTTTGCCATTGGGCAAACAGCGGTCAAACAGACGGAGACCGTGGAGGTCGAACTGCCGGAGGTTGAAGATTGGCCGGAATTGGATCGGCTGGCCTTTGAGAAGGAGACGGTGGGATTTTTCCTCACCGGCCATCCGCTCGAAGGGGTGATGGAGGATCTACGGCGAGTGGTCGACACCGACATCGCCGGGGCGGAGAAGCTGCGCGATGGCCAAGTGGTGCGCATCGGCGGGTTGCTGGCCGGATACAAGGAGCACAAATCGAAAAAGGGCGAGCGCATGGCCTTCACCGTGCTGGAGGACATGAGTTCCAGCATCGAGGTGAT
>Ga0074197_1003140_pt1 | contig 10387 bp, 10 predicted proteins | sample EPASupsiteSAE305_FD_64526 | JGI IMG/M metagenome (GOLD analysis project Ga0074197, IMG submission 64526) | Bioremediated contaminated groundwater microbial communities from EPA Superfund site, New Mexico - SAE3-05 reassembly with SPADES | ecosystem: Environmental > Aquatic > Deep subsurface >...
GATTCAAACATCGCTAGTTGTTGAAATGCCGTCCCGTCCTCCTCCTCCACCTCCTCCTCCCGCTCGCGAGCAAAACTCCTATCAGATTGCAGGCGCGGGCTATTATGGCTGCAAGGACAAGGAAAATTTCAAGAGACTCCGAGACCTCCTTATGCAAGGGAATGACGCGGCTTTTTTGAAGGAAATGACAGCCGGCGTCCAAAAAGGGGACTGCGTCATGTACAATAAAGGTGAGAAGGTTTCCCTGGAAGAAGGTGTTGGTATCTCCACGGTCATCCGGATAAAAAAAGAGGGTGAGTCGTATTCCCACTGGACAACGCCCAAGGCTATCCTGCCCCAATCCGGAAAATAAAATATTTCGAGTTCCGCAGTATGACGGAAACAGGGGACAGTCCACGATTGATTTTGCAGATCATGGGGCGTATCTCCGAAACGTATGAAACGGTGATGGCACAACACTGCCGGGGCGTAATGAGCTACATTTCAAGATTCCCTTTAAAGTTATCGAAGGTGAGAAGTGGTAAATGAATAGTGATCCTCGAGCAAGAGAACAAAAAAAAATTCTTAGAAAAACGGGGAACCCTCTTTGGGGATTTTTGTGGAGATTCTTTGTTTGCTGTATGCTGATCGAATTACCTTTTTGGGCCTATTTTCATTTTGTCAAAGGTGTTCCAATCTTGGTCGGTCTGCAGCAAATACAAAATGGAATAAGGTTGAAAATGAAAACTAAGAAGGTTGAACTGCAACCTTTTAGCCAGACAACTAAAACCGATATCCTACATTCCGACAAAAAGGCTCCGCAGGTGGTGGAACAAAAATGGGAAGCGACGAGCGAAAGGCAAGGGGCTTACGTCGGAACTATTTACAGTTGGACGAATAAAGATGGAATCAGGTCTTTCTCAAACGTTGGATTCCCAAAAGATGAAGCATACACCAACGGAAGAACGGAACGATATTAATATCATAAAACAAGTAGATGCGATGAACACCGTGAACCGCATCATTTCCCGAACCGATGCGGTTCGTACCTCATCATATCCTGCCAAACTTGTTATACCTAGGCTCGATTCTCACCTCGTCACCCATAACTACAGGAGGAATGAATTATGGCATTTGAATTTGACAACACGGTTGGTCAAGGATTCTATTCAAGAACGATAGCTTACCTGAGGAAATCTCCTACTGCGATGATCCTGCTTGACTCCTTGGCAGGGAGAAATGAAGTTATTCTGGTGAGAGTGACAGAGAGTGAAGAGTATAAAAACATCTTTCGTTCTCGTTGGATTCCGCCAACTGAACTTTCTACCACCGAATCCGGCCAGTACAGCGGTGGAATCCTCAACTGGTGGGTCTATGATTGGACCATGGTCAAAAGCAGTCGCAAATTTCAGACCCCAGCAATCGCCCTTATTCATGAGATGGGGCATGCATTCAATATTTCTGCGGAAATCAAAAAAAACACTTCGATGCAGTTGTGCGCGACGATTTCCTGAGCAGATGGCGTTGGATAAATCAAATCGAGAACGAGAACGTAACGCTGTATGAGAGCAAGGTCGCAGAGCAACTTAATGAGGGGACGCGGGAGAGTTATCAGGACAATATTCGGATGCTTGCAAAAGAATGCCTCGCCAGAGGGCTCCAATTCCAGGCCGGTTAGGTCGTTGGAAATCGTTTTGTAACCGAGATTGGAAATGTTGTTGCGAGAAGACGGGCCGGGCGGTATTCCTTGCCTTTGACTGCCTGGCTCCAATTGACTATGCCTCGAAGAATTTTATGACGATTGCGATGTTTCATGCCTCATCCCGAGAACACTTGGGCCTGTTTTTACTCGACCATCGGAAGAAAACCAGAATAATGCCAAGAGCGCTCACGATTCCGGCTGTCATGGCATTGCTCCTGGCATATCAGGTTGGTTCATGCCAAGCGGCAGCCACGAGTTACACCCGATCCTGGAGCACCACCGTAACAACCACGACTTCTTCAACGTCGAGCACTCGAAGGGTCACATCCTCTCCCACAAGAAAAAACACATCAATATCTTCTCCTGCCTGTCCGATACCCCCCTCTGTTGCCAAACCGGTCATCAGAAAAGTCGGCAAGGGAGCGAACGATCATAATTGCGTTTTGTATTTAAGACAGCAGCGAGGAATTAAACTGCCGGCCCAGAATCTCACGACGTATGCTTCAAAAGTATCGATTATCAATTCGCCTGTTCCCCATGAAAAGAGTGTCGCAATCATTAAGACACCCGGCAGAAATGCAGGAATCGGGCACGTTGCCGAGGTAACGGGTTTGGAACTAAAGGATGGCAAGGTGACAATGCGATTAGCAGAAGCCAATAATCCAAGCCCTGGATATTATGAACGGACGATAACAGGGAAAAATTTAGAAGAGATTCAAAAGAATGCAAATATAGTCGGGTACTATGTGGAACCCCATGAAACTGTGGAATCTCATGAAACCGTAAATGCTCAAGGCGCCCCGGCATCACGATATTTTTAATGAGGTCTTCTGCCCGCACCACCCGCCACCGTTGACCGGATGATCCGCCACTCGAGCATTATCACCGTCAAATGCCCTTCCTGGCGCCTCCATGCGCCAACTCAAAGCCCCAAGATAACGAAAACCATCCCGTCATCCAGAGGACCACTCTGAATCAGTGTGATCCCCTGTCCATCAATAACCGGCGACTTCGACTGAGGCGGCGATGATACCCCCGATGTATCAGTTTTTTATCGGCGGTGAAAGCAGCTTGAAGCCGCAACTGGGGCTACGGAAAAGAGAGGCCCGTGCGTTTTTGGACAAGCTGGGATCATCTGTCACGCCAGGAGACCACGAAGACCGTTCCGAATCCCAGGGTCAGCATGAGGTGGAAGATAAAAAAACTGTACTCATGAAGTGAAAAGCTGATCAACAGTCCCGCGCAGAAGAACAGGGTCAGCAATCCCTCGATAATCAGGTTGTTGCTGATCGGATTTTTTTGCCCGCCGGTATCCGGCTTCCGGCGCATACGGCCGACGATATTGTATTTGGGCGTGCGGACAAAGGACGACTTGATCCCCAGGTATCCTTCGATAACCGCGACCGAATTGTGAAAACTGAGTCCCATGGACATGGTCAGCAATATAGGAAAATAAGCGATAAGGGCCAGAATGCTTTTCAGGGAAAACGGCCTGGGGAGGAGATTGATGTTGGCGTAAAAATAGACCGCGGCGACCCCGACCAGGCCCAGCAGCGATAACCCGAGGAAGCGGGTGTCCACCTGCAGGTTGTCGAGAAAGGGCAGGAGCCCGACGCTGGTGAGGGCGATCATCAGCACGGCGACAAAGATGGAGCTGTTGAGCAGGTGGGCCAGGGCATGCACCTTGGTGATGGGTTTGAGGTCGCTTTTCAGGATTATCATCGACAAGCGGCGGGCGTTCTCGGCCCCGCCTTTCATCCACCTGAACTGCTGGGATTTAATCCCGTTCATCTCCACCGGCAGTTCGGCCGGGGCCTCGACATCTTCAAGGTAAATGATTTCCCAGGATTTGAGCTGCGCCCGATAGCTGAGATCCAGGTCCTCGGTCAGGGTATCGGCCTGCCAGCCACCGGCGTCATCGATGGTCTTTTTGCGCCAGATCCCGCCGGTGCCGTTAAACTGGAGGAAGTGTTCGCCCGCCTTTCTTCCCATCTGCTCGATGGTGAAATGGACATTCAACTGCAGGGCCTGCAATTTGGTGAACAGGGAATAGTCGTCGTTGAGGTGGGTCCATCGGGTCTGCACCACGCCGACCTTTTCATTGTGAAAATAGGGAAGGGTGTTTTGGAGGAATTGCTTGTTGGGCAGAAAATCGGCATCGAAAATGGCGACGAATTCGCCTTTGGCCTGCAGGAGGCCCTCGGCCAGGGCGCCTGCTTTGTAGCCGGAACGGTCGGTGCGGTGGATGACCCGGATATCGAACCCCTGATTCCGGTAGAGTTCGGCTTTTTTCTCGCAGAGCGCGGTGGTCTCATCGGTGGAATCGTCGAGGATCTGCACTTCGAATCGGTCGGGCGGATACTCCATGGCCACGATGTTATCGATCAGACGCTCGGCAACGTACGGTTCATTGTACAAGGGCAGCTGGATCGTCACCAAAGGCAGGGCATCCTTGTCCAGGGGCTGCGGCGGAATCATTCTCTTTTTGCCGATATAGTTGAACAGCAGATTCAGCTGGAGGAGGTTGTAGATAAGGATAAACGTCAAAAAAAACAGATAGAGTCCGAACAGTAGATACATCAAGGGGTATTTCCTTTTGTGGAGAAACAGCAGGGAAAAGAGAGGAAATCGAATCCGAAGATTGCCGGGCAACGAAGGCAGGGATGAAAAAGCGCGTACCGATCCCCGATCTCCTCGATTATGCCCGTAATCGGGATTGATCGTCGGGTTGGTGTCAGTCAATTCATTATTGTTACTCGATTTTTTCTCTTCACAAAAAAAGCGTCCTGGAGACCAGAACCGTAAATCTTACAAAAGAGGGCTGCGCCTGTCAATCTTTCTCGCCCCTTCCATTCGGACGGCAGGTCGGGTTCACTCCCTCAATCCCCGCCAATAACTGTTTGACGGCTAATGCTTTCCCCGTCAAATCCTCGGGAATGTCGGACTCGGCGAAACAACGGACCGCAGCCACGGCCTCCAGGCTGGCCAGGACCCGGCAAAGGGCGCGGCAGCGATCTTCAAAGGCCCGGAAGGTGATCAGGATTCGTCCCTGCGACTCGCCGTCGTTCCGGGGATTGCCGCCAAAACCGATGAAACTGTCGATCTGGATGCCGCGCCCGGAAAAAACCGAGGCGATCGCCGCCGTGTCACCGGCATGGTCCCTGGTGGTCAGGACCACCAGCCACAACTGCATCTCATCTGTCATCATGCCACCACTGCTGAATCTTTTCCTGGATTGCCCGGGAGGAACGCTCGATCAGGGTTCGCTCCGCGGCCGTCATTTCGTCGCGATCCGGCATTACCCGCTGTACCGTGCCGGCTAGAAGTAATCGACCGCCGCAAGGGCCATGAAGATTGTTTTCACCCTCGTGCAGGTACTGGGCCGAGATCTCTACCCGGCGGCCTTCAAGGACTGCCTTCACCAGTTCCACCGTGGCCGCGGCAGTGGCGGTCTGGGTTTTGGCGTCGGTGTAGTGGATGGCAAAGGGTTTGAGGGCCACCCGCAGGTCGGGGGGCAGATCGCGCACAGCGTGCAGGGCCGCCACCGCTCCATTGGCGGGATCGGAACTGATCATCTCGATCAGGCGGCGCTGATGGGCAAGGAGGGCGGCCGGATATTCCTCGGTGGTCAGGCCGCGCCGCAGTTTCGGTTCCACCAGACGCCATTCGTTTTCGCTCAGACCATGAATCCGGACCGAACTCCAGATCGGCACCATGCCGTTGCCGTGTTCGCCAAGCATAAAGCCGTGCACCCGCTGCCTGCGGATGCCGAGATCCGAGGCGATTTCCCAGCGGAAGCGGGCCGAATCCGAATAGGCGCCCATGCCGATGACATGGGTGCGGGGCAGGTATCGGGAAAAGATCGCCACCCCCAGTTCCACCGGGTTGGTGACGATGATCACCACCGGCGGATATTCGCGCCGGGTACGGGCCAGGGAACGGGCGAACCGCTCGAATACCGAAACATTGGCCCTGGCCAGGACGTCGCGCGAGGCGGAACCGATCTCCGCGGGAGCGGTGGAAAAGGTCTGGCCGCCGGTGATGACCACCACGTCACCGATGATCTTCTCCGGATTATCGGTGACATTCAACTCCGGGACGATCTCCGCGAAGGCATCCTGGAGATCGGCCCGGAATCCGTGCAGCAGATGCGGCCGCCGGGAGTGCGGATTGCTGCCCACCAGTTGCAGGATCTCCCGGTTCTCCAGCAAGCGCTGCTGGACGATCTGGGTCACTATTTCGCGGCCGCAGCCGCCGCTGGCGCCGACGATGGTCACATCCATGGCTTTTACCTGATTTTGAGTAGATAGGCGTGTTCTCCGTACTTGCCGATTTGGCATGGGATCTCAGCAGACGTGAAGGGCTATTGTACCCGGCTGTGAACGTCTGCCAAGATTATTTCGCCATGATCGCATACGGCACGATGATTTTGTGAAGCGTTGGTCGTCGTTTGAGCCTGCCGACGGCGGACAAGGAGAGCCGGCATTGGTGCTGAGCCGGTTCAGGAAGCTAACGATTCCGGGGTGGGAGAGCAGGCGCTTTCCAGTCCCAAATAGGTAATAAATCGTGCCCGTTGCTTTTTTCGCTTCATTTCTTCCCGGTTTTGGGATATATTTTCCGGTTTTCTTCCGCTGGCTCTTTTTTCAACAGCGATATTCCGGACAAGGTCACGACATGTTGTTTGTGGCCGTTTTTTTTTATACAGGAAGTGAAATCATGCTGCAAGCAACCGACATTGCGCTCTCCTACGGCAAGCGCGTTATTTTTAAAGACGTCAATATCAAGTTCACCCACGGCAACTGTTACGGTCTCATCGGGGCCAACGGCGCGGGCAAAACCACCTTTCTCAAAATCCTTGCCGGCCAGAAAGACGCCGACAAAGGGACGGTTTCCATCGATCCCAAGGAACGGATCGCCGTGCTTCAGCAGGACCAGTTCGTTTATGACGAAGAAACCGTGCTCGATACCGTTATCCGCGGTCACAAGCGGCTTTACGATGTCAAGGTGGAGCGGGAAGCACTGTATGCCCAAGCCGAATTGTCGGAAGCCGATGGCATGCGCTGCGGTGACCTGGAGGTCGAATTCGGCGAGATGAACGGCTATGAGGCCGAATCCGAGGCATCGGTGCTCCTCAGCGGCCTGGGTATTTCCGAGGAGATGGCCTCGTTGAAGATGAAGGAACTGGATGGCGGCGACAAGGTCCGGGTCCTGCTGGCCCAGGCCCTGTTCGGCAGCCCGGATATCCTGCTGCTGGACGAGCCGACCAACAACCTGGACGTCAAATCCATTGCCTGGCTGGAGGAGTTTCTCATCCGTTTTCCCAACACCGTTATTATCGTCTCCCATGATCGTCATTTCCTCAATCAGGTCTGCACCCACATGGCGGATATCGATTTCGGCCAGATCCGGGTCTATGTCGGCAACTACGATTTCTGGTATCAGGCCAGCCAGTTGACCCTGCAGCAAAAGCAGAACGAAAACAAGAAAACAGCCACCAAGGTGGCGGAACTCAAAGAGTTCATCCAGCGCTTTTCCTCCAACGCCTCCAAGGCCAAGCAGGCCACCTCGCGCAAGAAACTGCTGGAAAAGATCAATGTCGAGGACATGCCGATCTCCTCGCGCAAATATCCCTTTATTTCCTTCAAGCCGGAAAGGCCCTGCGGCAACGTCATCCTCGAGGTCGACAACCTTTCCAAGACCATCGAAGGGGTTGACGTGCTGAAAAATCTCAGTTTTTCGGTCAACAAGGGGGAGAAGATCGCCTTTGCCGGCACCTACAGTCTGGCCAAGACCACCCTGTTTCAGATCCTGGTCGGCGAGCTGGAGCCGGATGCGGGCAGCTTCCGCTGGGGCCAGACCATCACCACCTCGTATTTCCCCAAGGAAAACAGTGCGTTTTTCAACAAGAGCATGACCCTGATCGAATGGTTCAACCAGTTCGTGCCGCCGAACGAGGGCGAGAGTTTCTCCCGAGGCTTTCTCGGCCGGATGCTTTTTTCCGGTGAGGAGGCCCTGAAGAAGACCAATGTGCTTTCCGGTGGCGAAAAGGTCCGCTGCATGCTGGCCAAGATGATGCTGATCGGCGCCAATGTCCTTATCCTCGACGAACCGACCAACCATCTGGATCTGGAATCGATCACCTCGCTCAACAACGGCCTGATTGCTTTTCCCGAGGTGATCCTCTTTGCTTCCCACGACCATGAGTGCGTGGCCACGGTGGCCAACCGGATCATCGAAATCGGTCACAAAGGCTGGATCGACAAGATGATCAACTTCGACGATTACCTGGCCGACGAGGAAATTGCCGCCCAGCGCGAGCAGATTTACCACAAGGAAAAGCGGCGGTAACTAATCCGTGCATCACGATGTGGCGACGGGCTGCATCGTGATGTGATAAACTATTTTGTCATTGCCCGGCTTTTGCCGAAGCTCGCAGCATCCTGCTTTAAATTCACAACGTTTTAAGGAGATGGCACGAGTTGTTTGCGATCCCCTAAAAGTTGCCCCTCTAAGCAGGCATCGCGCCAATATCTCCGATTGTTGTATCTTCTTGCGCCCGGAACCGGTATCTTGAGTGCTCCTCTTGGAACTGTCCATCTCGGCAGGAGTTTCTCCCGCCCCGTGCGCGGGTCTCCCCGCCTCCTGATTTGCTCACTTTCATCTTCCGAATCTCCCATCGGTATGAGCAAGCAACCCCCCATGTATGACGTCAAATTCGAAACTTTTGTCATCAACGGCAGCACCTACAACATCCGTTCGCTCCAGGACAAGCAGCAGTTCCATGACCCCGAAGGCACGGCGGAAAATATGGGCATCTCCTCGGCAACCTGGTCGCTGTTCGGCAATGTCTGGCCCTCAGGTCTTATCCTGGCCGATATCATGAGTTCTTATGAGGTGGCAGGGATCAATATCCTGGAAGTGGGCTGCGGACTCGGGCTTGCGAGCCTGATCACCAACGAGCGGGGGGCTCAGCACACAGCCAGCGACTACCATCCCCTGGCGGACGAATTCTTACAGGAAAACAATAGATTGAACGAATTGCCGCCCCTGCATTTCGAGCGCTGCGATTGGGCCGAAGCCATGCCGGCGCTGGGGTCATTCGATCTGATCATCGGCAGTGACCTCCTCTACGAACCCAATCATCCCGCCTTGCTCTCCCATTTTATCGACCAGCATTCCAGCAGCTCGGTCAAGGTGATCATCATTGATCCCGGCAGACGGCAACAAGGGCAATTCACCAGGCGGATGGAAGGGCTCGGGTTTGCCGCAAGTTTCGAGCGAGCAACCGAGGAACAGGCACAATCCCGTGATTTCAAGGGGAAGATTCTTCGGTACAGCCGCGACAGCCACTAAACCGTATACAGCGACCGGGGCGAGGCTTGCTTGCCGCTTTGGGTTGATTGGCGTGCTTACCCTCGGGCCGGAAGGCTTGATGCGGGATAGATCTTGAATTTTTCCACAAATCCGCTCGGCTTGTAACTGAGCTTGGCGTGCCGCAGCCCCTCCTCGCCCAGATCCTGTTCCCGGTTGATTGTTTCGTAGTTTTCCGGCAGGACGGCGGCAAAGGATTGATTGATGAACTGATACAGTCCCTTGTAACCGGCCACCGCCTTCTCGAAATAAACGGCAAAGCTGGCTCCTTTTGCCAATTCCTCGCCCAGGGCATAGGCCACCGGCCGCGACGCCACATAGTAGATGCCGCCGCAAAGCTGCAGCTCCTCCATGTTTTCCAACGCCTCCCGGGCGGCCTCGTAATCGCCGGGCTGGGTGTTTTCGGCTCGCCACTCTTCGAGAATTTGCAGGGCATGGAGCCGATACTCCGCCCGCAGCGGCAGTGCCGTATAGGTGTGTGAGCTGACAAAGGCCTTGATCAGGTTGCGCTTCTTGTGATAATTCCGGCCGCCCAGTTCGGCCAGGTCCTGCCGCCGGTAGAGATAGTCAAAATTATCCCGGTCCTCCCGCGCCTCATACCCCCTCGCCCCCAGTACCTCCGCCTGGGCTTTGGAGGCGCATTTCATCATGCCGTGATCGCAAAAGAGCCGGTCCAGGAGCGGCTGCTCGGGAAATCCGAAGGGCAGCATGAAGAAAGGGGTGTGCTTATCCCTGCCGAGGATAACTATCGTAGCATCGCCCAGCCTGGCAAGGGTGTAGTTATGCGTCCGGCGGAACAGGTAGATATTGGCGAAGGTGAACTCGGAGATGCCTTCGCGCAGCTCCTGGAAAAGCGGGTGCAGCAGGGGACGAAGATTCAGGGTCAGTTCCGTAGTTTCAGGGTAGGTGGGGAGCATGTGCAGAAAAAATGAAGAGTGAAAGGGTTATCTTAAAACGGATGTTTGTGGAGTCAGCAGGCTCACAGAGGGTAACCTAAGGCTCTTTTGTGAAAAGAACCAGCAGTTTTGCACGATTGATAGGGTTCCTGCCAGGATCGCGGCAGGACCTGAGACCGCCGGCGGCGCGGAGGCGGATCAATGTTCGCCGGCAGATTTTTTCCCAGGAAACAGAGTTTCCGCAGCCTCGATGACCGCAGCACTGGTGAAATCCTCCAGGGTATGGATAACGCAGCTGCCGATGGCGTGCATGGCGGCGAGAAAGGGGGCGGCGTTGTCGCCGTGCATAGCGGTCATCGATTCTTCAACCTGGGGACAGAGGTAGTGGATGCAGCGCGGGGATTTAAACATTCGCAGGGTGCAGCCCGTGGCGGTCAGG
>Ga0074197_1003143_pt1 | contig 10376 bp, 10 predicted proteins | sample EPASupsiteSAE305_FD_64526 | JGI IMG/M metagenome (GOLD analysis project Ga0074197, IMG submission 64526) | Bioremediated contaminated groundwater microbial communities from EPA Superfund site, New Mexico - SAE3-05 reassembly with SPADES | ecosystem: Environmental > Aquatic > Deep subsurface >...
GGTCCTCGCGGCTCGGCAAGGGTATACGGCCCGCAGAAGGGCGCGTCCCCGGCGCAGGTCGAGGTCATGGAAAAAGCCCTTTCCACTTACGCCCGTGTAATACGGCGCGATACCGGCATTGCCGTGGGCCGCGTGCCGGGTTCGGCCGCCGCCGGCGGCATAGCCGCCGGGCTTATGGCTTTCTGCGGGGCTGAAATAGCGGACGGGGCGGCTTTGGTCCTTAAGATGTGCGGGGCGGAACAGCGAATCAGGCGCGCGGACCTTGTTGTCACCGGGGAAGGGAGCTTTGACCGGCAGACCCTTTTCGGGAAGGCACCGTTCGCGGTGTCGGAACTCTCCCGGCGTTGCGGGAAACCTGTTGCCGTAGTGGCCGGACGTGTCGCCTTGTCCGGCGCGGAACTGCGGCGCAACGGTATTATCCGGTCGGTGGACCTCAGTATTTTGGCCGGGTCACCCGACGCGGCCATGAAGAACACATCCCGGCTGCTTGAAAAAGCGGCGTTTTCCCTTCTTGACGACATGAAAAAAGCGCGTTCCTGAGAAACGCGCTTTTGCTTTCCTTAGAGTCTGCCTAAAGTTTCCATATTCTGCTGCAAGCGCCGCTTTTGCCCCGATACTTCGCGGTCTGCTGGCCTGCGCGCCTCAGCCCGCTGCGTCTCATGTCAAAATCGATGCTTTCGCTACGAAAGGAGATTTTAGACAGGCTCTTAAAAAACATTTGTCAGGCCAGCGTTCTGGTGAAGAACTCCGTGACGCGCTTTTTGTATTCCTCGCCGCCCACTTCGGCGCATTTGCCGTGCGTGGCGCCGGGCACAAGCCACAGCTCTTTCGGCTCGCCCGCCGTTTTGAAGAGGGCCTGGGCGTCCTTTATGCCGCAGAGCTCGTCGTGGCTGCCGTGTATCATAAGGAGCGGACGGGGGGCTATCTTCGAAAGCCAGAATTTAGGGCTGTACTCTTCCGGGTTCTGCTTCAGCTTCGCACGCACGAAGAAGAGGGCCAGATGGACGAAAGGATAGTAGGGGATTTTCATGTGAATCCAGGCCCAGCGTCCCACCGTTTTTTCGTAGGAGTCGAAGCAGGCCTCAAGCAGCAGGGACTTCACCGTAGAATCGTGCGCCACGCTGTAGACCGCCACGGAGGAACCCATAGAGAGGCCGTACACGCCCAGGTGCTTTGACTCCTCTTCCTTATGTGTCTTGAGGAAATCAAGCGCGGCTTCCAGGTCCCTGGTTTCGAGATAGCCCACGGTGGACATGCTTCCATCCGATTCGCCGGCGGCGCGGAAATCGAAGTACATGAGGTTGAAGCCGGCGTTATGGAGAAAATGTGTGTGCTGGAGCATGTCGCCCCGGTTGTTGCCCATGCCGTGCAGGACGAGGACGGTCTTGTCGCTTTCCTCCGGCGCGGGTATGAACCAGCCGCGCAGCATTATCCGGTCTTTGGTAAGGAAGCTGATTTTTTCGTACGGCAGGCGGAACATGTCCGGGAATATGGTAAGCGGGACGCGCCTCTTCGGGTTAAAGAGAATGGTCTTGCTGTGGTGCCATGAGGCCCATAGCGTGATGCCTGCGGTGATGAGCAAAACGGTGAGCAGCCAAATCCATATCATATCCCAGTAAGTCTAGCATTTGCCCCCGTTTCCCTTCAAACGGCGCGGGGCTCCGCCCCGGGGGCGGGATGACCTTCGTCGTGAAATTTGCTAAAATATCCAGGTTGCCCGGTGCGGACGCTTTAGCCCGGCGCTTAAATTTACGCTCTTTCAAGTTCGGTAACAAAACATCATGGGAAAACGCAGACAGGCGCGCGAATACTGCATACAGGCCCTTTATCTGGCCGAATCAGGCAATATGCCCGCGCCGGAGATTTTAGCCGCCCTGGATCCTCACTATCCCCTGGATGAGGAGACACTTGCCTTCGCGCATCAACTGTTCAGAGGTACCGCGGACAAGGCATCCGAACTTGATCCCATAATTTCAGCCTACGCCCAGAACTGGGCCATAGGCCGCATGTCGGTGGTGGACCGCTGCATTCTCCGCCTCGCCGCTTACGAGATAATTTATTCCACGGAAGTGCCCCTCCCGGCCGTCCTCGACGAGGCCATAGAGCTGGGCAAGAAGTTCTCCACTGAAAATTCCGGCCGCTTCCTTAACGGCGTTCTGGACAGGCTTAAGGAAAAACGCGCCGCGGTGTGAGCCTCATGGACAGCACAAAGGCAGAAGTGCTGAAGCTGAGGGAAGAACTCGCCCGTCACGATTACAACTACTACGTTCTGGACAACCCCGTCATAGCCGATGCCGAGTATGACGCTCTCATGGCGCGCCTGCGCGCGCTTGAGGACGCGCATCCAGAGCTCGTCTCTTCTGATTCCCCCACGCGCCGCGTAGGCGGGGCCCCGTCCTCCCGCTTTGCCCCCGTCACCCACGCCACGCCCATGCTCTCGCTGGACAATTCCTACAACGAGCAGGATATACTCGCCTGGCATGAGCGCGTGCTGAAGGGCCTCGGCGGGGAGCACCCCGAATACATTGTCGAGGCCAAGATAGACGGCCTTTCCTGCGCTCTCACCTACGAAAACTCCGTTCTGAAAACCGCCGCCACGCGCGGCGACGGCGTGACCGGCGAGGATGTGACCGCCAACGCCCGCACCATAAAGGCCATACCCCTTAGGCTTAGGGAATCTGTTCCCGGCCTTGTGGAGATACGCGGAGAGGTCTATATGGACCGGCGCGACTTCGAGACAGTCAACGAAAGCGAACTTGCCGAAGGGCGCGAACCTTTCGCCAACCCGCGCAACGCTGCTGCCGGTTCGCTGCGGCAGAAAGACCCTTCCGTTACGGCGCGGCGCAGACTGCGCTTTTTTGCCCACTCATACGGTCTGTTCGGCGAAGGTTCCGGCGGAGGACCCGAAACCCATTCGTCGTTCATCGAGACCTGCGCCCGCTGGGGGCTTGCGGCCTCCCCGGTGCGGAAGCTCTGCCGTTCAATAGATGAAGTCCTTGGCTTTTACAGACAGTACGACGCCGGCCGCGATTCCCTCCCTTACGAGATAGACGGCCTTGTCGTGAAGGTCAATTCCCTGGCGCAGCAGAAGATTCTGGGCGTGACGGCCAAAAGCCCTCGCTGGGCAATAGCTTTCAAATACCCAGCGCGGCAGGCCACCACCACCCTGTTGCGCGTTGTCCATTCCGTAGGGCGCACCGGCGTCATAACGCCGCGCGCCGATTTGAAGCCGGTGCAGTGCGGCGGCGTCACCATATCCAGCGCGACGCTGCATAATTACGACGAGGTGGCCCGTCTGGACGTGCGCGAGGGGGACCGCGTAGTGATAGAGCGCGCGGGCGAGGTCATTCCAAAAGTGGTCAAGGCGCTGGTTTCTGAGCGCGGCGGGACGGAGAAGGAAATACATCCCCCGGAAAAATGCCCGTCCTGCGGCGGTCCGGTGACAAGAGACCCGGAGGAAGTGGCGTACCGCTGTGAAAACCCCTCCTGCCCGACACAGGTGGCCCGCGGACTGATTCACTTCGCCTCGCGCGACGCGATGGACATAGAAGGCCTTGGCGAGGCCGCGGTGGAACAGCTTGTTCAAAAGGGATATGTCCGGGATTTCGCGGATATATATTCGCTGGATATATTGCGTTTGCTTACCCTGGATTTGTTCGCGGAAAAGCGGGCGGAGAACCTGCTAGACGCGATAGGTAAAAGCAAAAAACAGCCCCTTTCCCGTCTTGTCTTTGCGCTCGGCATCCGCCATGTGGGTGAAAAGACGGCCCGCAATCTGGCGGCGCATTTCAAGACAATGGATAAACTCGCTTTTGCCGGTACGGAGGAACTGTCCCGCGTAGCCGACGTGGGGCCCGTGCTTGCCGAATCCATACACGGGTTTTTCGCCAATGAAGGCGCCGTCCGCTTAATAGGCCGTTTGCGCGAGGCCGGACTTAATATGGCCGAACCGGAATCCGTTGCGGCGAAGGGGTCCCCGTTCGAGGGGAAAACAGTGGTGTTCACTGGGGAACTGAAGACGCTGACGCGCGCCCAGGCACAGCAGAAGGTGCGCGAGCTTGGGGGCAGGGATTCCGGCTCCGTTTCCGCCAAAACTTCCTATGTGGTGGCGGGCGGGGAGGCCGGCTCCAAGCTGGAGAAGGCTAGAAAGCTGGGCGTGACCATACTTACGGAAGAGGAATTTCTCAGGCTGGCCGGACAGTGATTTTATGGCCGGGAACATAGTCTTTTACCACACACACAAGCAGGACACTGGCCACACCACGCATCTGGTGCGGATTATCTCCGCGCTCAACCGCATGGGCGTCCGTCCCGTTGTCTTTCAGGGGGGGCTGCCTCAGCCTTATTTTGAAAAACTGGCCGACGCGCGCTGGATTCATCTTCCCCATCCCTTTTATTCCCGCGAAGGTTTTGACCGCCAGAACGAGGCCGTCTGTTCAGCGGAGAGGCCCGCTTTCATGCTCGTCCATATGGAACGGCTGAAACCGGCGGTGTTCGTGACGTCATTCTTTCCGCTTGGACGGCTTATGTGCCGCGCCGAGCTCCTGCCGGTCATAAAACGTCTGAGGCGGGCCGGAACCAAAATCGTATGCTCTTCCGCCCTGCCGTATTTTTCACATCCACAATCTTTGCTGGGGCAGTTGTTCGATGACGCTTCCTTGTACGACACCTTCCTGTTCCACTGCCCCGCCGAACTTGACCCCCGCTTTATGGCGGGCGCTGTGGAGGCTGAGAACCGAATAAGCCGCGCCGCGTTCGAAAACGCGCTTTCCCGCCTTGCTCCTAAAACCATATTTACCGGATATGTGATGGACGCCGATTTACCGAAACCGGGATGCGACCCGCGCGGTCCCGTGCTGGTGCAGCGGGGTGGCGGGGCGGTCTCCTTCCCGCTGTTGCTCAACGCGGCGCTTGCCGCGCGTTTCGTGCCGGAAAAACGTTTTATCATTGCGGCTGGTTACGCCTCCACGGACGCGGAGCTCTCCGTGCTGAACGGTCTGGTCCAATCCCACCGGCTCGATAATGTGGAAGTGCGGCGTTTCATCCCGGACCTTTTCGCGGAGATGGGGTGCGCGGCCCTCGTGGCGGGAACCGCCGGCGGGACTGTCTATGAGCAGCTTTATCACGGGGTGCCTTCGGTACTTGCCCCGTTTGAAGGAAGTTCCTCCCTTCCCCGTTCAGACCAGTCCGCGCGCGCGCGGCTTCTTGCCGCGCTTTGCGGGGCCTCTCTGCTGCCTCCCGATGGCGGCGGGCCTCTGGCCTTCGCCGGTGCGGTGCGCGGGCGTCTGGCGGCCCGGCTACCCAACCCGTGGGGCAGGTTATGCCCGGACTGGTTCCGCGGCGCGGAGATTTCCGCCCTTCGCCTGACGGAACTGCTCGGCTGAATGTTTTCGCTTAAAATGAAACCGGCGTCCGTTTGAGGGACGCCGGTTTCAATATTGTTATCGGGGACGGCAGTTTGTTTTCGAACTTTCGCCGGTTGCCCCGTAATGCGTAAGAGCCCATCTAAAATCTCCGTATTCTGCTGCAAGCGCCGCTTTTGTCCCGATACTTCGCGGTCTTCGGCTTATAGGCCCACTGGCCTGCGCGCCTCAGCCCGCTGCGTCTCATGTCAAAATAGACGCTTTCGCTACGAAAGGAGATTTTAGATGGGCTCTAGGGCTCTTACCAGTCCACCTTCTCCAGTTTTATGGAGCGTTTCTCGCAGAGGTCCTGCACTTTCTCGATAATATCGGCGGGCGGGTATTCAAAGCCCTTGATGTTGCCCATGTTCCAGAATATCTGGTCGCCGCGAGCTATGGTTTTAATCTTGTCCATAAGGGCCTGCTCTCCGGTTATGACGGAGTCGGCCGCGGTTATTTCCTCAAAGCTTTTCGCCCTGTTAGTCCCCACCAGCAGGGAGTACTGCCATGTGGCGTTGGCCTTCCAGCTGTAAAGTTCCCAGCCCTTGAAAGAGGTGGACAGGCTGAAGGCCGCGTCCTCGGACATGGTTTCCTTGTGCGTTCCGTCCAGCGCGCAGGCCGAAAACATCGCCGTTGCGGCAAACAGCGCCAGCATCATCAGTTTTTTCATTTTCCCTCCATTTCCATGATGTAATTCTATAATATATATAACGCGCCTCCGCCCGTTTATCTTGCGGCAATGCGCGGCGATGACACCCGGGGGTATAATGATGCTGATGGACATACTTAACTCTTTTCTAAACGCAAAAACCGTGGCCCAGACCACGCTCCTGACGGCACTCGTCTGCTGCGCCGGAGCGTTGCTTGGCCGCATACGCATAGCCGGGCTTCCGCTGGGGGTTTCCGCCGTGTTCGCCGCAGGCATCATCGCGGGCTGTCACGGGGTTCAGCTGGACCGCGGCGCGGCCGATTTCATACTCAACTTCGGTCTCATCCTCTTCATCTATACCGTAGGGCTGGAGGGCGGGCCCGGCTTCCTCAACGCGCTGCGGCGCGACGGCATACGTCTTGGCGGCGTGGCCGTGTTCATAATACTTTGCGGCTGGCTGTGCTGCGTGGCCATCCATAAAATTACGAACTGCGGCGTGGCCGTGGCGTCCGGCGTTTACGCCGGGGCGGTGACGAATATCCCCAGCCTGGCCGCCGCGCAGGAAACCCTCAAGGGTTTCGAAGGCCCCGGCTCGCAGGGGGCGCTGACCGCTTCCGCCGCGGCCGCCGCCGGATATCCTTTCGGCATGTTCCTTGTCATTCTGCTCCTCTACGGTTATGCCCGGGTGAACGGGATAGATTTCAGGAGGGAGGAACGCCGCTATCTGAGCGAAGGCGGCGGCGAGCCTGTGTCCGTTGTCAATTTCGAGATTACGGCTTCCGCGCCCTGCGTAGGCCGGGACATAGTGTCCGTGGCCGCGGAATGCGGAGGTGTCGCCTCACGCTTCAAAAGGGGGAATGTCGTGGGCGTGCCTACGGGCGCGGAAAGGGCGGAGGCGGGGGATATTGTCCTTGCCGTGGTCCCGCAGCGCAACATGGAGCGGATGGAACAGCTTTTCGGGCGGCGTAGCGATGTGGACTTGCGCGAAGAGGAGGGCATCAACGCCGTCCGCCAGCTCGTTTCCGCGCGGGGGGTGGAAGGGAAGACCATAGGCGAACTCGCTTTCCACAGCAGGCATGGGGCGGTGATAACACGCGTGAACCGTGCAGGCATGGAATTCGTGGCAGACCTTTCCCTCAGGCTTGAATATGGCGATACCGCCACCGTGGTGGGCAGTCCCAAGGCGCTGGCGGCGGTCTGCGCGGAGCTGGGCGGCGGACGGGAAGACGCTTCCCGCACCGACGTGGGCGCGCTGTTTCTCGGCGTATCCGCGGGACTGGCGCTTGGCGGCATAGCCATACCGGTGCCCGGACTTCCTCTGCCGGTAAAACTCGGCGTCGCGGGCGGCTGTATCATATCCGGCATATGCTTCGGGCATATGCGCCGGCTGCTGGGCTTCAATTTTGTCATGCCGTCCGCCACCAACAGGATCCTGCGCGAGGTGGGCATAACCCTTTTCTTCGCCATAGTGGGGATAGAGTCGGGTTTCCCGTTTGTGGAGGCGGTAACAAACGGAGAGGGCCTGCGCTGGATGCTTTACTCGATAGCGGTCGTGGTGCTCCCTCTCCTGCTGGCATGCGTGCTGGCTTCCAGGGTGCTGAAGCTGAATTATCTCAAGGTTGCGGGGGTGCTTTCCGGGGCGACCACCAATCCTCCGGCACTTACATGGGCGTCCTCCATAACGACCTGCGACGCACCCGCCGCATCCGCGGCCACGGTTTATCCGCTAACCCTTTTACTCAGAATCATATCCGCGCAGATACTGGTAATGTTGTTTTACAGGTGAGCGTCGCGGGAGTGCCGGAGGACAATGCGGCCTGATTGGTTTTCTGCTATACTCATGTTGTAGGGACGCATCATTAAAAGAGGTTATCTTATGTCATTCGTCTGGACGGAGTTTCTTGCCACCGGCAATGAAAAAATGGATGCCCAGCGGCGCAAGCTGATTGAGGAGATGAACTATTTTTTCACCGCCATCACTGAAGAGAAGGCCGAGAAGGAAGTGGAGCGGATGTTCACTTTTCTGGACGGTTTCGTGACTGGGATGTTTTTCGTGGAGGAGAGCATGCTCCGCTCCGGCAATTATCCGGAGTTCGCCAGGCACAAGGCCCAGCATGATTTCTTTCGCAAAAGCTACGCCAACATGCGTAATGAATATGAGCTGCGCGGCGTGACCGACACTCTGATCAGCGACCTGCACAAGAAGATTTTCGTCTGGCTGTTAAATCACATCACCAAGGAAGACATGCAGTGGGTGTCTTTCATCAAGAACAAGGAAAGCAAATAATCATTTGACGCGGCCGGGGCGCAATTCCCCGGCGAACAGCGCCGCCAGTATGAGGCCTCCGCCAAAAACGGAGGCCTTTGTCGCGTGTTCTCCCCCAAGAGTCCACGCGAACACCGCCGCGAACACCGGCTCCAGCGAGAAAATAAGCGATACCCTTACGGGGTTCACCAGACTCTGCGCCCATACCTGAACGAAGAAAGCCGACAGCGTGGGGAAGACCGCCAGAAAAAGTATGGCGTACCATCCCCTGGCGTTTTCCACGGACAGCGGCAGCCTGAAAAGCAGGGCGGAGGCGAGGCATATAACGCCCGTCATCCAGAATTGGTGGAAGACCAGCGTCAGCGCGTCGGAATCCCCTTTGACTATTGTATCCGTGAAAATGACGTGCGTGGCGTAGGTAAGCGCGGCTATGAGCGTCAGCGCGTCGCCCGCGTTGAACGAGGCCAGTCCGTCCGTAAGGACGTAAAGCCCGGACAGCGCCAGAAGACAGGCCGTCCACTGCGCCGGGGTTACGGCCCTTTTCAGCCAGAGGCGCAGTATAAGCGGAACAAGTATGACGAAAAGCCCCGTTATGAAGCCGGAATTGGCCGCCGTGGTGTAAAGCAGTCCCCATGTCTGGGCCGAGTAGAGGGCGGCCAGCATTACCGAGAGTATCGCCGCGTCCCCTATATGCCGCCTTATTCCGCCTTTTTTCAGGACAAAGGGCAGGAGCATTGCCGCCGCTATAAGAAATCTCCACGCCACCAGCGCTATCGGGTGGACGGAGTTGAGAGAGTCCTTTACCAGGAAAAAAGTCGCGCCCCATATGGCGGCGCAGTATACCAGCCCGGCGTGGGCCAGCGGGTGTTTGGCTTGTTTCAGTCGATGACCCCGAGCTTTTTAAGGTCGGCCTCGAATCCCTCTCTGGAGAAGGGCCTGCCGCCTATCCACTTCCCGCGGCATTCCAGCGTTGGCACAACCCAGCTGCCGTTGTTCACTTCGTCCACTTTCTTTACAACGGCGGGCGGGGCGGAGTCCATGTCCACCGGGATGTGGGATATTCTGTTTTCCTTAAGGTAAGTCAGCGCCGCGCGGCAGTGCGGGCACCAGTGGGCTATGTATATGGTGAGTGTCGGGCCTGTCATGTTCCCCTCCTGCCTGCTTTGATGATATAGCATACGCAAAACAGCGCCAGCGCGCACAGCACTATTGACGCGCCCGTTGGTATGTTCAGAGCGAAGGAAAGCGCGGAACCCGCCAGCACGGACAGCGCCGAAACCGCCGCCGAAAGCCAGAGGGTCTGCCTGAAGCTTCTGGCCAGCATGAGCGCGGAGGCCGGGGGTATTATGAGCATGGCCGACACAAGCAGCGCGCCGGTTATGCGCGCCGCGATGACCACCGCCGTTCCAGTCAGCACCACGAAAGCCTGATTGAGGGTGTGGCTGCCGAACCCCGCCACGGCGGCATAATGCTCGTCGAATGCCATGCAGGCCAGTTCGCGCCTGAAAAGAAACATCCCTGCGGCAGTGGCCGCGAAGAGCGCCGCCGACCACGCCAAGTCATGTGGGCCGACCGACAATATGCTGCCGAACAGATATCCCATCAGGTCCGTGTTGAATCCGCCGGATATGCTCGCTATGACCGCGGCGGCGGACAGGCCCAGCGCGCTGACCATCCCTATGGCCGCGTCGCCGTGCAGGCCGGTGCCGATGGTAAGGCGCGCTATGGCAAGGGAACTGGCCGCTGTCACCGGCACCGCTATGTAGAGGGGATTGGCGTTCATCGCCAGTCCGAGCGCGATGCCGGAGAGGGCCACATGGCTCATGCCGTCGCCAAGCAGGGAAAGCCTTCTCAAGACAAGGAATACGCCCAGCAGTGAAAGCGCGACGCCCGTCAGCAGGCCGGCCGCCAGCCCGCGCAGGACAAAACCGTATTGAAGGTATTCAAGCATGCCCATGCCGTGATTCCGTGTCGTGCCTGTGGCAGACGAGATGCTGGGTATGCTCGCCGAATACACCGGTCATGGCGGCGGATTTGCAGAATTCCTCGCCCGTGCCGT
>Ga0074197_1003147_pt1 | contig 10369 bp, 11 predicted proteins | sample EPASupsiteSAE305_FD_64526 | JGI IMG/M metagenome (GOLD analysis project Ga0074197, IMG submission 64526) | Bioremediated contaminated groundwater microbial communities from EPA Superfund site, New Mexico - SAE3-05 reassembly with SPADES | ecosystem: Environmental > Aquatic > Deep subsurface >...
CGTCTTGCGTAACTTTGCAAATTGTGTGAAGCAAGATTAAACTCAAACAATTTCTCTAAACATGTAGACGTTAGGAGTAGCGTGGTTTCGGACTGGAGTTCGATCCTCCACAGCTCCACCATTTCACTATCTAACACAATCCAAACAAGCCTTTAAAACTCCCTAAAATACGAACTTATTAATCATCTTTTAATCTAATATTGTCTAAACTAATCTTATTGAATGTACCACTAAAAGGTACATTTTGCAGTACATCTTAATTTTGAGCAAAAAAGTACCTTCTGAAATGTAGCATTAACAACTACAAGAGATAAAGCAAGAGGATACAGAGAGCTTATAGCCAAAGGTATAGACCCGATAGACCAAAACAAAGAACTTAAACAAAAAATCAAGGCTAATCAAAAAGGCTTATTTGATAAAGTTGTAGAAGAGTGGTTTATCAAGCAAAAAAAAGAACTTGCACATAGTACCTACATCCGAAAGGTGGGGCAGTTTGATAATGATGTAAAGCCGTTTTTCAAAGGCAGATTAATATCAACCATAAAACACCCCGAGATAGTAAAACTCCTTGAAATGAAAGCAAAAGATGAGAATATGCCAGACTTTACAATGCCACTTACTAATCAAGTTGTAGAAATACTACATGAACAGCGATTATTTGCAGATGGTACATTTATATTTAAAACAAGCGGTTACGCTGATGTACCGATAAATCCCGAAACCCCGAATAGAGCTTTACAAAGAATGGGTTTTAATAATGAGGCGAAAGGCATAAAAACAAGGTTACACGGTTTCAGAGGTACATTTAGAAGTTTGGCAGATACTTATCAATCAGAGCATAATGTTAGTTATGAGGCAAAAGAGAGAGCCTTAGACCACTTGCCAAAAAATGCAGTAGAGAGAGCATATACAGATAGAGCGGATTACATAAAAGAACTTGAAGTGCTGATGTGTTGGTGGAGTGATTATCTTGATAGTTTGATTAGTAAAGAGGCTAAAAAATGAATTTGATTCACTCAAAAAAATATCCGACAAGACAATCAGACCAATACAATGATGTAGAATTATTCAAAATACACGAAAGAAGACTTTGCAATTTATATGAAATAGCGATAAGAACGGAAAAGCTACAAAATTTAATTTATGAGTTTGCAAAAGAATTAGAAGAACTAAATAAAAAAGAAACGCTAAGTTCTAAAGAGTTTTTTTTACTAATGAAGCCATTTAGGGAACAGTTTTCTGAATATAATTTGCACCCAGAGATGCTATATTTAAATTATTCTTTTTTACATCCTTTATCAAAAAAAATACATGACTTTCAATTTAGTTTAATGAATAAAATAAAAGATGACTCTTCTTTAATGCAACCAGAAATTAATTTTATAAAGGACTTAAAAGCTTCTAATACATATCTTTTTAATTTGTTAAATGTAGAATCTTTATTTAAACATGAAAAACATTATAAAGTAAATGATATAAAAAAGTTTAGTGAGATAGGTTGTGTTGTATTCGAACTAATTAAACTATCTTTGCATCAAAAAAACATTACTTATGGAGGTGCAAGCACAACATATACATTTCCTTTTTCTTCCAGACCGGTAATTCTAAATAATGCGTATGAAAAGAGAACTATGTTAGAAGTAAATTTAGGGCTTTCTTTAGAAGAAAATATATCTTTACTTGAAAAAATATACAAAAATAAAGGAATAGTACCAAATGATTGTGGATTAAGTTTAATAGGGCAAGAACTAAAAGTAAGTGATTTTGACAAGCATCCTAAATATTTCGCAGACGCTTTATTTATCTATGATTATTATATTAGTGCTGAAGCTAATGATTATAACTTATCACTAAAAGAAAAAATTACAAATGATTTAAATAAAGAACTTCAAAGAATTAAAGCAGATGAAACGCTAAGCCCATATACAAGACGCGAACAAATCAGCAACCAAAAAAAAATAGCGAATAAGAATATTCGTTTATTAAATGAAAAATTATTAGACAAAATTAAAGAGCAAGTTTTACCAACATATACAACAAAAGCGATTAAAACGACATACTTAGAGCCAATGCAAAAACTTATAAAACAATTTCAACCTCCTATATACAAGCACGATTTTCAAAATAACTTTTCATCATTTAAGTAAATATAAAGAAAACTACTAAAACCATATATTTCCACGAGAAAGCTTTTCGGTCTAATATACTTTCAACAGTTATAACGAGATACAACACAAAATCAAACCATGTGAAGTATCGAACTTACAAGATGGTTACTTGTAAAAGGTTTTTAACATGGAAATACAAACACATCTTAGAGCAAAAGCAATGGCAAAATACTTGGGCGTTGGTTTATCAACAATCTGGTACTGGAGCAAACAAGGCAAATTAACACCCAAAAAAATAAGTGACAGAGTAACACTTCTTAGTGTAGATGAAGCGAATAAGCTTATCAATGGTTTTGATGAGGTAATACTATGATGGAAAATAGAAAAACAAGCTATTTAATCATAGCATTAATAAAACTCTTAAAAGGCGAAAGGTTATCTTTTATTGAGGGTGCAAAAAACTCTAATCAGTATTTTTGTACTATCAAAAACAAAGGTATCGAACTCATAGAGGTAGAAGTGCCAAACTTAACTAATCAAGGTTATCATCTTGAAAGAAGATTAAATTTTACAGATGAAAATATCGAACTGGCACAAAAATACTTAGAGAGATTAAAGCGTAAAAGTTAGTTACAAAAGAGGCGTAAAACCCTCTTTAAGCTTGAAAAAAACACCCCTTACAATAAAGTCTAATGTAATCTAAATATCAAAAGACTTTTTTAGGAGTAAAACCTCAACTGCCCCAGAGCTGATGGGGCTTTGAGATATGTAACAAATTCAACTTAAGAAATCAATCTCATAAGGTATTACTGAGTGAAATAAAAATAAGCATGGGGTGTATGAAGCCCCTCAACATCTACATTGATTATAATTTTTTAAAAAAATATAAATGCTACAACAAATAGTATTAAATATTTAAAAAATTAGACTACCTCGTAGTCTTTTAATTCAATATCTTAAAAAATCAAGCATTTGCTAAAGGCGTTTGAGGTGTTTATCCTTATTGAATTTATAATGCTATAATTTTATAAAAATTTATAGGGGAATATTATGCACACTATACACTTACAGATAGAAGACAATATCTATAACGAGCTTATAAACAAAGGTGTCAATGTGCAAGATGAGCTAAAAACAGCACTTCATAAAATACTATACAAAAAAGAATATAAAATTGCCTCTGAAATAAAAGAAGCAAAAGATGAAGTTGCGGTAGGCAAAACAAGACCTATACAAAATCTATTGAATGAATTTTAATACCTCATCACTATTTGATAAACAATCTAAACGATTAGCGAAAAAATTCAACCTATTAAAAAATGATTTAGAGGGTTTTATCAATAACTTTGATGATTATCACTCCACAGCTACAAATATAAGTAATAATACTTTTAAAGTAAGATTATCAAATAGCAATAAAAACAGAGGTAAAAGTGCAGGTTATAGAATCTACTATTACATAAAGTTAGAAGAGAGTATTTATCTATTAACGATTTATGATAAATCACAAATACAAAGCATTAATGAAGAGATACTTACAGAACTTATAAACGAATTTATTTAATCTAAGAAATCTCTAAGCAACTACAAAAAAGTACATTTTTAGATACATCACAAAATAAAAGTAATTGCAAAATCCATATTTATAGGCTTTCAAACCACATAGTACGGTAGCCCACAGCTCCACCATTCTTCAATTTATTTATTACCAAAATTATGAAAATCAGACACTCTTTATCTTGCACCCACTTTAAAAAGTACGACTTTGATTGTTTTTAAAAAGATGACAAAATCCATCCATAGAGACCAGTTTTGTATGTACCATAAATCCAGATCTACTCTCTTTTTAAAGGTTAACTCGTTTCGTCCGCTTACCTGCCATAAGCCGGTTAGTCCCGGTTTTACTTTAAGTATAATCTCTTGGTTGCTTTTATCTATATCTTCCAACTCATTTAGCATATATGGTCTTGGACCGATTAGGTTCATCTCGCCTCTTAGTATATTGTAAAACTGCGGTAACTCATCAAGCGATGTTTTTCTTAAAAAATTACCTACTTTTGTGATTCTGGGATCATTTCTGTATTTATGATATTTCTTAAAATACTCTACCTCATCAGGTTTTTTTAAAAGATACTCATCTAAGATATTTTTGCTATCTTCGTACATGGTGCGGTATTTGTAGCAGTTAAAGATCTTAAAATCCTTGCCGAGCCTCTGCTGTATAAAAAAAACATCCCCTTTGGAATCTGTTTTTATCATATAGCGAATAAAAATATGCAAGATAAGAGCAAAAGGAAAAAGCAGAAGTACGACTATCTTTTCAAAAAAATACTTTATAAATATATTTTTATAGTTTAAAAGTCTGTTCTCGATATGAAGTGCCGAAAATCTTATATTTGAAAAATCAACTATTGTCGTATGTGTAAAATTTAGGTTATCAAGGTATGGGATGATATATATATCTTTTGTGTTGCGTGAAAACTCATTTATGCTCTCTTGAAGATAATTTATATCAAATCCTCTTGAAGAGATTATAACCATATCATACTCATCATCATTGGTTGTGTACCCAAAGTACCAATTCTTGCGGATTTCATTGCTTATGGTTTTATAATTTTCTTTATCAGCCATCACTTTGACTCTGATTTTAAAAAAATCAAATGAGAAAAGAGATTGTTTAAAGAGCCGCTTTAAGAACAAAGTCACAAACATCGCTATAACAAAAAACTTCAGCAAAAACGATGCCGAATACTCATCAGAAATCTTGGCAAGAGATATAACCGTAAAAACCGCAAGAAAGGAGAAAAAAAAGCCTTTTAGCATCTTTTTTGCATCACCCCAAAAATCATATCTGATTACATATATCTTGCCTGCGGCAAAAGTAAAGAGTATTAAAATTAAAATCCAAGAATATAGTGCGATATCAACCTCTTCTTGCTGCAAAAACTTCGCAACGCCAAAAGATAGACAGAGTGCCAAAAAGTCTACTCCGACCAATAGAAATAAAAGCAGGTAGAAAGAGGTATTTAATTTAAGATTATTCATAGATTTGATTATACTTCAAAACTATTTACAAACTCTTTTATCTCATCCTTAAATCTTTGTGTAGCGTAAAACTGGGCATTTTTAGATATATTTGCCAGATCAAACTCCAAACTCTCAAACTTACAAACGGCATTTATAATATCTTCTTTTGTCTGATTTTTAAAGTGTACTCCGTTTAAAGCATCTTGCACCGTTTCAGCCGTCGCACCTCCATCCAGTGCGATAACAGGTGTTCCGCATGCCATAGCCTCAATCGGTACTATACCAAAATCTTCCACTGCGGCGTAAACAAAAGCTTTTGCCTTTTGCATGTATTCTACCAAAACGGCATCTTCACAAAAGCCCAAAACGGCAATATTTTCTTTTGCAATTTTTTTAATTGCCTCGTACTCTTCGCCGCTTCCTATTACGACAAGCTTTTTATCGCTCATCTCATTAAAAGCTTCCACTATCAGTTTTGTTTTTTTATAAGGAACAAGTCTTGAAGCACTTAGATAAAAATCCTCTTTATTTGGTTCAAAAGTAAAGCTTTGCGTCTCCACGGGAGGGTAGATAACAACCGAATCTCTATTGTATGTTCTTTTAATTCTCTCTTGCACAAATTTAGAGTCCGCTATAAAATAATCAACTCTATCAAGAGTTGCGAGATCCCATTTTCTGATATATTTGAGAGTTGTTTGCACAAAAAGTTTTTTCGGCTGTTTTAGATCAGCGGTATACTCGTCATAGAGATCCCATGCGTAGCGTATCGGGGTATAGCAGTAGGATATATGACGCTGATTTTTATGTTTTTTAACACCCTTTGCGACTGCCCATGATGAGCTGATAATGAGATCATAAGAACTTAAATCAAAACTCTCTATAGCTTTTGGAAAAAGAAGAAAATAGTTTCTAAAATGTTTTTTTGCGAACGGGAGTTTTTGTATAAAAGAGGTCTTAGCCGCTCTTCCGCCAAGAACAACCTCTCTGTCTCTCTCATTTAAAAAATCGACAAGAGAAAAAACATCGGCATCCGTATAAATCTCCAGAAGTGCTTTTAAAACTTTCTCCGCTCCCGCATTTGTTACAAGCCAGTCATGAACTATCGCTACTCTCAACTATAACGTCCTTTCAAATCTAAGCTTCAAGCATATCTCGCAGCGTCTCTTTAAACTCTTTTTGTTTTACTTCGCCGATAAGCCAAAAGAGTTTATCACAAGAGCCTGTAAGAGTTTTTATCTCGCCCTCTCTTACAAAATCGGGATTGATTTTAACTTTTATGTTATAACCTGCCATCTCATTCATCATATCTATCACATCTAAAAGCTTTATGCCTCTGTTTGCCGATATGTTTACAACCTCTGATGAAACAGAAGATTCTAGCAGTTTTTTATAGATCTCACATACATATCCGACATCGTTAAACTCCCTGCTTACATCTATATTGCCTAGTTCAATTGCTTGCTTTTTCTCTTTAAAATGTTTTATTATTTTTGGAATTAAAAAATTATCTTCCTGATTTATGCCCGTATAGTTAAACGGTCGTGCGATTATGATGTTTAATTTTTCAAAATAGTTTCTTGAGAGTGATTCCATAGCATATTTACTGGCACCATAATGGTTTGTAGGTTTTGGGCAGAGTGCTTCATCAAGTACTTCAACTCCTTGATTGCCGTATACGGTCGCACTGCTTGCCATGATTATTTTTTTTGGATTTTGCTTTAAATGTATCAGCACATCAAGTATATTAACGGCGCCGATAGTATTGATAGCATAGAAATCTTCATTATGCCCGTGAGCAGGAAAAGAGATGCCTGAGAGAACTATAATAAAATCAGGCGCTACTTCCTTTAAAACACTATCGATGTCGGCTTTATAGGTAATATCAACTTTAAATGTTTTACCGCTTGCGTTAGAATATGAAGTTCCGTAAACATCATATCCTGCGTTTTGCAGATAAGCAGATAAGTGATTTCCGGTAAATCCGTCTATGCCGAAAATAAGAACTCTCTTAGAAGCTAAACCCAAGCTCATTCCTTCTTAAATCCTCTTTTACCATCATTGCGCAAAGCTCTTCAAGCGTGCATTTGGGCTCCCATCCAAGCTCATCTTTTGCTTTTTGAGGATTGCCGATAAGAAGCTCCACTTCAGCAGGTCTGTAGAACTTTGGATTTACTCTTACGACTGTTTTACCGCTCGCTTTGTCAATTGCAACTTCATTCTCATCACAGCCCTTGAACTCAAGCTCAATACCGGCTGCTTTAAATGCCATAGTCACAAAATCTCTTACCGTCTCTGTTCTGTTTGTAGCCAGTACATAAGTGTCAGGCTTTGGAGCTTGAAGCATCAAGTACATTCCCTCTACATAATCTTTCGCAAATCCCCAGTCTCTTTTTGCATCCATATTTCCAAGCTCTAAAACATCAAGTTTGCCGAGTTTGATCTTTGCTACGCTGTCTGTTATCTTTCTTGTAACAAATTCTCTTCCTCTTAGAGGCGATTCATGGTTAAACAAAATACCGCTGCATGCGAACATATTGTAAGATTCTCTGTAGTTTATCACCATCCAGTGAGCGTAAAGCTTTGCAACGCCGTAAGGGCTTCTAGGATAAAAAGGCGTAGACTCTTTTTGCGGGATCTCTTGAACTAAACCAAACATCTCCGATGTGCTTGCCTGATAAAATTTTATTTTCGGATCTACTATGCGGATAGCTTCAAGCAAGTGTACGCATCCAAGCCCCGTTATATGGGCAGTTGCAAGTGGCTGTTCAAACGAAACGCCTACAAAACTCTGTGCCGCAAGATTATAGATCTCATCGGGTTTTATATCCGCTACCATTCTTATGCTGTTTGCCTGATCGGTTAGATCATACTCAATAAGATGAAGATTTGGATGTTTTTCAATTCCCAACTCTTCTATTCTCCAAAAGTTTACGGATGATGTTCTTCTGTAAGTTCCATAAACCTCATACCCTTTATTTAACAACAACTCTGCAAGATATGCTCCGTCTTGTCCGGTAATGCCGGTAACTATCGCTTTTTTCATCTTCACTCCTACTCAACTAGTTTATCTAAGAGATTTAACTCTTTAAAATTATGTGTAACCATCAAAAGTCCGATGTATGAGTTAACAAGCTCATACATATTTTCTACATACTTATATTTTACTTCATTTAGTTTATTTTTAGCATCATTTAGATCTATAATGCTCTTAAGCCCATAATCATACCCTTGATTTATGGCTTGAAGGTAAAGTTCTGCGGATTCAAGAGCTTTTTTATACATCCAAACAGATTCGCTAGATGCTTCAAAGATTGCCAGATATTCATCATACTGTACATGAGTCTCTTTCTTTGCATTTTCCAAATCTTCGCCTGCAGCTTTTATCATAAGTTTGGAAGAGTCCACTTTTGAAGAGACATAACCGCCACCGTAAATCGGTATATTTAGGTTAATCATCGCATACTTTATTGTATCGTAAGGCGCATCAACCGTCGGCGTATCAGTATCATATTTTGAGTATGCCGCATCAAATGTCAGCTTTGGCAGATGCCCTGCTTTTGCGTTTTCAAGCTCCGAAGCAGATATTTCAACTGCCGCTTCAGCCTGTTTGATTTTCAAACTTTTTCCCAAATCGTCGCTGCCGAGAACTTGTGTCTTCATCTCTTTAATAGTTTCTAAGAGAAGTTTATCAGACTCGATTTTTGGCAGTTCATACGGACTATCTCCAATATACTGTTTAAACTTCAAATCATACACTTGAAACAGTTTTTTCTCTTTCTCAAGTTCTATCTCAGCAGAGTCATACTCAACTCTCATTTGAAAGAGATCCATCTTATTTGATAAATTCATATCAAATTTTTTAGTCAGCCCTTCAAGTTTAGATCTGTTGTACTCAAGGTATGACTCAAGAAGTCTTATCTTATTTTGCGATTTTAAAATATCAAGATAAGTTTTAAAGAGCTTTTGAGCAAGTTCCTCTTTTTGAAACTCAACTTTAATATCAGAATATTTGCTTCTTGACTCCTGCATGTCTATTCTAGAGTTAATCTCCGGATTATATAGAGATTGTCTTGCCGTAAGCGAGTATGTTATCAAACCCTGTCTTGTCAGATTTTTTGAAGGGTTTGACTCATACTCTGTTTTTTTGTATGATGCAGAAAGATTGATTTGAGGATAAAGCTGTGACTCCTCTTGGTTTATCTTCTCTTTTTCCGCTTCCGAGGCATAAACAGACGATTTTATATGATTTGCATTTTCAAGAGCAAGTCCATATGCTCTTGAAAAATTCAAAACCTCAGCATTTGCACTGCTAAGTGATACTCCAAATGCAAGCAAAGCGAGCAGATATTTTTTACTCTTCATTAAATCCCCTGCTTATCATATCTGTTAATGGTTTTACAAGATAACTGAGCATCGTTCTCTCTGAAACTCTTATCATAACCTCGGCAGGCATACCGGAGACTAGTTCAAATCCATACTTCGCCACTTGCTTTTCTCCCTCTTTTGTCACCTCGATTTTTGCTTCATAGTAAGGTGCTCCGCTTTTTTGATCCACAAAGCTGTCTGCCGACACATGTACGACTTTTCCCTCAATCACATGAGTTTCACGTGTGTTAAATGCTGAAAATCTAATGTCAGCCATCAACCCGACTTTTACCTTGTCGATATCTGCTGTTTGTAGCTGAGCGACCACTACTAGTTTGGACTTTTGCGGAATTATCTGCAGTATATCTTTACCGGGTGCAACAACTCCGCCTACCGTATGGAGGCTTAAGCCGACAACAGTTCCGTCAATCGGTGCAACAATATTGGTTCTGCCAAGCGTATCTTCCACGGAAGCTATCTTTGATTGGAGATCAAAAAGCGTAGACTTTGCTTTTACCAGATCATTCAAAGTCTCTTTTGTAAACTCTTTTTCTCTTAGAAGTTGTTGATTCCTTGCCTCATTTATAGCTTCACTTAGTTTTGCTATTTCAGAGTCCGTTTGAGAGATATCTCCCTCAATCATATTTTTCTCTCTGCTGAGATCTCTTATCTTTAGCTTATCGACCAGCTGCTCCTTAAAGAGCTTTTCCCACTCCAAGATCTCTTCGCTTATAGACTTTAGTCTGGATTTTTTAGCTTCCATCAAAGACTTTAGCCCGTTTATCTGGTTTTCAAGCTGTACAACTCTGTTTTGAGAGATGATTTTTTCATCCTCTATACTCTTTTTTGTTTCAAAAAATATGTTGTTT
>Ga0074197_1003149_pt1 | contig 10368 bp, 9 predicted proteins | sample EPASupsiteSAE305_FD_64526 | JGI IMG/M metagenome (GOLD analysis project Ga0074197, IMG submission 64526) | Bioremediated contaminated groundwater microbial communities from EPA Superfund site, New Mexico - SAE3-05 reassembly with SPADES | ecosystem: Environmental > Aquatic > Deep subsurface >...
CTTGTGGTACAGGCGAGCGTTCCTTAGTGCCTGCGTCGCCTGAGCGGCCAGAATAGTGAAGCCGCGCAGGTCGGCGGGGTTGAAGGGCCCGGCTCCGGCGGCCCTGTTGGCGCTGATGAAGCCGGTCACCCCCGGTTCTATCTCCAGTTTGCATATGACGGCGGCACCGGCGTTATTCCCGGAACCGTCACCGCTTTCAAATACCATTGCGTTCCCGTTGGCAATATCGGGGGCGGTTGCCGCCTTCCCGGCGGCTTCCAGGTGCGCCTGCTTTCTGCCCTCATGTTCCAACCCTGTCGAGGCTATTATTTCCGGGCGGCCGGAATTGTCGGCCAGCATGACGGCGGTGTCTTCGGCCCTTAGCGTTTCCCGAAGCAGGCGCAGGATTATCGGCAGGAGCTGGTCAAGGTGGACCGAGCTGAAAACGGCCTTGCTGGCCTCATACATCGAAAGAGTTTCCCTGAGAACGCTTTTCTCAAGGGCCTTTTCCACCAGCGCGGACATCTCGTCTATGTTGAACGGTTTCTGGATGAAGTCATAGGCGCCGTCCTTCATCGCTTTTACCGCGGCCGCTATTGAACCGTAGCCGGTCATTATTATTACTTCGGTTTCCGGACTGATCCGTTTCACTTCGGCCAGTGTTTCAAGGCCGCCGCGCCGCGGCATCCGGATGTCGCTTATCACAAGGTCGAATTTGGTCCTGCGCATTTCCTCCACGGCCTTTTCACCATCCCCGGCCGTAGTTATCAGGTAACCCTGCAGGCCGAGTTCGTGGGAAAGCAGGTCGCGCATCCCTTCCTCGTCGTCTATCACAAGGATGCTCTTTTGGGTCCTGTTCGCGGCCAGACCCTGTTTTGTCTCGTTCATGTCGTCACCTGGATATTCTCTGAACGTAGTAGAAACGTTTATGCGGAAGCCGTAATTATCGGCCCTGTAGTGCCTTGGATTGTTGGTATCATCCCCCCCGGGATCTGACACGGCTAGAGTATCACATTTTGCCACGTCCGGCAATATATATGCGGATATTCCCCGACACTACGCTGTCGGGTCGGCCTGCTAGGCTATTGGCGGGGAACGGGAAAGGGAGGCGTTATGAAAGGAGCAGGAGCCATACAGGATATGCCGCGGGTGGAGCGGCCGAGGGAAAAACTGATGCGCTACGGGCCGGAGAAGCTGGCCGAGGAGGAACTCCTGGCCATCCTGCTGCGCACCGGCTCGCGGGGCAAGGGCGTGCTGGACCTGGCGGGGGAGCTGCTGCGGCGCTTCGGCCGGGCGGACCTGGCCAAGGCCGGGTTCGCGGAGCTGCGCGCGGCGCCGGGGCTGGGGCCGGCGCGCGCCTGCGAGATACTGGCCGCGTTCGAGCTGGGCCGGCGCTACCTCAACGGCAAGAAGGCCGGCATCTACCTCAAGCCGCGCGACATCTGGGAGGAACTGAGGGACGTGCGCGAGCAGAAGAAGGAGCACTTCGTGGTGTTCTTCCTGGATACGCGCAACCAGGAGATAAAGCGGGACATAGTCTCCATCGGCACCCTGAACTATAACCTGGTGCATCCGCGGGAGGTGTTCGAGCCGGCGGTGAAGAACCTGGCCGCGAGCGTGATAGTGGCGCATAACCACCCGTCGGGCTGCCTGGAGCCGTCCGACGAGGACCTGAGCCTCACCAAGCGGCTGGCGCAGGCCGGTAAACTGCTGGGCATAGAACTGCTGGACCACGTCATAGTCACGAAGGAGGGCTTCATGAGTTTCAAGCAGAAGGGTTTGCTGTAGCGATTTGTCCGCGTTCTACGTCGGGCCGCTCGCCCGGCCGGCCGGGTATTTTATATCCTATACGGAGAATTTTTATCCGGAGGACGTGAATGAGCGACGTATATGTTCCTAAAATAGCGGCCGAACTCGGCCTGAACGCCGGCGGCGTGGCCGCGGCCATCAACCTTTTCAAAGAAGACGCCACCATCCCTTTCATCTCGCGCTACCGCAAGGAAGCCACCGGCGGCCTGGACGAGGTGGCCCTGGGCAAGATCCACGAACGCCTTGAACAGCTGAAGGAACTGGACGCCCGCCGCGAGGCCATTTTTAAATCCCTCACCGAGCGCAATCTGCTCACCCCCGAGCTAAAGGCCAAGATAGACGCTGCGCAGACCATGGCGAAGCTCGAGGACATTTACCTGCCCTTCCGCCCCAAGCGCCGCACCCGTGCCACCATAGCCAAGGAGAAGGGCCTGGAACCGCTGGCCGATAAAATTTTCGAGCAGGGCAACGACGACCCGGCCGCGCTCGCGGCGGCGTATATCAGCGAGGAAAAAGGCGTGAAGACCGCCGAAGAGGCCCTGGCCGGCGCGCGCGACATCATAGCCGAGCGCGTGAGCGAGGACGAGCAGGCCCGCGCCCGCCTGCGGCAGCTGTTCGCCCAGAAAGGCGTATTCCACTCCAAGGTGCTCACCGGCAAGGAAGCCGAGGGTGCCAAGTTCAAGGACTATTTCGACTGGAAAGAGCCGGCGGCCAAGGCTCCGTCGCACCGCATACTGGCCATGCGCCGCGGCGAGACCGAGGGGTTCCTCTCCATGCGCATAGAGGTGGAGGCCGAAGAGGCCATAGCCCTGCTGGAGCCGCTGTTCGTCAAGAACGCGGGCGCCTGCGGCAGGCAGGTGAAAGAGGCCGTGACGGATTCCTACAACCGCCTGCTCGCCCTCTCCATGGAAGGCGAGGCGCGGCTGGAGACCAAGAAGCGCGCCGACGCCCAGGCCATAGAGGTGTTCGCCCGCAACCTGCGCGAGATCCTCATGAGCTCTCCGCTGGGCCACAAGAATATCCTGGCGCTGGACCCGGGCTTTCGCACCGGGTGCAAGCTGGTCTGCCTGGACTCCAACGGCAAGCTGATCCACGACGACGTGGTCTACCCGCATAACGGCGACGGCGCGGCCGCTTCGGCCGCCGCCAAGGTGAAAGAACTGGCCGCCAAGTTCAAGACCGAAGTGATAGCCATAGGCAACGGCACCGCCGGGCGCGAGACCGAGGAGTTCGCCCGCGGCCTGAAGCTGGGGGGAGTGACCATAGTGATGGTTAACGAGAGCGGCGCCTCCGTATACTCAGCTTCCGAAGTCGCCCGTAATGAATTCCCGGACAAGGACGTGACCGTGCGCGGCGCCGTCTCCATAGGCCGCCGCCTCATGGACCCGCTGGCCGAGCTGGTGAAGATAGACCCCAAGAGCATAGGCGTGGGCCAGTACCAGCACGACGTGGACCAGGGCGGCCTGAAGAAAAGCCTGGACGCCACCGTGGAGAGCTGCGTGAACAGCGTGGGCGTGGAAGTGAACACCGCCAGCCGCGAACTGCTCTCCTACGTCTCCGGCCTGAACGCGGCCCTGGCCAAGAATATAGTGGAATTCCGCAACGAGAACGGCGCCTTCCCTTCGCGCGCCGCCCTTAAGAAAGTGCCGCGCCTGGGGCCCAAGGCCTTCGAGCAGGCAGCCGGCTTCCTGCGCCTCTCCGCCGGCAAGAACCCGCTGGACGCCAGCGCCGTGCATCCCGAGCGCTACGCGATAGTGGAAAAAATGGCCGAAGACCTGGGCTGCAAGGTGCAGGACCTGATGGCCGACGCCGCCCTGCGCGCCAAAATAGACATCTCCAAATATATATCCGCCGAGGTGGGCGAGCCCACGCTCAAGGACATCCTGGCCGAACTCGCCAAACCGGGCCGGGACCCGCGCAAGCAGTTCGAAGCTTTCGCTTTCGGCGAGGCGCAGAAGATAGGGGACCTGAAACCCGGGGCTAAATTGCCCGGTATAGTCACCAACGTGGCGGCTTTCGGGGCTTTTGTCGACATAGGCGTGCACCAGGACGGCCTTGTGCACGTCAGCGAGCTGGCCGACCGCTTCGTGCAGGACCCGTCTACCGTGGTGAAAGTGGGGCAGCGCGTGAGCGTTACGGTGATAGACGTGGACCTGCCGCGCAACCGCATAGCCCTCTCCATGAAATCCAATCCCGTGGTGGGGCCGCGCGAGAGCCGCGGGCCAAGGCAGGAACCGGCGCAGGCCGCCGGCCCCAGGCCCGGCTTCAACCGCGACCGCCGCCAGGACAACCGGCCGCAGCGCGAAGAGGCCCCTGCCGGCTCCATGGCCGAGGCTCTCAAAGCCTTCATGGACAAGCGCCGCAGCTAGGCCGGCCGCCTGAAATAAAAAAGACCCCGGAAGCCCGGGGTCTTTTTTTGCGGTTGGCGTTATTCGGGCCGGGTTTTGGGGGAGATGCCTTCCAGGCGTTTGAGCCCGGTGCGGATGTCCATATTGTTGGGGTCCAGCTTCTCCGCGGCCAGCCATTCTTTCCAGGCTTCCGGGTATTTTTCGTCCTGGAAGAATTTCAGGCCCCTTTCGAAGCCCTCCTTGGCGGCCTCGGCCTGCGCTTCCGGGACGGCCGGAGACAGTGCCGTTTTGTTCACCGGCAGCGGTTCGGCGGCCGGGGTGTGGACTATGTCCTTGAGGGTGGCTTCGGCCGGGGGGCCGCCGCGCAGCATATCTTTCACGGAGTCGAAGATCCTGCCTTCGCTGGCCGGGATGGCTATCAGCGCCGCCACCGCCAGTACCCAGAGGGATATTTTGACGAATGTTTTCATGACCTCTCCTTGAGGGGAAACACCGCTTAAAGTATAGCCCGGGCCTATTACACATTTATTTCGCGTCTGGCGGGATCCGGGGCCCTTTCCGGGGGGGGCCTATTGGCCCATGGGGGTAGGCCCTTGGACACTTACGGTTTTTAGGGGTGCCTGTTAGACTATTAGTATGAAAAAGCTTATCCTCGCGGTCATAACTGCGGCGAATCTCTCGGCGGCCGTTTTCGCCGGGGATTTTAATCTCGATTCGGTAAGCGCGGCGGACCTGAAGGGTTCACAGGAACTCCAGGCCGTGCCGGTCCCGGTCCAGCCCGAACTGCTCGGCATGGACAAATCCCCCAACCTGCCTTCCCCGCTGCTGGACATGACCATAAAGCTGCCTTTCAGCTCGCTCAGCTCCCGCCTGGCCGAACTGCCCGGCATCAAGATGCGCCCCATAACCGCCGGCGCCCCGGTGCTCTTCCGCAAGGGCGACCAGATAGTGTTCGGCAACGTGACCGTGGACTATAACGGCATAGAGGCCGAGCCCACCATAATTATAAAGCCCTTCTTTGAAGGCGAGAACCGCCTGGCCATAAAGGTGGTGAAGGTGGAAGCCGACATAGCTTTCGGCCCCAAAGCCTTCAACCCCTCCTCCCAGCTGGACAAGGACGGCCTGATGGAGCTGGTGATGACCAACCTCTCCACCGGCATCCTGGAATCCATGGACGCGGCCTTCTCCAAGAACAAGGTGCAGCTGAGGGCCAAGGACGTGCTCACCTTCAAGTATGACCGCCTGAGTTGGACCCTGCGCACCACCGTGAACCCCAAGTTCATCGCGCCGCTGCTACCCGGCTTCATCAGCAACGTTTCCCTGCGCAATTTCACCTTCGACGACCAGGGTTTCGCGCTCAGCGTGAAATCCGGTTCCGCCAGCGCCGCGCAGCTGGCCGGCTACAACCTGACCGTCTCGGACGGCCTGCTGGATAATTTCATCAACCAGTTCACCCAGAAGACCGACTTCGAGTTCCACCCCCAGGGTAAAGAGGGCGGCCTGAAGTTCCGCGCGGACGGCCGCCTGGAAGTGGCCGGCAAGATCTACGCCCGCGACGTGTTCGGCAAACCCAACGTTTATTTCAAGGCTACCATCCTGCCCGAGCTCATAGGCGCCAACACCCTGAAGGTGAAGGTGGAGCGCGTGGACGTGGATCAGGCCTACGGCATAGGCGTCCCCGGCTTCATCAATAACTGGATACAGGGCAAGGTCATCCGCTCCATCACCGAGACCCTGGTCACCAACCCCGAGCTGGCCAAGGTGATGACCGCCACCAAACTGGATGACAAGACCGTGAAGATCGTCCTCAAGAACAGCGCTTTCATGCCCTCCTTCGCCAAGGGCGCGGTAATACGGAACATGAAGATAACCAACGGCCTCATGTACCTCGGGTTCGACCTGTAAGCCGCGGCCAAGGGAGAAAATTTATGAAAAACAACACCTTTAAAATGCTGATAGCCGCGGCGGCCCTGCTGCTGGGCGGCAGCGCCAAGGCCTCGGACTTCGACCTGGCCGCGCTGAACGTGGAAGATATCCGCGCCATACAGGCCGACGTGAAAGCTCCGGCGCCCAAGCCGGTGGCCGACGAGCTGATAGGCGTGGACATGAATATCAGGGTGCCGTACAAGACCCTCAAGAAAGCCACGCTGATGGTGGCCGCTTCCGAGAAGCGCCTGACCATCATAAACAAGGACGCCCCGGTGATCTTTAAATCCGGCGAGTTCCTCAAGATCAGCAATATCCACATAGACGCCAACGGCATCAGCGTCACCCCCACGCTGACCCTGAAACCCTACCTTGAGGCGAAAGACCGCCTGGCCGTGCGCGTGCAGCGCATCCAGCTGCACGCCTCCATGGAGCCCTCGGTGAAGGCGGCCCCCATGCCCGCCATCAACCAGGAGGAGATCATGGCGCAGGTGATGGACGTGCTGGTGAAGGGCGTCTACTCCTCGCTCAATAATTTCCTGAAGGAAAAGCAGATCCCCATGAAGGCCGAGGACGTGGTGCGGATGCAGTACAACAAGGCCGACTGGACCCTGCGGGCCACGGTTTCCTCCAAGATCATCGGCCAGTTCGTCCCGCCCGGCCTGGTGGGCGAGCTGCACCTGACCGGCTTCTCCTTCAACGACTCGGGCCTGGTGCTGAACATCCAGACCCCGCAGTAAGCCGCCACGCCGCAAAGTAAAAAGCCCCGCTTGTGCGGGGCTTTTTAATTGTGGTGCTGCAAGGCTCAGCCCCGGTGCCGGGCCGGCAGCAGCGAGCCGGCGACCATGGCCGCTACGGCGGCCAGGAAGCCGGTAAACTGCGGGGGCACGGCTTCGGCTAACTTTATCCAGCCCTCCGGGGCCGGCACCCAGCCGTGCTGCGGGGCCAGCAATGAGATCCAAACCAGCCCGCCGGTAATTATGGAGGCAATAGCCCCGCGCTTGTTGGCGCGTTTCCAGTATAGCCCGAAGGCCAGCGGCGCGAAAGCCATGGCCAGCGTCACCGAGTACGCCTGCTCCACCATCTGGTAGATGCTGGCCTCGCTGTTGAGCGCGAACAGCAGCACTAGTGCCGTGAAGACAACGACCACTATCCTGGTCATGCGGAGGAAGCGCTTGTCGCTCATGCCGGGAAAGAAGCCTCGCAGCACGTTCTCGGAGACCGTGACGGAAGGCGCGAGCAGGGTTCCAGAGGCCGTGCTCATTATGGCCGATAGCAGCGCGCCGAAAAAGAGGACCTGAGCCGTCAGTGGCATATGCTCCAGGACCAGGCGTGGGAGTACCATCTGGGGATCGGCGCCCTCGGCAAGGCAGGCCCTCGTAATTTCAGGGGCTATGATGGAGGCGGAATAGGCGATGAAGAGCGGAACGAAGGCGAAGAAGAAATAGGCGGTGCCGCCGGTCACTGTACCCCAGACGGCCCCCTTTTCGTCTTTCGCGGAATTTACCCGCTGGAAGACGTCTTGCTGCGGCATGGAGCCCAGGGCCATGGTGGAGAAAGCCGCGCTAAACGCCACCCAGTCGAGGAAGCCTCCGGCCGGCAGGAATTTAAGTTTCCCCGCGGCGGCCATGTGCGCTACCACCACCCCGGCGCCGCCGGCCATGCCGCTCACCGCCCAGGCTATATACAGCAGGCCTGCCACAATAACGCTCATTTGCAGGAGATCCGTGAGGGCCACCGACCACATGCCGCCGTAGAGAGTATAGAACAGCACTATGCCGGTGCCGAGGGCCATGCCCCATTCGCGGCTTACCGCGCCGTCCGTCAGCACAGAGAAGACCAGTCCAAGCGCGGAGATCTGTGCCGCCACCCAGCCCAGGTAGGAGACCGCGATGACCACGGAAGTGATCACTTCCACGCCGCGGCCGTAACGCCGGCGGTAGAAATCTCCAAGGGTCACCAGGTTCATGCGGTACAGCGGCAGGGCGAAGAACAGGCCGAAGAAGATCAGGGCCGCCGAGGTGCCGAACGGGTCGGCGACGATGCCGGGCAGGCCGTCGCGTAGGAAGGCCGTAGAGATGCCCAGCACGGTCTCGGCGCCGAACCAGGTGGCGAAGACCGTGGCCACCGTTACGTAGAATGGCAGGTGCCGTCCGGTATTGACGTAGTCAGTGGAGTTCTTTACGCGGGTGGCTGCATAGAGGCCTATTCCTATGGAGGCCAGCAGGTATACTATTATGAAGGTTATCAGCATTTGATAAGAAGCGTATTATAGCGAGAGGTGCGGCGGGACCGCAAATACCCGCGCGGAATTTTTTCTATAATCTCATGCGGACTGACGTAAGACCGGAGGAACTATGCTTTTCGATAAAATGAGCGCGGACATGGTGAAGGCCCTGATAGAGACCATCCCGGCCGAGATCACGGTGATAGACGCCAATGACGAGGTGGTGGGCTGGAACAAGCACGAGACCCGCGTTTTCAGGCGGCCCATGACCGCCATGGGCATGAATTTCAGGCAATGCCACCCGCAGAAGAGCCTGGACCTGGTGGAGCGCCTGGTGGGGGAGCTGAAGGCCGGGACCAGGGACAAGGCGACTTTCTGGATAGACCTGGAGGTGGTGAAAGGCGAGCCCAAGCACAAGATGCTCATAGAGTTCTACGCCCTGCGCGACGATAAGGGCAACTACCTGGGCTGCCTGGAGTTCACCCAGGACGTGCAGGAGATACGCGAACTTCAGGGCCAGCGGCGCCTGATGGATTAGGCCGCTCTCCTGAAATGAAAAAGCCGGGCGGGGGCCCGGCTTTTTTCACGCCCTGACGGGCTACTTCGCCGAAAGACCGGGCCAGATGGGGGTCAGCGAGCGGATGAAGGCGTCAGTGATGCCGCTCATAGCGGAGGTTATGTCGAAGCCTTCGTAAGCCATGGAGGCGGACCACATGACCGAGCCGGTCTCCACGTCCACCATGCGCGAAAGGAGCGAAACGTTGGCGGTGGTGCTGAGCAGCTGGGCGCTGGGCATGCCCATAACCGTGCCCTCCGAGTAAACAGAACTGTTGGCCACCTGGGTGACGTTGGACTGCGGGTTGGCCGACTGGCTCACGATGTAGGTGCTCTGCGGGGTGCTTTCCGCCACCGTGCCCACGAACAGGGCGTCCACGCCCAGCAGTTTGCCCAGCTGCCTGGCGGTGGCCGGGTCGAAGGCGGAGGAGGCGGTGAGGGACTGTTCCTTCAGGACCGAGTCCAGGCGCTGGCGTTCTACCACGTCGGCGCCGTGCTCCAGCAGGCTCTGGGTCATCACGTCCGCGGCCAGGTCGCCTTTGGGGCCCGCGAAGGACAGCACGGCCACGCGCTTGATGCCGGAAAAATCGGCGCGCGGGTTCACCGCCACTTTGGGCGTGGCGCAGCCGGCGAGGAAAAGGACGGGCAGAAGGTAGTTGAGTTTCATGCGTCAGGGCTGGCTCAGGTGGTGGATGTGGCGCGCCGCGGTGTCACGCGCCCTCGGGTCCTGGGTGTTCTCCAGGCAGGCTTTCCAGGCGGCCAGCGCCTTTTCTTTTAGGCCTTTCTTCTCGTAGATGAGGCCCAGCATGTACCAGGCCGGCGCCTTTTTGGGGTCCAGGCGCACGGCGTTCTCGAAGGCGCGCTGGGCGTCGTCGGCCTGGTCCAGGCGGGCGTAGGTGAAGCCCAGGCGGGTGAAGAGTTCCGGGTCGTTGGGCGAGGCCAGCGCCTGCTTTTCCAGGGCGGCGGCTTCCACCTGGAGGCGGGCCCGTACCTCGGGAGTGGCTTTAGGCGGGGGTGGCGGTTCGGCCCTGAGCAGGGCGGGCGAGAAAAAGAGTACGGCTGCCAGTATGGTTTTCATTTTAACCTCTTTAAAGACGATATAAAATTAAGCGCCTCTTTCACAGGGTATAAAATGAGGGCCCCCGCAGTTGCGGGGGCCAACACCCGGGCGAGGCCGGGACTAGGGGGCGCGCCCCGGAGAAGGGGCCTGTCGCCCGCCCGGCAGACCCTGGCCGCCATTGGCGGGGGGACCGGGCGCCCGGCCGTCCGCCAAAAGCGGGCGCGGACCGGGAGAGCGCCGGGGCCGGGCGACTCACCGGGACCCACCGAGACCGCACCGACGGCGCATCTGAAAATCACTGGCTGCACTTTGAGTATAACAGCCGCCCGTTGACTTGTCAAGGCCTAAAAAAGACCCAATCGGGCCACGCCGGCGATTTTGTACCATAGTAGCCGGAGGCCGCCATGAAATTCACTTTTTCACACAACAACCTGAACGTGCTGGACCTGGAAAAAAGCCTTAAG
>Ga0074197_1003150_pt1 | contig 10367 bp, 9 predicted proteins | sample EPASupsiteSAE305_FD_64526 | JGI IMG/M metagenome (GOLD analysis project Ga0074197, IMG submission 64526) | Bioremediated contaminated groundwater microbial communities from EPA Superfund site, New Mexico - SAE3-05 reassembly with SPADES | ecosystem: Environmental > Aquatic > Deep subsurface >...
CAAACGCTCCAGAGCCCTTGGCGTGCATGCGTCGCTCCGGGATGACCTCGCGGTCGAAATGGGCAAGTTTTTCCAGGAACCAGACGTCCTGGAGCAGTTGCGGACCGCGCGGGCCGGCGGTCATAACGTTCTGATTGTCGGGTACGGGTGCGCCGGCGTTGGTGGTGAGTTTTTTCTTGTCCTGTGGCATCGGAACCTCCTCTCTGAAAGATTGACGATCATGGTGCAGGCCAGGATTGCCGAGCGGCAATCATCGTGCTCATCAGACTAGCCGATACTCTTGCTGTGTGTCAATCTCAAATAAGAATATTTACGAAAAAGAAGTTTGCCAGCACTGCGGCCGCGCATTTGCGGTGTGGACAGCCATTCTTTTCAACTGTTCGTGCTTTTGTCGGTAACCGCAGGCTGTTGCCAAGATGAATAAGGATGGGCGCACAAGGCGGCGTTATAGTAGCGGGCGTCGCCGGTGACCTCCTCGCCGATCCAGTCGGGTCGGGCAAAGGGCTGGTTTTCGTGTTCCAATTCAATTTCCGCCACAATCAGTCCCTGATTGAGGCCAAAAAATTCGTCAACCTCCCAGACAAACCCCTGGTAGGCAATGGCGTAGCGTTTTTTCTCGATCTGTGGCTGCGGGCAGAGATCTTCGAGCATGGCGCGGGCGTCCGTCAGCGGGATTTCGTATTCATATTCGCTTCGGGATGCGCCGACAGTCGCGCCTTTGACGGTGAGATACCCCCGGTCGCCGGCGATCCGCACCCGCACCGAGCGTTCCTTGGCGGCGCAGAGATAGCCCTGGCGATACTCGACTCCCACGGCAAGGCCTCGCCAGCCGTCGCCGGAGAGCAGAAATTTGCGTTCGATTTCCTGGGCCATGGCAGGCTCCTGGTTGAAGGTGGAGGAAAAGAGGACGCCGGCGTGGACGTCGGACCGTTGTCTTGATTGGCGAACGTCCGCAAACTGCCGGTACTGTTGAGACGCTCAAGCCTAACGGGGGGAGCCGGAGCTTGTCAACCCGGATGTGGCCCGCCTGGGCAAAGGGCGAGCCAGAGGGCGCGTCGCGTAAAGCCTATAAAGGACTGGAGGCCGTAGGGTAGGGCGAGACGGCCTGCGATTTTCGGGCGACGACAACCGCCCCGGTCGGTCGGCTGCATGTGCCGACGTTTCGGGGAAGAGAGTGAAAGTGCCCTATTTTGATGAGTTAGTTTTCGGTTTGACAGGGTTTTCGGCGCTGGCCAAGTCCTGATCTTTGCTTGACACCTCCAGCGCCTCCTGGTATCACAGAGCAGAAAAATTCCCCCCAGCGCCACTGTTTGGAGACCCATGCTTGAAAAAATCCTGACGCGGACCATTTTGCTGTTGACTCTTGTTGTGTGTGCGCAACCGTTGCGGGCCGAGGACAATGTGCTCAGCGCCATCAAGGAAGCGACCAGACAGTACGAGACCGGCGATTACACCGGGGCCGCGTCCAACCTCGACTACGCCGCCCAGTTGGTTCGCCAGCAGAAGAGCGAGCGCATGAAGGCCCTGCTGCCCAAGCCGCTGTCCGGCTGGGAAGGCGAAGAGGCCAGCGCTCAAGCCTTGGGGGCGGCCATTCTTGGCGGCGGCGTCACGGTCAGCCGGGATTATAAAAAAGGGACGTCAGCCGTCAGCGTGGAGATCGTCTCCGATTCGCCGGTGCTGCAGTCGGTGTTGATGATGGTCAATAATCCGATGTTTGCCGGGGCCGGCGGCGGCAAGCTGGAAACCCTGAAGGGACAGCGGGCCATCCTGAAATACGACTCCGCCAAAAAGAGCGGCGAACTCTACGTGGTCGTGGCCTCCCGCTTTGTGGTCACCATCAAGGGACGGCAGGTCGCCCGAGAAGATATGCTCGCCTATGGCGAGGCAATTGATTATCAGGCGCTGGAAAAACACTGATGATCGGGCGGGGAAGGCTGCGGCGCTTCCTCTCCTTTGCAACAAAGAAAACCATGGCCTCCCGGGGAATGCTGGCGAGGTTTTTTCCGTGTGAGAGTGGTTGCCCCTGTTACAACTGGGTAAGAATTGGCCTTCTTCCTGTAACAGGGGTTTTTTTATTGCCAGGCAACAGAAGGGTGCGAATGTGAGCGGTGAGGACAAGAACAAACAACCGGTGCGGCAGGAAGTGACCGACGAGGCCATTTTCAAGGTGACCAAAGAGATCGTGGTCAAATTTATTGAGGTGGGCCGTTTGACGCCGTCTTCCTTTGACCAGACCTTTGAGCGCGTCTACCGGGCGATTGAGCGCACGGTGCGGTCCAAATGAGCGGCGCGTTGCTTGATCCGGCCTTGAACGTCGCGCCGACCGATCCCCGGCAGATCCACCTGATCGGCATTTGCGGCACAGGCATGGCCGCCATGGCCGCCATCCTCCAACAGCAGGGCTTCATGGTGACTGGCTCGGATCAGAACGTCTATCCGCCCATGTCCGATTTTCTTGCCGGGCTGGGCATCGAGGTGATGGCCGGCTACCAGACGGCCAATCTTGCCGCCCGTCCTGATCTGGTGATCGTCGGCAATGTGGTGCGCGTCACCAATCCCGAGGCAATGGAATTGGCGCGATTGCGCATCCCCTATCTCTCCATGCCGCAGGCCCTCGGCCATTTTTTTCTTGAGGGCAAGACGTCGCTGGTGGTCGCCGGCACCCACGGCAAAACCACCACCTCCTCGCTGCTCGCCACTACCCTGCATCGCATCGGCGCCACACCGGGCTTTATGATCGGCGGTCTGGTCGAGGCCTTTGGCCGCAACTCCAACGTCAGCGACGGCCCGTATTTCGTGGTCGAAGGCGACGAGTACGACACCGCCTTCTTCAACAAGGTCTCAAAATTTCAGCATTATCGGCCGCACTGCGCCATCCTTACCTCGGTGGAGTTCGATCACGCCGACATTTTTGCCGATCTGGACGCCATCAAGGCCTCGTTCGCCGAGTTCATTGGCCGCATCCCGCCCCAAGGCGCGCTGGTGGCCCACATCGAGGATCCGGTGGTGGCGGAGTTGGCTGCTGCTGCCCGCTGCCCGGTGATTGGCTACGGTACAGGCGTTGACTGCGAGTGGCGGCTGGATGATCTCAAGGTGCAAGGGTTGGCCAGCGATTTTGCAGTCTACCATCACGGCCGCCTGCTTGGCCGTTGCCGGCTGCCCATGCCGGGCCTGCACAACAGCCTCAACGCCCTGGCGGTGATTGCCCTGCTCAACCGGCTGGGTTTTGTCTTTGACGCCATTGTGGCCGGGTTGGCCGCCTTTGAAGGGGTCAAACGGCGGCAGCAGATTCGCGGCGTGGCCGGCGGCGTCACCGTGGTCGACGATTTTGCCCACCACCCCACCGCAGTCCGCGAGACGCTCTACGCCCTGCGCCTGGCCTGGCCGGACAACCGGCTGCTGGTGGTTTTTGAGCCGCGCACCAACTCCAGCCGCCGGGCCGTTTTTCAACAGGACTACGCCTCGGTCTTCTCTGCGGCTGACCAAGTGTTGATTCGCGAACATGTGCCGCTGGACTCGATCCCCCTCAACGAACAATTCTCCTCCGTTCAACTGGCGGCCGATCTCCGCGCCCGAGGCGTCAACGCCCATGCCTGCCCGGACACCGAGGCCATTCTTGATCAATTGTCCCGCGTCTGCGTCAGCGGCGACGTGGTGGTCATCCTTTCCAACGGCGGTTTCGACGCCATCCACGAACGGTTGTTGACGCTGCTGAACAAAGCGGCTTGATGTTCGTTCCGCACTGTAATGCATTGATTACAGGTAAAAAAATAAAGGCCTCCCAGCGTTCCGGGTTGACGCTTTACTTCTAAAGCAAACGAGCCATGCTACGCACAGCAAAACCTCGTCGAAGCATGGTGGTGGTCATTACAACCAAAGCGAGGAATCTCGAGATATATCGAGATTCCTCCTTGCTGTACTCGTCGATATGCCACAACCTCCAACCTGTGTAGCCTGGATGAAGTGCAACGGAATCCGGGAACACCTCACATCAACCCCCGGATTCCGCAGGCTGCATCCAGGCTACGGTTGCCGACCGGCTCTCGTTCTCTGATTGCCATACGCCGCATGGGAACGAATACGCAGGGCCAGGCAAAACGCCCTGTCATTACAACCAAAGCGAGAAATCTCGGTCTTTGTCTACGATATTCCCCTTCGCTTGGAGGGACAAACAAACGCGTTGCATTGTTGAAATAAAAATAGAATCATCGGCTTATCTCTGCCGAACCATCCGCGAAAGAACCTGATTTTCCGACATACCGACAAGACCTCTGATTTTTTGCCAGCCGCTGCTTGCTGCACGAATCCCTGAACAAGCCAAGCCCAACCCCCGATCAGCTCGACTTCAAAACGGCCTGCCGCGCAATTTCATGTTCACGGTTCTTGTGCAATCGGCGAATCCATCTTGATCTGATACCCCATGGCCCGGTAGCCACGCTGGCGTTTTTCCCACATCCGGGCGAGCTGCGGTTGATCACTTTCGACGTAATCATATATGCGCACATCCTGTTTCCCGGCATGCTCCCGGTGCAGGCGGCCCGCATACTGCTGAGTGCGGCCTTGGCGATAAAGATCTGATTGGCCAGCACCAGGTGCAGCGATTCCGGCAACGGCCCCAAAATTCGCGTTGAAACTGCGGGTTGACGCACCCACGGCTTGCTGTCCTCCTCGTCGACAGCGAAGCCAACATCCAGCGGACTGCGGCCATCGCTGGCTCGCAGGGCAGCGTATTCAAGATCTGTTTTGGAGAGCGGCCGAATCGAGCCCAGATAGGGGTCTGCTCACGAAACGGAAAAAATCGTACGCTAAGCCTCGGCGAGCATTCGTAACGGTCGAAACTTGCCTTGTGCAACCTGCCTGCTCTGCGGCCAGACATAATCACCGGTCAAGTTGATGTGCTCCCAGCCCAACGGCGATAAGTGCGACAGCAGTTTATCATCTATGTCCTTCCCCGAATCCCGCAGAGCTTGCACCGCACGTTCCAGGTAGACTGTATTCCACAACACGATTGCACATACCACCAGATTAAGGCCGCTTGCGCGATAACGTTGGTTCTCGAAACTGCGGTCGCGAATCTCACCCAGACGGTTCAGAAACACTGCACGGGCCAGTGCGTTTTTGGCCTCCCCTTTGTTCAAGCCAATCTGCACACGACGACGCAGTTCGACGTTCTGCATCCAATCAAGCGCGAATAGCGTTCGCTCGATACGCCCGAGTTCGCGTAATGCAACTGCCAAGCCGTTTTGACGAGGGTAGCTACTGAGCTTGCGCAACATCAACGAAGCAGTGACGGTCCCTTGCTTAATAGACGAGGCCAGTCGCAGAATTTCATCCCAATGTGTACGGATAAGTCTGACATTAACGTTACCGCCAATCATATTGGCCAGCGTCGGGTATTGTTTTTCGTCTCCGTGGATATATAGGCGCTTGTCGGCCAGATCCCTGATGCGCGGTGCAAAGCGGAAGCCCAGCAAGTGCATCAATCCGAACACATGGTCGGTAAAACCAGCTGTGTCAGTGTAGTGTTCCTCGATTCGCAGGTCAGACTCGTGATAGAGTAAGCCATCCAAAATATGGGTGGCGTCACGTACCGTGGCATTGATGACCTTGATGTGAAACGGCGTATATTGATCGGAGATATGAGTGTAAAATTGTACGCCAGGCTCTTGTCCGTATTTCAGGTTCACTTGGCCAGCAAACTGGCCTCTACCCCCGGCCTTGAAGTTCTGGCCGTCGGACGACGAGGTGCTGCCGTCACCCCAATAGACTGAAAAAGGCTGCCGCAATTGCGCATTAACCAATTCTGCCAACCCGGCTGAGTAGGTTTCGTCACGGATATGCCATGCCTGTAACCATGTCAGTTTGGCATAGGTAGCACCGGGGCAAGACTCGGCCATTTTACTCAGTCCGAGATTGATCGCATCAGCCAAAATGGTCGTCAGGAGCAGGTGCTGGTCTTCGACTGTCTCACCGCTCTTGAGGTGTTTGAAGTGGTGAGTAAATCCAGTCCAGTTATCCACCTCCAGCAATAACTCGGTGATTTTCAGGTGAGGCAACAGGCTATAAACTTGCTGCATCAACGCTTCGGCCTCTTCTGGTACGGCATTGTCCAGCGGAGTGATTTTGAGGCGGCCTGCCTGGGTGATGGAAGCGTCTGGCAATTCGTTGGCAGTCGCAAGCCGTTCCACAATCGCTAATTCACGCTCCAACAAGGATAAGCGGTTTTGGAGGAAGCACTCGCAGTCTGTCTCGACAGCCAGGCCAAGTTCTTTCTGCTCGCGTTGTACAACGAAGCGTGGTTCGGGCAGAAGGTATTCCTCAAAATCCTTGAACTGGCGAGAGCCCTGTACCCAAATGTCCCCTGAGCGCAGTGAATTCTTCAGCTCGGACAGCACACACAGTTCGTAGAATCGACGATCCAGACCGCTATCCGTCTGTACCAAACTTTTCCATCGTTTGCGTACAAAGGAGATCGGTGCGTCATCCGGAACTTTCCGCACCTGACGCTCATTCATACCTTTCAACACATCGACACCTGCCAGCAAGTCACGCGCTACTGGCGCAGCCTTCATAGTCAGTGCCTCCAGCAAAGTCGGCGTGTATCGCCGAAGCTGGTTGAAACTGTTACCGACCAAGGAGAGGAAATCGAAGTCTTCCGGCTGGGTAAGCTTTTCCGCTTCGGTGATGCTCTCAATAAACACATCCCAAGGGATAACCGCCTCAATGGCTGCAAACGGATCGCTGCCTGACTGCTTAGCGTCCAGTAATGCCCGGCCAATGCGCGAGTACAGGCGAACCTTGTTGTTGATCGCTTTGCCGGATTCTTGGAAGCGGTCGGCATGATTGCGTTTGGCTTTGCTAAACAGCGTCCCCATGAATCGGTCGTGCTGGTCAATGATTTCGTCGATCAGCGTGGCCATGGTGTCAAGTATCACTGCCACCATGGTCGCATAGCGACGGGTTGGTTCCAAGTCACGCAGATGCTGCGCCGTCATCTGCCCACCTTCACGGGCAAGTTTAAGCAGACGATTTTGATGAACAGTGCGCTCTAAGCCATCTGGCAACGATAGATCGTGAATGGTTTTGAGCCGTTCGAGGTGGACCAGAATATGCTTGGGCTTCGGCGGACCAGGTGGCTGACGTAACCAGATCAGTCCGCTGCCTTTGGAACCTTCACGGATTACCAAAAAACTATCGAGCACACGGCGGTGACGATCTGTCAATGGGGCGGTCAGTGCTGTATGTACAAGGCGTGTGCCGTGCGTGAGCGCTTCACTGCATACTCGATCAATGACATCGATTGCTGGCAAAATGATGCGCTGTTGTCGCAACATTTCAACCAGTGTTTCGGCAAGCAAGATACCCCGGTCGGTCTGTTGGGCCAACTCGGCGAGCTGATGAACAAACCGCCGGTAATCTGCAAGGGAGAATGGAGTCAGGTTCAGCCAAGCCTGCAATTCAGCCAAGTGCTCACGTCGGGTCACCGACCGCTGGGCATACTGCGACCAAGCACTTGGCTCGATGTGCAATTGCTGGCCGACGATAGCCAATATTTGTGAAGGGGGGTTCTCGTCGGTTGGCAGTGCCAAGCCGGGATAGCGAAGATAGCATAACTGTACCGCAAAACCGAGCCGGTTGTGATTGCCACGCCGCTGATGGATGACCGACAAGTCGGGTTCCGAGAAAGTGTAATGTTGAATGAGTTCGGAGTCAGTTGTTGGGAAGGCAATTAGGCTGGTGCGTTCAGCGGGCGTCAACAAACTGCGACGTGGCATTGTCAGGCATCCGCTCTCAGGTATTGATATAGAGTCTCACGACTGATACCAAACTCGCGGGACAACGTGGCTTTTTGTTCGCCGACAGCTACTCGCTGCCGCAACTCTGCCACTTGCTCAGGCAATAGCGCTCTTTTCCGACCACGGTAGGCCCCACGCTGCTTGGCGAGCGCGATACCTTCACGTTGCCGCTCGCGGATCAAAGCTCGCTCAAATTCGGCGAAGGCCCCCATGACCGATAGCATGAGGTTGGCCATCGGAGAGTCTTCGCCGGTGAAAGTCAGACCTTCTTTGACGAACTCCATGCGCACACCCCGTTGAGTCAGTCCATGCACGATACGACGTAGGTCATCAAGGTTGCGTGCCAGTCTGTCCATGCTGTGAACAACCACGGTGTCGCCTTCACGAACGAAGGCAAGCAGTCTTTCCAGCTCAGGCCGCTGGACGTCTTTGCCTGAGGCTTTGTCGGTAAACACCTTGCCGACGTCGATGTGTTCAAGTTGGCGTTCCGGGTTCTGATCGAAGCTGCTGACGCGGACGTAACCGATGCGTTGACCTTGCAAGATGTCTCCTCCAAAGGGTTGTAATGTCAGGTTGAAATCTATTACCTTTGGTGGAATGTGTCAATAAATAGCAAAACAAACTCTATTCTGACGTTTAACGCGATCCTTCCTGACATCAGGTTAGGGTACACTTCAAGATGACGTTGGGCCGCTGACCAGTACGGCGTCAGTTAAGATGATTAACGACCGGATTAATAATCCGGCGTTTCAGCTTGTTGTCGCACCTTTCAAGTTCAATAGTGATCAGAGCTTATATTTGTGTCATCAAGTCTTGCGCAGTTTGATCAATTACCCAAGTTGGGACGAGTATACCTCCAACAATTCCAATTTTCGTGATTTTTGAATCCCATCCTTCAGGCAAAGTTGCATGAGAACCGATGCGGTAAGTATTTGAATTAATAGCTGCACAGGTTTCAAAAATGCTTGTGGATGCACCTCCTCCGTCATCTACGACAATTACGGCTTCGGCCTCTTTGGCTATGGCAATGGCTTCAGCTTGCCGAGCATGAGAATCAGCGCAGACGGTATCAATAATGCGAACATCAATGTCCGCCACTTTCAATTGTTCTGCAAAATCATTCCAGGAATTTACATTCCCCGTTACTTGACCGACACAAGCCCATTTTTGGTCAGATTGGCCTATTTCCTTAAGTATTAAAGCAGCATCTTCTGAAATCAGACAAACCCTCCCAACCCGCTCTGCTGCCATCCGGGAGTAAAGACAATGGTGATTACCCGGCTTGCCGAAAGCAATGAGGTTGTATCCTTCTGATGCTAAGGTTTCAGAGATTTCGTCCATTTTTTTAATAAAGGGACATTTGAAATTATGAATGATCACACCCCGATCAATCAGGTCCGTCATCAATTCAGCCATAAGACCATGATGGCCCACGACCAGATGGTCACCATGGCTCAACGTGTCAAAATCATGAACAACTTTTACTCGTTCGAGATTAGGAAAATTGGCTAAAAGTACGGGGTCTCGTTTTTCGATCCTGTAAAATACATCCCATTCATTGTTTTTATGCTCAACTTTACATTTGTGCCCGACATAAACTGAAAATTCTTGCTCAACAAGCTCATTTATTTGTTTGTAGGCCCTGAGTATTCCATAACAGAAGCCTGTTTTTGCTTTTACGATTTCCATTTTTATCTCCCGAGTTGTGAGCGCAAGTTCGTCACTACCGCATGACGAGTTTTTTTTATCTGGTGGTCAATCTCCAATATTCGGATTCCGACCCCATAGACCTGAGACAATAGACTTTCCGTAAGAATATCTGGGCAATGCCCGCTGATAACATCCTTATTTTTTTGCAAGATGAGACTGAAATCAGCATGGTTAAACAAGTGATCCGGCTGATGCGTCGTGAATAAAATCCCTATTCCCATTCGCGAAGCCAAATTATCTAAGAGAGCCAGAGTTCGTTCTTGGTTGTCGAGGTCAAGTCCTGTGAAGGGTTCATCCAAAATCAGAACCCCGCATTCAGTAGCTATCGCTCGTGCGATCAAAACCATCTGACGTTCTCCACCACTGAGCTGATGAAAGAGGCAATGGCCAAGTTGGGTTATACCAACCTGCTCAAGAGCCCCGTCAACTACTCTGTAATCTTTTGTGGTGAGTCCCGAGAAGATCCGTACATGTTTTGCTCTCCCCATAGTCACCACCTCGCGGGCTGTGAATGGAAAGGTGATTTGACTGCGCTGAGGAACGTACCCGATGCTTGTGTGCGACAAGACAGTTCCTTCGTGGGGTGAAATCAAACCCAAGAGCGTGCGAAGCAAGGTGGTTTTCCCGCTCCCGTTCCGGCCAATCACTCCGACTTTTTGACCGGGCCCAATTGAGAAATCTAGCCCCCGCCACAGCCACGAGTTGTGCAAGGTTCTGCGCCCTATAGCTTTAGCTTCACCTGGTTCAGTGACAAATCATCAATAGAAAAAGCATTAATCAGCAATTAACATATTGAAATTTAAGTATAAATATTGCAGTATTCACCTGTCCCTAAAACTCACTTGGCAGGTGAAAACATGA
>Ga0074197_1003154_pt1 | contig 10353 bp, 6 predicted proteins | sample EPASupsiteSAE305_FD_64526 | JGI IMG/M metagenome (GOLD analysis project Ga0074197, IMG submission 64526) | Bioremediated contaminated groundwater microbial communities from EPA Superfund site, New Mexico - SAE3-05 reassembly with SPADES | ecosystem: Environmental > Aquatic > Deep subsurface >...
CGATCATGATGCGGGGCAGGTTCATGCTTCGGTCCCGCTAATGGTGACGCAGGGAAACCAGTCCATGGCCGGAATCACGTTTACCACATCCCCCACCACCACCAGACCGGGCCGCTCGGGCCGGTGCCGCTCTGCCAGCCCGGCAATGGTTGCCAGGGTGCCCAGGTAGCGGGTTTGGGTTGGATGGGTGCCTTTGGTGATCAACGCCACCGGCGTGGCAGGAGCCCGACCGCAGCGGATCAGATTTTCTGCAATTTCCTGCAGCACCGTGCTGCCCATCAGCAGCACCAGGGTGTCCGGCCCCTGGGCCATCCGCTGCCACTCCTGATCCGACAGCAGTTCGCCTTCCTTTTTATGCATGCTGTAGAAGCCGACCGACGAGGCAAACTCCCGATCAGTTACCGGAATACCGGCGTATGCCGGTGCTGCCAGGCCGCTGGTGACACCGGGGATGATCTCAAACGGTATACCGTGCTGGGCCAGCAGACGGGCCTCTTCTCCCCCCCGGCCAAACATCAGCGGATCGCCTCCCTTCAGACGCACCACCGCAGCGCCGGTTGCAGCCTTTTCCAGCATCAGGCCGTTGATTTCAGCCTGTGTCCGGCAGGCGCCCCCCTTGTGCTTGCCCACATCAATATGCTCGGCGTCCGGGCAGTATTGCTGCAGCAGCAGCGGGTTGGCATAGCCGTCATACAGCACCACCTCTGCCTGTTGCAACCGCTCTGCCCCTTTGACGGTAATCAGACCGGGGTCGCCCGGTCCGGCGCCGATCAGGCAGACCGGCTGGATGGTTGCCGTGGCTGCCTTGATCCCTGCTGAGGCGGCAAGCAGGGTGCGGGCCTCTTCATGGTTGCCTGACCGGATCAGCGCCAGCGCCCTGCCGGAACAGCGGGACAGCGCCCGCAGGCCGCTTTTGCGCTGTTGTTGCGCCAACCGTTGCCACGCCGCAGAACCACGGATCTCTTCCGTCATGGCGCCATACAGGCTGTATGCCTCGTCGTAGCGTGCCGCCGCCTGATCACGCAGCATGCGACTGAAGGCCGGATTGACACCATCGCTGCCAAAGGAGACAGTCAGCGCCCCCTGCCGCAGAGTGGCGGGCAGAAAAAAATCACCGGCATCGGCCTGATCAGTACGTTGTGCCAGAATGCCCAACTGTGCGGCATCATGGAGCAGATTAGCATTTACCTGCTGATCATCGGTGGCGGCAATGGCCAGAAACATCCCGTCCAGCAGGCTGACATCGTACGGTTGACAGAGGCAGGTAACCCCGGTCTGCTGCCAGACCGGATCATGGCAAAAGGCAGGCGCAACAGCGGTGACCCGTGCGCCGTACTCAAGCAACTTCATGCATTTACGTGCAGCAACGATTGATCCGCCCACAATCAGGCAGGGACGGTTATCCATCTGGATATGGATCGGGAGAAACATTGCTTCGTCCTATTCCTTTCTCAAGGTGTCCTGCTAACGATTTCGTCTGAACCCGAAACCAACCAATCCAACCACGACAAAAAATCCCAGCATGAACAGCCAGGGGATCGGGGCCGAGGCCGCGCTGCTCGGCTGAGCCCCAGCCTCTTTCATCTCAAATCCTTCCACCTGTTTGTCCTTTGCCGCCTTGCCGCTACCGTCCGGTGCCGCGCCGTTTGCGTCCTGTTTTGATGGTTTTGCGGTTGTCTGTGCTGCTGACTGTTGCGCCTTTTGTCCACTTTTGCCTGCATCCGGTTGTTTCATATCCTGCAGAGCCTGTTTAAAGCCGGGTACCAGCGGTTTCAGGCCCGGCACGGAAAGCAGGGTGGCAATGGCAAATTCAGTCAGTTGCGGGTTGTTGCAGGTGTGGTCGCAGCAGGCCAGCCCCACTTCCTGAACCGTTTTTGCGTACTCCTCAGCCAACTTTTCAACCACCTGCTGATCCGGTTTCCAGTACTGTTTGCGCACCGTCTCCAGCATCCGGGCCACCACCGACTGATAAGCCCACATGTTTTTGGACTGGCGGAACATATCTATTATTCCCAGGCCGTTCCGGTCCAGCACGTAGGTCTCATGCATCTCCTGCCATTTGGCAGCATCAACCGCCTCCGGCACAGTCACCTGCCAGCCCCAGAGATGCTCGGTCACCTTGTCAACAAACCGCGCCCCGGCGTAGCCTTCCTTCATCATCGCCTTGATCCACTCCGGGTTCAGATAGCGGGAGCGCATCTCTCGCCCCATTACTTTTTCCAGTGTCTCCTGTTTTGGCTGGGTCGGGTTACTCATGTTGGTGACATAGACCTCAGGACTTTTGCCGTCCACAGAGCGGATCGCCATGGCGGTTCCGCCCAGGTACTGGAAGAAGTCGTCATTATCCAGCGTGGCAAAGACATTGGATGAACGGCTGTGAATGGCAATCTTGCTGCCGGACAGGGCGTTTTTCAGCATGGTCTCCCCAAGTTTTTTACCTTTATGCTCGGCGCTGTCTCCCCAGAATCCCTGACCGTAGAGGTGGCTCATCCGCATAAAGTAGACATCAATCACCTGTTTTTCGTTGTCCCAGGTATTTGAAGCCACAATCACTTTATCCAGGCCGGTGCCATAGGCCCCGGACGGCTCGGTGAAGATACGGACCGAGGCCAGCCGCTGCGCCTTTTCTTCCGGCACCCCTTTTTCCAGCAGCATCTGCCGGGTTTTCTGGATATTCTGCCGGATCAGGTTGTCCTCTTCCTGTTGGTCCCGAGCCGTGCTAACCGCCTTGTCCAGCAGATCCATCAGGTTGGAGAACAGGTCTCGGTACAGCCCGGAGGGAACCATGGTGACGTCAATCCTCCCCCGTCCAAGCTCCTGTCTCGGAATCGCCTCAACCCCCTTGACCCGTCCCCGTTCGTCCCATTGAGGACGCACCCCCATCAGGTACATGATCTGGGATTCCATCACCCCTTCATGGCGGATGGTTTCAACTGCCCAGATGTTGAAGGTCAGTTTGTCCGGGTAGCTGCCATGGCGTTTGCGGTAACCCTCAATCAACTCCTGCGCCAGTTTTTTTCCGGTGTTGTAGGTGCCCGGTGATGGTGCACGGGTGGGATCAAAGGCATAAAAATTCTTGCCCGTGGGAAGCGAACCGGGCTCGCGGATCGGATCGTTGCCAGGGCCGGAAGGGATATATTTCCCTGCCAGGGCAGCAACAAACGAGTCAAGTTCACGGGGGCCGCTTGCGGCGATGGCGCTTTCCAACGCTGCAATCCGCTGCTGCCGTTCTTCAGGCTTAAGAGTTTTCTCAATCGAGATAATGGCCTCGGCGGTGCTCTTCAGATACTTGCCATCCGGCGATTTACCAAAGGTGTGCAGCCCGAACGGTGTGGTTTTCTCGCTGATCTCCTTTATGTAATGTTCCAGCTCTTCCACCTGCTCGTCATCGGCAATGGCCGTCAGTTTCAGATCAGTCAACAGACCGCCTTTACGGGCCAGACGGTTAATCTCATCCAGTTTTGCAGCCGCCAGTTGCGGAGATTTCTCACGGGCCGCGTTGTAATCACTGATCAGGGCCGCCAGCTCCTTCAGCTCCCGGTTCATGCCCGCCTTGTCAAAGGGGGGAGTCATATGGTCGATCACCACCGCCATGCCACGCCGCTTGGCCTGCAACCCTTCCCCCACATCATCCACAATGTAGGGGTAGATATTCGGAAGATCCTGAATCAGCAGCTCCGGCGGATCTTCTTTGGTAAAGCCCACCTCCTTGCCGCTAAGCCATTCATAGGTGCCGTGGGTGCCGATATGAGCCACGGCATCGGCCCTGAAGCCTCGTTTCAGCCAGAGGTAGAACGCCACATACTGATGGTGCGGGGCAACATGAACATCGTGGTACAGTTTCTTGACATCCTGTTCCCAACCCCGTGAAGGCTGGGGGGTGAAGAGAATCTTGCCATAGCGAACTCCGGGCAGCAGCAGAAACTTTTTTCCCTTGGGGTCGGTCCATGTCATGATCTGCGCCTTGTCCGGTTCACCCCAGTTTTTGATCACCGCCTTGCGGAAGCTTTCCGGCAGTTCCATGAACCAGCTTTTATAGACCTGTACCGGAATCAGCACCGCCCGGCCACTTCTGGCCAGCCGATCTATCTCTGCCGGGGCCCAGTTGCCGATGTTGCGGCCAAAGGCATGCACCTCTTCAAACAGCTTCTCTTTGGAGAGGTCGTCACTTCCGGTGTAGTAGCCTTCATGTTTCAGCCTGAAAAGGATTTCGTGAAGGCTGTCCGGCATGACATTCAAATAGGCAGCGCCGATGTTCTGTTTGCCCGGCGGGTAGTTGTAGTAGATCAGAGCGATCTGTTTTTCGCTGTTTGGCTTCTGCTGCAACGCCAGCCAGCGCTTGACCCGTGCGGTCAGCCGTTCAACCCGTTCCGCTATGGGGCTGGTTTCGATATAGGTAAGTCCGGTGACCTTATCCAGCACCCGTTCCTTGCTGGCCACCACGGTTGGCTGAATGATTCCGGCCAGCTCCGGTAGCCCCACTGATGAACTGCGCTCAAAAACATCCAGCCCCACCGGCGATTTTTCCCATTCAGCCTGAGACTGTGAATGCAGACTGACTGCATCAATCACCGGCACACCCAGGCGGGTTAAAATCGGCACAGCCCGCTGGGGGGTGATCCCCACCTTGAGGGAAACGCCAACTACCACCTGCACCCTCGGTTTTCCGCTTTCGTCAAAGAAGTACTTTTCCACCGACAGTTCAGAAGGGTAGCCAAAGACCGGCAGAACATTAAGACCCCGCTTTTCCAGGGAATCAATCAGGCTATCCAGCAACGCGGTCTCGCCGTTGTCCATCAAGGATTTATAGAACGGGATGCCGACCCAGGGACCGGGACGCTGTTGATATAGTTTCCGGAATTCTGCAAAGGTCTCTATTGTCCGTTTCTCCTGTTTCAGGTAAATGCCGAACTGCGGCACCGTTGCAGGAGGTTGCGTTGTCAGCGCCATGCCGCAATCCCGCTGCAACAGGAACAGAATCATGTTGATTGTATTTTCCAGCCCCCCCTGCTGCTGATAGGCAGCTACGGCGCGGTCGTTCTGGAGGCCAAGGTCCTTGTCGTCCTTGCCGTACATGCCACCCACAGCGTAGACCTTCATCCCATTTTTTTGCATGGCAATGATGGATGGCTTGAACTGCTCTACCCCGCGGCGGTCCATGATATGAACTATGCCGAACCCCTTTGAGGCAGTGGCCTGGGGGCGTTGTTCAGGTTCGGCTTTGGTCACCACCTCAAAGCTGATCCTGCGGCTTAGCTCCGGGTGACGGTTCCTGATTGCCTGCACCGCCTTTACCGCCTGACTGCTGTTGTAATCTCCCAGCATCAGCCGGACCTGTACCGCTGTTCCGGCAGGGGCAGCGCTGCCGTGGGAAAGGGGAAACACAAGCATTATCAGCAGGGTTGCCAGAATCAGCCAACCCGGAAAAAGCTGTTGTCCACGAAGTACACGAAGAAACACGAAAAGAAGCGGATTGTTTGAGCCAAAATCGCATTCACTTTTTGAGTGGACCGTTTGTATCCTGTTGTCTGTTGAATCTTCGAGACCCTTCGTGTCCTTCGTGGATAAGAACTGTCGTTTTAGTGTCCGCATTTTATTCCGGAACATAGATCACCTTCCCGTCTTTCAACTGATAGGCCGTGCCCAGCCGTTCACCTTCACCGGAAAGCCGTTTGTCGGTCACCTTGCGGACCTTGATCTCTTTGCCCTTCTTGGTGATCACCTCAATCTTGCCGTCGGCAGCCTTCTTGGTGATGGTTACCTCCGACTTCGGGTCCATCAGGTCCAGCATGTTGTAGGCCATGAACAGGGCGATCATCATGCTGACGATAAAGACCACGCTGACATCAAACAGGTTGGCAACGCCGGAGATCGGGTCTTCCAGGGGTTCATCGTATTTTTCAAAACGGTTGCGGCGTTTAAGATAACGCATGGTCCCGCTCCTCCTGCGCCGGTTCAGTGGGGCCACCCAGTCGCTGCCGCAGCGTCTTCTCGGTAAAAAATTCCATCTCCCGCAGATCGGCCCGCACCCATTTTTCCTTCACCAGCGACATCAGGTAGGCCAGGACGCTGCAGGCCAGACCAACCACCACGGTGGTAAAGGCGGTAACCATGCTGCCTGCCATCTTGGGCATGTCACCCTGTGCCAGTGATGAAAGCGAGATCCCCATCGGGATCAGGGTTCCCATCAGGCCCAGCGCCGGTCCGACCCGGATGACAAAGCGGATTTTATCCAGTGATTTGATCTGGGCCAGCTCTGCGGTCTGCAGCAGCCGTTCTGCCTGCAGATCAAGGTCCGGCGCTGCTCCGTCCTTGTCCAGGGTCGCTGTCAACTGCGCCTGAAAGCGCCCAAGGGGGATTGAGGTGTCACGACGGCGTTCAATCCATTCCCGTAAGAAACTGCCGGAAAAGATGGCAACCCAAGCCACCAGCAGCGCCAGTCCGGCCACCACGGGAAACAGCAACACCGACGAAATCAGATATAAAAAGGTCTCAAGACCGGCCAGAATGTTCATTTGGTATCCCCTTTGCGCATAAAAAAGCCTGCCAGCAGCGCCGCAGCCAGCAGTATCACCAACAGCAGCGCCTGGCTGTTGTTCCCGCCTGTTGCTGTCGGTTGCAACTCCTTCAGAAATGAGCCGTACATCCCTTTTGCCTGCTCAACCTTGGCCGGAAGAAACAGTGAGGCGATGAAATACAGCCCGATGGTGATCATGGCCAGCCCCAAGGCAGGGATGCTGCCCCCGCTTTTCCCTGATTCCGTAAGCAACATCACCAGCAGGGTCATAACGGCAAAGGAGATGCCCAACACCAACCCCACGGCCCAGGGCAGCAGAGGCAGGCTGTGCAGGGCGGTCCAGGTGGAAAAGGTCATGGCGGTCAGGCAGACCGGGCAGGGGATCAGTAATGCCAGGGAGGAAGCGGGGGAACAGCGCCCACCCGGCTTCCAGATCAGCCAGCCACCCCAGAGGATCATCCCCAGTGCCATGACCCCATGCAGCCAGGGGCCGCCCTTGAGCAACGGTTCAAGCAGTGTCAGCAACCGTTCAGCCAGCAGGGCGATCAACTCAAACAACAGCAGATACAGCCCCAGTGTCAGTGCGATCCCTTTGCGGCTGACGCGACCATATCCCAGTCCGGCGCCGGTCTTGACGGCAAAGATCCCCAGACTGAACAGGGTGCCGCCGACCCAGAGCGCAATATTCAGATCCATGACGCTTCCTTTCAAAACTTGAAGGTCAAGTCACCAAAACAGGACCTTCCCTCCGCCGCTGTGCTTGAAAAGTACTTTTCATCCCACAGATTATTTACCGAAAAGGATGCTGTAACCCAGTCGGCAATCTTATATCTGAGCTTGATATCTCCGGTGAAGAACGGGTCTAATGCGCCTTGGACCCCTCGCGCTGTATCGGTATTGGTGTCTGTGCCATAGCGTTTGCTTACGTAACGTCCAACAAACATGACCCCGAAAGGCCCATATTGGGCATCTGCACCCAGATTAAACATATGCTCCGGCACGTCCGTCATTTTTTTGCCAACCGATAAAGGAACTGCCTTGTTTTCAGTTATCTTGCCGTCTGTGTAGGTGTAATTAAAAAAGAGTCTGGCCTGTTTACCAAATTTCTGTTCGGCCTCCAGCTCTACCCCTTTGCTTTCAGCCTTACCGGCATTCAATTTGTTGCGAATTGACCCAGACACCGTTGAATAAATCAGGTCGCTGAAATAGTTTTCAAAATAGGTTGCCTTGATGGTTGCGCCTTGCCAAAGTCCCTGACTTGCGCTTGCATCCCACGACACACTTGTTTCCGGCTTCAGATCCGGATTGTTGGCATAAGTTGTAGAGCTGCCCATCATGGTGGTTCTGTACAGTTCATAATTATTGGGAGCACGAAAGGCCTTGCCGCCGGACAGCTTGAGAATGGTGCGCTCAAAAGGGGTATAAACAAGGGCGCCTTTGGGACTGAAGGCATTGGCGCTGCGTGACGAAAAGCTGGTTGGTCCGGTAGTTATGACATTTGAAGAGTTGGCCGCCAGGACATAGCCATCAGACGTTTGCCACCAGTCCTGACGAAAACCGGCATAAAAGGTCAACTTGTCGGTAACAGAAATCTCATCCTGGAGAAAAACGGCGTACGTCGTATCGGTTCCTCTGGCCGCCCCGATCATCTGCCCTTTGCTGTTTTCATTACGCCAGTCCGAAAGCACATAATCAACGCCATCCAGCTTTGACTGGCGGAATGCCCCTCCAACGGTCAGATAATTCCAGCTTAAGACAGGGAAAGAAACCTGAATATCCGAACCTAGTGCGTTAGCAGGCGTCAGGGTAAGCTTGCCCGGACCGCCGGAACGTGTGGCGACAGGTGCGGTTGTTGTGCTGCTGGCCGTGGTGTACCAGCTTGTGTCCTGATCCAAATAGTTCAGGTTTGCCTTGATTTTGGCGGAAGAGACAACCGTTTCAAACGCCAGGTTGTAGAGAAACAGTCCATCGGCGCCATCAGAACCCAAAAAAGAATATTCAGAGCCGGAAGCGCTCCAGACCGGGTTTCCAGCAGAATTTCGCATGTAGGTATGGGGATCATTATTAAAATGTTCTCCGTAAGACCTTAAGAAGGTAAATCCCAGTTTGGTATCAGGAGTAAATTGATATTCAGACTTGAGGGTGAAGTTGTCTTGCCAGGCGCCGTTCCTGCCCTTATCGCCCAAAATACGTGTGGCAGTGCCATTACGATCTACTGAAGGAATTGAACCTGTCGTCCCCGCGACAGCACTACCGGTAACGTTTTCATTTATGAAGCCATCTGATCCTGCATAGTCATTGTGTATATACAAGCGGAATTTATCCATAAAGAGATCGCCATATGAAGCGGCAATCCGCCTGGTATTCTCGGCTCCGTTACCTGCCAGCCCTGAACCAAAGCCGGTGTTCAGCATGAATTCTCTTTTTTGGGGCATCTGCGTAATCATATTGATGACGCCGCCCATGGCATTGCCGCCATACAAACTGGATGATGCGCCCTTTACGACTTCGATTCTTTCCAGGGTGCCCGGAGAGATGCTGTTTGACTGAATATTCCCGGCAAATGGGCTATTGATGGCGACACCATCAACCATTATCAGTGTCCTGCTCTGGCCTGGTACACCACGTAACGTCATGGTGGCGATCGTGTTCATCAATCCCTTGGATCTGTTAAGCATAACCCCCGACATGCCTTTCAGCGCATCATCCACGGTCATAACAGTCTGTTTTTCCATTTCCTCCTTTGTTACAACGGAGACGCTGCCCGGTGCGGTTGCCAGATCCTGTTCGGTTCTGGTTGCCGTCACCACGATCTGTTCCAGCCTGGCTTCGCCTGTAGCCGTCTCTGCATGCGCTGATCCGCACACCGCCAATACCAATGCCATCACTACGGCACATTGCTGTCTGTTCCTCTTCATAGCTCCCCCCTCGGGTTAATGTACAGATGGAGCGGTCTTCCGGCTCAGGGCTGCCTAGTTGTCCGCCTTCCCAGGTTTCCCCAGTGGCTGTTCGCGCAAAGCGCGATGGACGTTCGTTCCCTTTACGGCTGCGGGGCAGCGGGGGCATTTCACCCCTCTTCCTCAACTCCATCTGTTTGAAATTAGGCATAAAAAAAGTCCGCTTGCGCATACCACGCAGGCGGACTTATCGTATTTAAAGTCTGACTAATTCAAGGCGCACTCGCCCTTTACCAGAGGGATTCATTGAGTGCTTTTGATCATCGGCAGGTCTTCTGGCTTGCGATTCATCCTCCGGGCGTCTTCCCAATCTAAATGATCAGTGACGTTATTGCCCTTTGTCCTCGCTTACAGCGGCGGGTCCGCGGGGGACTCTTTCCAGATGGAACTGCACCCCTCTTCCCTATCAAGCCCTTGCGGGCACCGTGATCTATGTATTTAACTTCTGCTGTTTTGACAGAATATGTGGTGGTAACTTTTGCGCTTCCGCGCTTCCATTCGGTGTTTAAAATGTCTGTAACAGATGCCAAGAAACCAGTTGGCTGTCAAGAATTTACTGGTAAGGTTGCAGTTGTTTTTTCACACTCCATACCGTACTATCCAGCTCTATTTGTGAAAAAAGTTTGGAGCTTACCCATGGCGCTACCGGCAAATATTCTGGTTGTTGACGATTCACTGGCAAACGGCAGCGTTATTGTAGATATCCTTGAGGCTCAGGGGTATCTGGTGTCTGCCACCGCATCGGCTGAAGAGGCGATCCCGCTTTTTAATGAACAGGATTTTGATCTGGTGCTGACCGGCCTGATGCTTTCCGGCATGAGCTGTTTCAATATGATGAAGGTGCTTAAGCGTCACAAGCCGGAGATCGATGTTATTGTC
>Ga0074197_1003155_pt1 | contig 10349 bp, 3 predicted proteins | sample EPASupsiteSAE305_FD_64526 | JGI IMG/M metagenome (GOLD analysis project Ga0074197, IMG submission 64526) | Bioremediated contaminated groundwater microbial communities from EPA Superfund site, New Mexico - SAE3-05 reassembly with SPADES | ecosystem: Environmental > Aquatic > Deep subsurface >...
GTTTTGTATCTTTGATTATCGTCGATAGATGCGCACCTCGACGCCCGGCGTGTTCTGCATCTGGTTCCAGCGGCCCTGGGCAATATGCGCCTTGGCCTGGATCTCGTCACGGGTGCGGAACGGGCGCTCTTGAATGATGGCGTCGGCCAAGGCGTCGCCAATGCCGGAAAGGCTCATCAGTTCGGCGCGGGACATCTCGTTGAGGTAGACCACGCGTTTGGGGATGGGCCGGGTGGCGTAATGGTCCAACTGGGCGTCGATCTGATTCTGCACCGTGTGACCTGCGACGCTGGGGCCGGCGGCGCCTGTGGGCAGCACTTCATGGGCCGCGCAATCAAGCGCGACCGGGATGGCCTGCTCGCCTTCGATGATATCGGCTTTATCGTCGGCGTCGGGATTGCCCTGAGCGCGCAGATAGGCAATGTCCGCCTGCCGCGACGCTTGCCCATAGCGGGCGGTGACCACGAAGTTGACCGTTTTCAAATTGCGCGCCTGAGCTTGAGCGGCGGTCGGCGCACTGTACGCGCCTTCCGAGCCGTTCACCGCCAGCTTCACAAATTTCTCGAAATGATTTTTATGATCGCTGTTGGCGGCCTGGGTTAAAGGCGTGAGGTTGTCCCAGGTGTTGCCTGGTCCGCCCAGGTTGTCGTTGAGCAGGTGCCCCTTGATGTAATACACGCCTTCCCCCTGTTTGCGTTTGTTGACCTTGCTCCAGAGGGGATTGCCCATGTCCCCCGAGGAGGGGGAGCTGCCGTTCGGGTGGATGGGGGTCAGACGCATGACGCTGGCTGAACCGCCAAAGCCGTTCACTCTGCCGCCGTAAACGGGCGGGGTGGAATGGGCAATATCGACCGGCATGAATCGAGCCGTGGCGTCGGCAAGACGACCCAGCAGGCCGTCAATAATATCGGCATGGTTGGTCGTCGACGGCGGACCGCCGCCAGCTCCGGGGGTAGGGTTGTCGCTGCTGGCTGTAACGATGGCGGCGTCCAGGTCGGTTGCGATCTGGACGGCTTGATTCTTGTCGTTTTGCTTATCGGGCGGCACGTTGACGGTACGCAGAAAATCTTGATAGGCGGTGGGCGTGGAGGCCATGATGATCCGGGCGCTACGTCCACGGCCTTGGATGTACAGACTATGCTGCCCGCCGCCGGCCTGAAAATTGCGCCGCGCTCGCCACCAATCCACAAGGCCGGCCGCGCCGCGCCGAACCGCCGCCGCACCCCGCCGCACCATGTTGAGCGCCGCGCGGCCCAGGCGCAGGGCCCGGTCAATCAACCAGTCGACGGCGCCTTCCACCCGCTCCCGAATCCCGCCGAGAATTTCCCGCAGCCTCTCGGAAAGTCGGCCCAGACCGGCCTGATTGGCGAGAAAGCCGATGGCAATAGGCAGGGCCCCGGCCAGGGCGCTTTCGACAAAGCCAGCCGCCTCGCCGATGGCGCCGCAGGCAATGGAGCCGATGCCGTCCAGGACCCGGGAGACGATCTCCAGCATTTGCCGCAGGTACTGCATGAAGGACTCGATGGCCCGGTAGATGGCGATCAAGGTGTTGATCACCGGCATGATGCCGGTGACGTCGAGCAGGGAGAGCAGCCAGCGGCTGGCCCAACCGATCACCCGCTCGGTGATGAAGCCGGTCACCCCTTGGACCACCGTGTCCCAGAGATTGGACAAGCGCTCGCTGAGTTCGCGCCACAGGCCGGCAGGGCCGTCATTGATCAGGGTGGCCACGAACGACCAGACCCCGGTGGCCGCCTCCAGCATGGTGCGCAGGCGGGCGACGATGGCCGGATCGATGCGGCGCGCCAGGCGGGCAAAGATGGCGTCCCTGGTCAGACCCAGCACCTCAAGCACAAAGCCGAGCACCGAGCGCAGCGAAAAATCGGCCGGCGGGTTGATGCCGGCCTCGCGCACCGTGGCAAACAGCCAGCTGGTGAAGCCAGTCAGCAGGTGGCTGCCGATGTTGCTGAAAAATCCAGTGAATCCGGCTCCCATGGCGCGCAACAGGTTGCCCAGAAAACCCAGCGGATCGGTGAGGATGGCCCCGACGGCGCCGGCGGCCTTGGCCAGGATCTGCACCACCAGCTGCGCCGGGACGTTAAAGATGCGCAGCACCGCCTGAAAAAAGGCCCAGGCCGCGCCGGCAAGGTCGCCGTCGACAAAGATGCGGCGCAGGATGCCCAGCGCGGTCTGCTGCACCCGGGGCCACAGTTCGGGATCGGTGAAAAACTGGCCGAACACCGGAATTCGGGCCAGGATCTGATTCTTGATGAAATTTTCGACCGGCTCGCGGATGCAGCGCGGCACTCGCTGCCAGATCGAGTTCAGCACCAGCAAGGGCAGTTGCAGCAGATCGCCAAAGACGGCTATCACCTTGCGCACCGTTTCCAGCACCAGCTCAACGAAAGGCGTGAGGGCGTCAAAGCCCTGCACCAGCCAGTTGAACAGCACCGCCACCTTGTCGCGCGCCCAGGAGAGCAGGCTGGCAACGCCTTCCTCCAGCCAGGTGAAGGCCCCGGCCAGCCAGGACAACAGCTCGCTTGCCCGCAACCGCCCGATCAGGCCAGTAACCAAGTTCCCGACCCCGGCAATCCGTTCCCCCAGCCACTGGCCCGCCCCAACGATGATCCGGCGCACCGTGGCAATGATGTTCTGCACCGAGGGCAGCACCGTGGCCAGGGTGTCGCGCGCCGCCGGCACGCCCGCGCCGCCGTCCATGCCCGCGGCGGCGGTGTCGAGCTCGCCCGAGAGCTGCTGGGCCTGCTCGCCCATCTCGCGGACAAAGGCGGGTGGAATAAGCTCCGCCACCTGGCCGGCGAACTCGGCCACCGGCTGCCACACCGGGCGGGTCTGCGCTTTAACCCAGTCCCAGGCCTCGCCCGCCTTGCGGCTGATCCAACCGAGCACCCCGCCCTGACTGCCGGCGCTGTCCTCGCCCTCGGAGGAACCGAACAACAGGTCCTTGAACCAGTTCCACACCCGCGAGGCCGCCTCGCGCACCGGCCGGATCCATTCCCAAAATCGCCGCCCGAGATCCTGAATCCCCTCCCAGACCGCGCCGCCAAAATCACGCAGCCACTGCACTGCCGGGGCCCCGAAATGAGTCCACAGGTCGGAGAAAAATTCCCCCACCGGGCGGAGGAATTCGGTCAGTTTGTTCCAGGCCACGCCGGCGGTTTCGACCACAAAGGTCTTCATGTCGCTGATCGCCTGCATCAGCGGCTCGCAACGCCCCGAGACCAGAGCGCTCGCAATCGAGGCGGCGCGTTCGACCAATCCGGCGAAGAAATCGATCAGCTGACGGGGGCCGTCAAACGGGACCAGGGCGCGCAGGGTTCCGATGAATCCGTCCCAGGCCCGGGCCACCTGCCGCCCCAGCCAGGTGAGGATGCCCTCGTCGACAATCGCCCGCACCGTGCGGGAAAATTCGGGGGAGATGGTTTCCAGCAGCCGCCAGCCGAACTCGCGAATCTTGTCGGCCGCCCAGTTGGCGATGTCGCCCAGGGTGTCGACCGCGCCATGATAGAGATCGCTCCAGAAACCGCGCCGCACCGGCTGGTTTTCAACGCTGGCGGCCTCGCCGCGCTGTTGGGCGACATGGGCCAGTTCATGGGCCAGGAGGAAGCGACCGGAATCGGTCTCGGGCTGAAAGCAGCCCTCGTTGAAGGCGATGTGGTTGCCAACGGTGAAGGCCTGGGCGTGCAGGGTTTCGTTGAGGCGGGCGGCGTTGTCGCCGGTGTGCAGGCGCACCGAGCCCAAATCCATGCCGAAACGGGCCTCCATCTCGCCGCGCAGGGGCGGCGGCAGCGGCTGACCGCCGGCCTGGAGCGAGGCGATCTCGCGCTCGAGCCCCTCCGGCAGGGCCTGTTCTTCCACGGCCGGTTGGCGCAGGCCCTCGTGTTCATCCGCAGGACTCAGCACCCGCCGCAGCGCCGAACGGTTGTTGCCGGCGGCGGCAAGACCACCGGCTTCGCCGCCCGCATCCGTGGGTGCGCCCAAGGCCTTGGCCGCAATACGGTCTGCCTGCTGCTCGGCCTCGTCCCGGGCGCCGCCGAGCTTGAGCTTGGGGCGCAGGCCTGCGGGCAGCACCTGCCGCAGCGGCGGCCGGTGGGCCGGTTGCTTCTGAACGAGCGCGGCGGTCAGCATGGCGACCGGTCACCCCTCAGGAGCGGTAACCGAAGTAGTAATAGAGAAGGATGCCGAACCAGCCGCGGGAAAACTCGGTTTTGCCGTTGTCGTTCCAAAAATTGGCCATGATGTCGGTTTCGTACCCCGGCAGATCGACGCTGCCGAAAAAAGGGAGATCGACGTATTTGTCTTCCAATCCCATCATGTGCCCGGCTTCGTGCGCGACCACCAAGGGTTTGGCGTCCGCCGCCCAACGACCGGAGCTCCAGTGCTCATCCCGCCAACCGGAATACTCGACGTAGGAGCGGAACCCGTTCTTTTCGACAAAAACAGCGTTCGATTCCGGAATGGCCAGCTGCATGATCGGGCTGTCGGGCAGGGAAGGATAGGCACTCGCTTTGACGTGGATCTTGGCGTCAATGGTCATACCCTTGAGCTTCAGCTGTCGGTTCCATTGGTTTTCGATGTTGCCGGCCCAGGTCGAGGCAAGCCCGGCAGTGGCTTTGGGGCCATACAGGCCGAGGCTGAAATAGAGATCCAGCGCATTCTTCTTGAGATTGACGCGGTCGATCTTGCGCCGCACCGATGCGTCGCCCGCCGTCTGCTGCGCCACATGGGTCAATTCATGGGCCAGCAGACGGCGTCCTTCGCTGCTCTGGGGCCGGTATTCGCCGGCGCCGAAATAGACCTCTCGCCCGGCCGTGAAGGCCCGCGCCGACAGACCGGCTGCCAGCCGCGCCGCCTCGGCGTCGGCGTGAACGCGCACCCCGCTCAGGTCAACGCCCAGACGCGGTTCAAAAAAGGAGCGCTCACAGGTCGGCAGGGGTTCGCCGCCCCGCGCGGCTCCGAGAGCGGCCGCATTTACGCTTCCGGCAACGGTTGCGGTGGCCCGACCATCCATTGCCTTGCGCCGTACCTCTTCCTCGTTTTCCGATTCAGCCTTGGCCTTTTCCTGCTCCAACTCCTCGTCCACTTGCACATTGTCTGCCTCCTTGCGCTGCACCGCGCCCTCGGGCATGGCCAGCACCCGCTCGGCCACGGCGTCGGCCTCGCGCTCGGAGGCGTCCTCGGGCGCGCCGACCCGCAGCTTGGTCTGGATCGGGCTGTCGAGGGCATCGCGCAGGGTTTGCCGATTGGCTTCCACCCGAGTCGGTCGGATCACCATCACGCGGCGGGCCCGCTGCTGACGGCGGACATGGTGCAGGGTTTTCATGGCAACCTCCTTGTTCCATCATCCATCGAACGAGGCCTGATTGTGCAAAGCGAAACATCGTCGAGGTTGGAGCCTCATTGCGAGCGAAGCAGGAAATCTCCGAGCATAACGAGACGTCTCCTCGCTGTGCTCGTCACAACGACAAACCACGCGCGCCACTTGCGGCAGTGACAAGCGCCTGAACAGTGGTCCGCTGTCGCTACAGCTGCGGCTGCAGTTCGATCAGCACATTGCCGACCGAAGCCAGCAGGTCTTTCTTGACGGTGCTGGTGAGCGAGTCGTTGCTGGCAGAGGTGTCGAGCAAGTTGCCGCTGAAGGTGGCCCGATCAGCAACGACCGAGCCCATCCAGTGGGCGTCCGATCCGGCGCGGAACCAGGTGTTGCCCTGGCCGACAAAGATTGCCGCCACCATTGTGTTGACGTGCCCCTCAATGCTGTTGCCGATCAGCATCAGCCGGGCGTAGCCGCTCACTTGGTGATTCAGAACTCTCTTGGAATTGACCGCGCCGGCCGGCAGATTGGCTTTGATCGCGGTGATCCGGTTGTTGTCGATGCGCAGATCCTCGCCGCCGCTTTTGACTGCAGCGCCATCGAGCGAAGAATTGACCACCCCGTCGTTGGGGTTGTGATACCCGGTCACCCCGTTGGCGAGCAGCAACCAGCCCTCGATTTCATTCCCGGAGAGGACGCCGCCCACCTTGGCGCTTTCCAGGCGCAGGGCATAGTCGGGAGAGTAGGTGATCACGGTGTCGACCAAATCCTTGACCGCTTCCACTGCCTCGACCACGGTGACGACGTCGGCGGTCAGGATGTCGCTCATCGTCGACGTGCCCGCCTTGGACGGCCGCGTCACGGCGGCGCGCGGGGCGGCGCCCGCCTCAAGCGCGATTTTCCAGCTGGTGCGAATGTCCTTGGGCAGGACGATGATCTGCTTCGCCACCTTGTGCAAGGCCTCGTCAAAGGCAGCCTTGTTGTCCAGCAGGGCCGCCTGGGTGAGATCGTGCAGGCCGGCTTTGATCTTGTCGTCGGCGACCACGTCGATGCTTCCCCACTCAACGCCGCTGGCAACGCTTTTTCGCTGGGCGTAGAGCACGTTGCCCTGCCAGGCAAGTCTGCAGGTTGAACCGCCCTGCCCCCCAAGGCTGATCATGGCCGGTCCGTCGACGCTGGTCGCGGTGCGGGCAAACGAGCACCCGCTGGCGCGGGAGGTTGCGGCCCGGATCACCAACTGCCCGCCGCCGCTGGCGCAGGTGAACGACAGGTTCTCAAAAATCACCTCGTCGGCCTCGATGCTCAGCTTGTCGCCGGCAAAGACAATCGCCGCCGATTCCGGCCCCTGGCCGCTGATGCGCAGGCTGCGCTTGTCGCTGATCGCCAGCCCCTTGTCAAGCGGGTAGGTTCCGGCCCTGAGGCAGACCCAGAGGTCAGTGGTTTTGGCTTTGGCAAATTCTTCCAGCAACACCTGGAGATGTGCGGGCGAGGTGACTAGCACCGCGCAGCCGCCGGCGGATTTGGCGCACAGTACCTTGAGCGCGTCCTGCACCGTGGCGACCGATTCGGGGAGCAGATCGCTGCATAAGCCGATATCGCTCTTGTCGAGCGGCAGATCGCCGGCCTTGAAGTCGCACAGCAATTTGTCCAGCACCGGAGCGACGTTGGTGTCGCCGGCGGCGATGCCGAGCAGTTCGCGCACCGTCGGCGAACCGGAACAGGTCGGCGCCGCATAGGGCAGGCTGGCGGCGTTCAATTGACAGAGCAGGCTGTCCAGGGCGTCCTTGACCGTCAGTTTTCCGTCGCTGTTTGCGTCCAGCGCCGTCTTCAGCCGGTCCTTGATCGATTTGCCCTCGTTGCCGCCGCAGGAGGGCAGCAGGTAGGCAATGTCCTCGGCGCCGATGGCGCAGAGGTTGTCCAAGGCCTGTTGCACGTTTGCCGCCGTGGAATACAGACCGGGGCAGGTGTTGGCGAAGCCGACGTCGGCGGCGACGATGTCGGTCAGGGGCGGAAAGGCCATGCGGCGGCGAAAGGCGTCGTCCTGGATCACCAATTTGCGGTTAATGCCGATCTCGCCGAGCAGCAGGTAATGGTGGCGCACGCCGCGCGGCGGTTCGCCGTGACTGGGAACCGTCATGTCCGCCATCGCCGGCAGGACGTACTGCCCGGAGGCATGCGCCGATTCGCGGACTGCGGCCAGCCAGTAGTCGCCGGGCACAAAGCGCTTGCCGACCGTGTCCAGGCGCAGTTCCATCCGCTCCAGATTGATTCTGATCAAGCCGCCGGCGACGTTGACCCGGCCGTGGGTGGCGGCGGAGGCCGCGCCCTGCGCCAAGGGAAAGCCCCGGTCGCGGCCGCTGAGCTGAACCGTTGCGTCGCCCAGGGTGGTCAGGTTGATCCGCAGGTAGCCGTCCCACTGGCGGACAAAGTCTTTCGGCTCGGTTGCGGCAATCGGGACAGTACAGGTCTCCTTGATCAGGCCGCGGGCGTTTTGGACGTTGGCGGCCAGATGATTGCCGAGTAACCGCTCGGTTTTGGCGTCGAAAAATTCCCACACCCAGGGGCCCTGATCAAACCCGTTGGGCATGTCCTTGACCGGACAGGCCTCGGCGCCGTTGTCGCGCGACCACTTGAGGGTCAGCCAGCCGGTTGCCGGCTCATAGTCATGGACCTCGACCCGAAACAGGTAGTTGCCGATGCGCTCATCCACCTCCACCTGTCCGGCGCAAGGGTCGCAGGCGTCGCCGCCGCTGGCGATCAGGGTCAGCTGCAGGCTCAGCAGACCGTTGCCCTGGGGCGGATTGTCGGCGGGGTCCAGGGGATCTATCGCCTTGCCGAGGCTCGAACACCACTTGATTTGCACCATGGTCTGGCTGCGGGCGGCGGTGTCCGCCCCGTGCAGGGCCGCGTCCATCAGATCGGCCTGTTCCAGCGCCGTCACCGTGCGTTCCCAGACGTCGGCGTAGAGCAGCAGGCTCTGCCCCGGATAATCGGCGGTGATCGGGTAGTCGGGTTGGGCGTTGATCGGCAGCGGCTTGGCGGCCGCAAGTCGTGACGCTACGCCCTCGACGTAGAGGTCGCCCGGTTGGATAAAAAGCTTGTCCGACCCCTCGGGTTCGGCGTAGATCCTCAAGCCGCCGACGCGCGGCGCGCCGCCGGCGATCGAGCCTTTCTCGGTGTTCGTGCCGGAGACGACGTCAAGCAGGGCGTCAACCAGACGGGCCTTGCCGATATCGGTTAATTCGTTCCAGTCCGCATCGGTGATCATGCGTCCCTGTTGCAGGTACAGGCCGGAATAGCGTTGGCCGGGCTGGAAAGAATCGCGGGAGATCTGGGTTTTCATGGCTGTCCCCTTTCAGGTGGTGGTGGCTTTCGGCGGCGCACAGGCCAGGCTGGGGTCGGTGATGATCACCGCCTCCATGCCCACGGGCAGGTATTCTTGCAGTTTTTCCAGCACCGCCTGGCGGCGCAGCACATAACGGCGTTCGTGGTAGGCGCCCATTTCGCCGCCGTCCTCGGCGCCGGATTGCACCGCCTGGACGCAGTCCGGATGGAGCACCCCGCAGCCGGGTTCGCCAAAGATCTCGCTCCAGAACAGCGGCTTGAGGGTGGTGCAGGTGTCGGTGAAGCAGCGCAGCAGGGAGCGTTTTTTCTGGCTGACCCACAGCTCGTCGTTGTCGAACAGGGGCGCTTTGGGATCTTTGGGATCGACGGAAACCGCTGGTTTGGGGATGTAGGCGAGGCGGCTGTAGCGGATGCAGCCGGCTCCGGGCACGTCGCTGTCCACCGTGTCCTTGCGCACTGCTGCGAGCAGGATGGAGTCGCTCGCCTCCAACCGCTCGGCCAGCAGCGCCTCGAGCACGGTGACGTATTCCAGCCGCGCCAGACTGCGGGCCGCCTCGATCCGCTTGAACAGACAGGAGTGGGCGTCAATTACCACCGCTTCGCGTTCGGCAACGCCCATCCGCAACAGCCGCACCGCGCAGCCAAAAAGCTGCGCCGCACCCCGGCGGATCTCGACCCGGTTGTCGAACCACAGATTTTCGAACCGGTAGACCGCCGGCGCGTCCAGGTCGACCACGCCGCGCACCCGCACCGGACCGTCGGTCAGGCCGCGCAGGGAGATCAAGGGCAGGGTTGCGCCGTTCCACTCGGTCAGGCCAAAGGCGCATTCAACGGCCGGGTGGCGATGAAGTCCGGCAAGCGTCTCCAGGTTTGGCCCCCGGCGGACTTCGCCCGCCTTTCCTAGAGCGGCGGCGATCAGCGGCGCAATCGCAGCCCACGAGACCGTGGTGTGGATGCGCCGGAAAAAGCCCTCGGGCGGGGGCACATAGAGCAGCATCCGGCGCGGATGATAGAAACCGCGTCGCCAATCCGGGGTGCGCAGATCCGCAGTGCGTCGCGACACGTCCTGATAGCTGTCCGGCATGCAGGGCGCGCCGTGGCGATGCGTTTGCCGCCAGCTCAGCGGCTGCGCTTCGCCGGGAAAGGTGGTGCTGGCGCTGGCGGCGTTGCCGGCGGGGCAGCGCACGGCTCGCGATCCGTAGCGCAGATCCGGGGTGACCGCAGGCAGGCCGGGGTGAGCGGCGCAGAGGGCCGGAGTGGTCGGGCCGGCAACCGGTTCTTCGCCGTAGGCCTTCTCGGGCAGCAGGGTGCGGTCGATGCGCGGGGTCATGGCCACCCGTTTCCATCCTTCCTGGATCTCGACCTCGAACTGGCCCACCGCTTCGGCAATTTGTTCAATGCTAACTCGGGCGCCCTTGCGCTGCCGCCAGGCCACGGCGTTGGCCACCTCGGCGCGGCGGCCCTCGGCGTCCGGCGAGGCCAGACGGACGTCGAGCAGCCGGGCAAAATAAGGAATCAGCCAGTCCTGGCAGCGCCTGCCCGAGGCGTCGGTGTCGGGAAAGCTGTCGTAAAGCCGCTGGTTGACGGTGGCGTGCAGGGCGTCGAGCAGTTCGCCGCAGACCGCAAGCAGACCGTCGAGATCGCCGCCGGTGGCAGCGTCGCGCACCCGCCA
>Ga0074197_1003156_pt1 | contig 10347 bp, 7 predicted proteins | sample EPASupsiteSAE305_FD_64526 | JGI IMG/M metagenome (GOLD analysis project Ga0074197, IMG submission 64526) | Bioremediated contaminated groundwater microbial communities from EPA Superfund site, New Mexico - SAE3-05 reassembly with SPADES | ecosystem: Environmental > Aquatic > Deep subsurface >...
ATACTTGTCCAGACCCGCACCGACCTGATCTGCAGAAGCGCCGCTATCATGGCGGCCTGGCGCCCCCTGGCAAAGGATTTTGATATCTTCCTGGGGTTGGAGGCGGCCAGCGACAACGGGCTGTCCGGTCTGGACAAAGACAGCGGCATCAAGGAAAGCATTGAGGCGGTGCGGATTGCCCGGGAGCTGAAGTACGGCATCAACGGCAATTTCCTGGTTGATCCTGACTGGGACGAGGAGGGCTTCAGGCAGCTCTGGGGGTTTGTGGAACAGTACGGCCTGCAACGGGCCGGATTCACCATCCTGACCCCCTTGCCCGGTACCGACTATTACCGTTCTGTTGCCCACCGGACCGCTGGTCAGCCTTGGTCAAACTTTGACATGCACCATCTGCTCTGGGAACCGAGGCTGGGGCCTGAACGGTTTTTTGAACTGTATGCCGAGACCTGGCGCCGTTCGATCCTGAATACTGCCGGAGACAAGGGGATCATGGACTGGGTCAAACAGGTGCGTCCTTCTCAGATCCCGTACATCATCCGGGTCCTGTGGCGTACCCAGCGGATGATGAAACCGGCGGAATATCTGAAGGAATACCGTGCCGGCTGCCCGGCAAGAGCTGGGGGTGCCCCATGATGCTCTGGGCCTTTCCCGGACAGCCGCTGCAGTGGGAACAGTACACACCGGACGATGCAGACTTCCGAGCCATTGCTGACCTCTGCCGGACACGCTGCGGCTATGACATGATCACGCACCAGCCGGTACCCGGTCGTCTGCTCAGCCATCATACCTGCCTGCAGATCTACGGTGTGGCCATGTCGCTCTACCGGACCAGGAAGCTGCGCACCGAAGGTTGCTGTCCTGCCCTGATTGCCGAGCACTCCCTGGGGATCTACGCTGCGCTGGCTGCCGCAAACAGTATCAGTGAGCAGGAGGCCCTGGAGCTGGTCTGCCGGATCGGCAGCAGCATGGCCCGGATGAGTGCCGCTGCCACCTATGCCCTGGGCTGTGTCATCGGCCTGCAGGCCGCTCCGTTGGAGGAGGCAGCACGTAACAATGGGGTGTTTGTGGCAAACTACAATACTTCACGCCATTTTCTTCTGGCAGGCAGACAACAGGGGATAGAGGCAGCCCTGGCAGAGTGTCAGGCAGCAGGTGCCTTCAGTGTCAGCAGCTTTCCCTGCGAAGCCCCGCTGCATACACCGCTGATGGCCGGGGTTGCTGCTGATCTGGCAGCCATTGTTGCTGGGTATCATTTTGCAGAACCGCAGATTCCGCTGATTGAGTCACTTGGACAAACCCGTCTGACCGCTGACGCTATTCCCGCCTTTCTGGTTGATGAATTGCAACAGCCGGTTTACTGGGAACGCACCTGGAAGGCGGTTCGTGCCACCGGTTTCAAGCGCTGCATAGAGGTGGGCAGCGGCCAGGCCCTGATCAAGTTTAACCGCTGGATAGACAGTGAGGCGAATTGATGGATCAAGCCACCCACAACAAGATTGTCTCCTTTATCTGGGGCATTGCCGATGATGTGCTACGCGACCTGTTCAAGCGGGGCAAGTACCCTGATGTAATCCTGCCGATGTGTGTACTGCGTCGTCTGGATGCCGTACTGGAACCAACCAAGCAGGCAGTACTGGATACCAAACAGATGCTGGATGATGCCGGGATTACCGAGCAGAAGGCAGCCCTGTGCGAGGCAGCCGGACAGGCTTTCTATAACACCTCCAGATTCACCCTGCGTGATCTGCGCTCCCGTGCCAACCAACAGCAACTCAAACTTGATTTTGAGGATTATCTGGACGGGTTTTCGCAGAACGTCCAGGATATTCTGGAAAACTTCAAGTTTCGCAACCAGATCAGCACCCTGTCCAAAGCCGATGCCATCGGTACCCTGATTGAAAAGTTCCTTGATCCCGACATCAACGTAAGTCCCAATCCGGTGCTGAACAGCGACGGCTCGGTACGGCTTCCAGCCATGGACAACCACTCCATGGGGACGGTCTTTGAAGAGCTGGTACGTAAGTTCAATGAGGACAACAACGAAGAGGCCGGTGAACACTGGACACCCCGTGATGCCGTCAAGTTGATGGCTCGCTTGATCTTCCTGCCGATTGCCGATCAGGTGCAGTCTGGTTCGTACCAGCTCTATGACGGGGCCTGCGGCACCGGCGGCATGCTGACCCTGGCTGAAGAAACCCTGTTGGAGCTGACCGCTGCCCAGGACAAACAGGTGAAGACCTACCTGTTCGGCCAGGAGATCAACCCCGAAACCTACGCCATCTGCAAGGCAGATATGCTGATGAAAGGTGAAGGAGAAAACGCCGACCATATAGTGGGCGGGGCTGAGTGGTCTACCCTGGCGCACGATGCCTTCCCGGCCCATGAATTTGATTTCATGCTCTCCAATCCGCCCTACGGCAAGAGCTGGAAAAAAGACCTGGACACCATGGGGGGCAAGGACGGCATCCGTGACTCCCGTTTCAAGATCACCCATGCCGATGATACTGACTATTCCCTGGTAACCCGCTCCAGCGATGGACAGATGATGTTTCTGGCCAACATGGTTGCCAAGATGAACCACTCATCTCGACTGGGCAGCCGGATTGCAGAGGTACACAACGGTTCCTCATTATTCACCGGCGATGCAGGTCAGGGGGAGAGCAATATCCGGCGCTGGATCATTGAAAATGACTGGCTGGAGGCCATTGTGGCCCTGCCGCTTAACCTGTTCTACAACACCGGCATTGCCACCTACATCTGGGTATTGTCCAACCGCAAGCCGGATCACCGCAAGGGCAAGGTGCAGCTGATAGACGCCACCGCCTGGTTCAAGCCGTTGCGCAAGAACCTGGGCAAGAAGAACTGCGAGCTGTCTGATGATGATATCCAGCGCATCTGCGACACCTATCAATCCTTCACTGAATCAGAGCAGTCAAAGATTTTTCAGAACAAGGCATTCGGCTACTGGAAGGTCACGGTGGAGCGCCCGCTGCGCCTGCACAGTCAGTTATCCCTTCCGGCCATTGAGTCATTACGTTTTGCCTCCGGGGATGAGGAGATTCGGACGCAGTTGTATGAGGAGTTTGGTGATGTCCTGTTTGAACAGTTCAGCAGCATAGAGAAAGAACTGGCCAAGCGCCTGGCTGAATGGGGTGCAGGCGATGACGAAGGGGAAGACGACGAAGCCCCCCGCAAGGGCCTCTCAGAGAAGAAAAAGAAAAAGCTGCTGGATGCCGGAACCTGGGCGCGTGATGCCCGGCTGATGGAAACTGCCCAGTCACTGCGGGATCTGCTGGGTGGCGATCTGTATGAGGATCACAACCGCTTCCGCATTGATGTTGACACCGCCCTGAAGAAACTGGGCCGTAAGCTGCCTGCCGCTGAGCTGAAGCTGATCCTCAAGGCAGTCAGTTGGCGGGTGGAAACAGCGCCACCGGTTATCGCCAGGCTGCACAAGCCGGGCAAGGCTACACCTGATCCGTTGCGGGGGCTGTATCCCGTAACCATAGACGGTAAAGCATGCGTGGTTGAGTACGAGCCGGATACCGACCTGCGTGATACTGAGCAGGTGCCGCTGTTGGAGGATGGCGGTATTGAGGCGTTTATTCAGCGGGAGGTGCTGCCCTATACACCGGATGCCTGGCTGGATGAGTCCAAGACCAAGATCGGTTATGAGATCAGCTTTACCCGGCATTTCTACAAACCGCAACCGTTGCGGACCCTGGAAGAGATTCGTGCCGACATCCTGGCGGTGGAGCAGGAGGCGGAAGGGCTGCTGGATGATCTGTTGAAGGGTAATGCAGCATGATTGCCGAACTGAAGCCATATCCGGAGTACCGGGAGTCAGAATTGGCATGGTTGGGCGATGTACCGAGCCACTGGCATTCTGGTCCTGGATTCTCTGCCTTCAGAGAGAAGAAGGTAAAGAATACAGGCCTGCAGGAGAAGACGGTCCTTTCATTGAGCTATGGAAGGATCATTGTAAAGCCAGAAGACAAGCTGCATGGTTTGGTCCCGGAGTCATTTGAAACATACCAGATCGTTGATCCAGGTGACATTATTATCCGGTCTACCGACCTACAGAACGACAAAACAAGCCTCCGGGTAGGGATCGTCAAGAATCGCGGGATCATTACTTCGGCATATATGTGTATGAAGGTCACCGAGACCCTAATGCCTGAGTATGGGTACCAATTACTACACACACTTGATCTAACGAAGATCTTGTATGGCCTGGGTTCTGGTCTCCGGCAGAACCTTGATTACTCTGACTTCAAGCGGCTACCGCTTTCAATACCTCCCATCGACGAACAGACAAGCATTGTCCGTTTCCTCAACCATGCCAATCTGCGCATCGAAAAGGCTATCCGGGCTAAACGGAAGGTGATTGCGCTGCTGAACGAGCAGAAGCAGGTCATCATCCACCGTGCCGTCACCCGTGGCCTTGATCCAAATGTGCAACTGAAACCTTCGGGTATTCCGTGGTTGGGGGATATACCAGGGCATTGGGAAGATCTCAGGTCGAAGTATGTCTTTCATGAGGTAGATGAACGTTCCGTTACAGGGACTGAAACCCATCTATCAATGAGCCAGAAGTATGGACTTATTCCAAACTCGCAGATAGAGGAACGACGCCTTGTCTCAGAATCATATGTAGGCGCTAAACTATGCAGATCCGGTGATCTAGTGCTTAACAGACTTAAGGCTCATTTAGGGGTATTCGCTCTCGCGCCTGGACAAGGTCTCATAAGTCCAGACTACACTGTATTTCGCCCTGCACGGCCAATGGTCGCCCGTTATTTTGAGGCTATGTATAGAACGCCAGCATGCAGGGTTGAGCTGCGTAAGCGAGCAAAGGGAATAGTTCAAGGCTTCTGGCGTCTCTATACGGATGATTTTTATGACATCCGTGTTCCAGTACCTCCGCTCGACGAACAATACGAGATTATGCAGTATCTTGATAAAGAGTTGTTGGTCATAAACACTGTTATCGCAAGTACAGAACGTGAAATCGACCTGCTCCGCGAATACCGCACCCGTCTGATCGCCGATGTGGTCACCGGCAAGCTGGATGTTCGGCAGGCAGCGGCGCGACTGCCGGATGAACTGGAAGAGCTTGCAACACTGCAGGATTGTGGTGAAACTGCCGAACTGGATGATAATGGCTTAGATTCAGAGGATGAGTCATAATGGCTATTCCTGATCGTCCCAAAATCTATCATATCGTGCATGTTGACCGCCTGACATCAATCATTGCCAGCAACGGTCTGCTGTGTGATGCGGAGATTGTGCGCAGCAAACCGCCCGGCACAACCATCGGTATGGGGACTATCAAGCAGAGACGTCTTAACGAGCTATTTCTGTCCAGCCACTTTGGATTGAATGTGGGCGATTGTGTGCCGTTTTATTTTTGTCCGCGCTCAGTCATGCTGTATCTTATCTGGCGGGCCAACGATCCTGAACTGACCTATCGTGGCGGACAAGCCCCAATTGTGCATCTGGAAGCAGATCTGCATCAGACGGTTGCCTGGGCTGAATCACAAAACCTGAGATGGGCCTTTACGCTGTCTAATGCCGGTGCGTATTATTTTGAAGACCGTAGCAATCTTGACCGGCTTGGGGATATTGACTGGCAGGCCGTAGAAGCCACCAACTGGCAAAAATGTAAAGAAGGCAAGCAGGCCGAGTTTTTGATTGAACAGCGGTTTCCGTGGGAACTGGTCACCCGGATAGGCGTGATGACAACGCAGACTCACGCGCAGGCCAGTGCAGCCATTGCAGCATCAACCCATAAACCTCGTGTAGAATTGATGCAGAATTGGTATTATTAGACTGTTATGAGGCAAGCCATGATTGAATACAAAACCGGTAACATACTGGCCGAGGATGTTGAGGCAGTGGTGAACACCGTAAACTGCGTCGGTATCATGGGACGGGGGATTGCCCTGCAGTTTAAGAACACCTATCCGGACAACTTCAAGGCCTATGCTGCGGCCTGCAAGCTGAATGAAGTGCAACCGGGGCGGATGTTTGTGTATGAAACCGGTCGTCTCACCAATCCACGTTTTGTTATCAATTTTCCAACCAAACGACATTGGAAGGCCAAGAGTCGAATAGAAGATATAGATGCAGGTCTGGTGGCCTTGGTTGAAGAGATCAGAATACGCAAGATCAGCTCTATTGCCATACCACCGTTGGGCGCCGGTCTTGGCGGATTGGACTGGAAGCAGGTGCGTCCCCGTATTGAAGCCGCTTTGCAAGGGGTTGAGGGGCTGCGGGTGGTCATCTTTGAACCGGCTCCTGATAAGGCTGATGAGCGTGCGAACCGCTCCAGCGATGTTCCGAAGATGACACCAGGCCGGGCTGCACTGGTGGGGCTGATGCACCGCTATCTGGCAGGGCTGTTGGACCCCTTCATTACCCTGCTGGAGGTACACAAGTTGATGTACTTTATGCAGGCAGCACAGGAACCGCTACGACTGAATTACACCAAGGCTCCTTATGGTCCCTATGCCGAAAACCTGCGGCATGTCTTGCGGGCTGTAGAGGGACATCTGGTCTCGGGCTACGCTGATGGCGGTGATGCGCCGGATAAACAGTTGGAGTTGGTACCGGGTGCCCTGGTGGATGCGCAAACATTCCTGCAAGAACAGCCGGATACGGTTAACCGGATGAACCGTGTCTTTGAACTGGTAGAAGGGTTTGAAACCCCCTTTGGCCTGGAGCTGTTGGCAACGGTGCATTGGGTGGTAAGCCAGGAGCAAGCCTGTTCACTGGAGGAAGTCACAGCGCGGGTTTATGGTTGGAATGACCGTAAGCGTCAGTTTACCCCACGGCAAATAGCTCTGGCTGTGTTCATGCTATCGAAAAAAGGCTGGATACCGTCATTGGCAGGTAGCGCATGACCACTAATACCAGTGAGCGTGGCCTGGAGGATCTGATCTGCACCACCATGACCGGCCGAACCGCAGTTGTTGCGGCTGGTGGTGTGCATGATCCGGTTGAGCCGTTTGGCGGTACCGGCTGGTTGTTGGGTGATGCCCGTGACTATGATCGGGAATACTGCGTTGATGTGACACAGTTGCATGCCTTTGTAGAGGCAACCCAACCGGAGATCGCCACTGCTCTTGAACTGGAGAAGGACACGCCGGTACGCCGCCGGTTTCTGGCCCGTGTAGAGTCTGAATGCGCCAGGCGTGGGGTGATTGACCTGCTGCGCAAAGGGGTAAAGCACGAGAAGTACCATATCGACCTCTTCTATGGCAGCCCATCCCCTGGTAATGACAAGGCAGCCCAGTTGTACATTGCCAACCGTTTCAGCCTCACCCGACAACTCCGCTACAGTCGTGATGAAACCCGCCGGGCATTGGATCTTGCTCTGTTCATCAACGGCCTGCCCATTGCCACCTTTGAACTGAAGAACAGCCTGACCAAGCAGACGGTGGAGGACGCCATTGAGCAGTACCGCCGGGACCGCGATCCTCGGGAGCGGCTGTTCAGCTTCGGTCGCTGCATCGTCCATTTTGCGGTGGATGACCGTGAGGTACAGATGTGTACCGAGCTTAAGGGAAAGGGTTCATGGTTCCTGCCGTTTAATCTGGGCTGGAATGACGGTGCCGGGAATCCGCCCAATCCGCACGGCCTCAAGACCGACTACCTCTGGAAACGGGTTCTTACCCTTCAGGGCGTTACTGACATCATTGAGAACTATGCCCAGATTGTTGAAGAGATAAACCCCAAAACCCGTAAGAAATCCCGCAAACAGGTGTTTCCCCGGTATCACCAGTTGGATGTGGTGCGGCGGTTGCTGGCCGATGCGCTGAAGCAAGGCGTGGGGCAGCGTTATCTGATCCAACATTCGGCTGGCAGCGGCAAGTCCAACTCCATCGCCTGGCTGGCCCATCAGTTGGTCGCTTTGCGCAAGGACGGGAAGGATCTCTTTGACTCAATCATCGTCATTACTGACCGCCGCATTCTCGATGATCAGATCAAAAACACCATCAAGGGCTTCATGCAGGTTGGCTCCACCGTGGGGCACGCAGAGCACTCCGGCGACCTGCGGAAGTTCATAGAATCCGGCAAGAAGATCATCATCAGCACGGTGCAAAAGTTCCCCTATATCCTGAATGAGATCGGTGATGAGCACCGGGGGCGGAGCTTTGCCATCATCATCGATGAAGCACACTCCAGCCAGGGGGGGAAGGCTGCCGGGGCATTGAACGCAGCCCTGACTGATCCGGAAGACGAGATCAACGATGTACTGGAAAAACGGATGGCGGCCCGGAAGATGCTTACCAACGCCAGCTACTTCGCCTTCACCGCCACCCCCAAGAACAAGACGCTGGAGATATTTGGTGAGCCGTATCCGGGCGAAGAGGGGAAGGTCAAGCATCGCCCATTCCACTGTTACACCATGAAACAGGCGATTCAGGAGGGATTCATCCTGGATGTGCTCAAAAGCTATACCCCGGTTAACAGCTATTACAAGTTGATCAAGAAGGTTAAAGACGACCCCGAGTTTGACAAGAACAAGGCCCAGAAAAAGCTGCGCCGGTATGTTGAAAGCCATGATCACGCCATTCGGCTGAAAGCAGAGATCATGGTGGATCACTTCCGCGAGCAGGTTATTGCCAAGGGTAAGATCGGTGGGCAGGCCCGTGTCATGGTGGTCTGCAACGGTATAGAGCGCGCTATCCAGTATTTCCATGCCATTAAGTCCTACCTGGAGGAGCAGAAAAGTCCATACCAGGCCATTGTTGCGTTTTCCGGTGAGTATGATTTTCGAGGTCAGAAGGTTACTGAGGCATCCCTGAATGGCTTCCCCAGTGGAGACATCGCAGACAAAATTCAGGAAGACCCGTACCGCATTCTGGTTTGCGCCGATAAGTTTCAAACCGGTTATGATGAGCCGCTGCTACATACCATGTATGTGGATAAGACCCTCTCCGGCATCAAGGCAGTGCAGACCCTGTCGCGGTTGAATCGTGCCCATCCTCGCAAACACGACGTGTTTGTGCTGGATTTTATGAATGACGCTGACACGATTCAGGCCGCCTTTGCCGATTATTACCGCACTACGGTCTTGAGTGAAGAGACTGACCCTAACAAGCTTCATGACCTGAAGGCGGTACTGGACAACTATCACGTCTACCGTGCGGCAGTTGTGGATGAGCTGGTAGGGCTGTATCTTGGTGGCGCTCAACGTGACAAGTTAGACCCACTGTTGGACGCCTGTGTGGCGGTTTATATTGAGGAGTTGCATGAGGATGCCCAGGTTGATTTCAAGGGTAAGGCCAAGGCATTTACGCGCACCTATGAATTCCTGTCTTCTATTTTGCCTTATAGCGATGTTGATTGGGAAAAACTCTCCATCTTCCTGTCCTTTTTGATACCAAAACTGCCTGCCCCCCAAGAGGAGGATCTCTCCAAGGGGATACTGGAATCCATTGATATGGACAGCTATCGTACCGAAAAACAGGCTGTTATGAACATCATCCTTGCAGATGAAGAGGCAGAAATAGATCCAATACCGGTAGGCGGTGGTGGTGGAAAACCGCAGCCTGATATGGATAAGCTCACCAATATCCTTAAATCGTTCAATGAGCAGTTCGGCACCCTGTTTAGCGATGTTGATCGAGTTGCAAAGCGTATCCAGGAGGATGTCGCTCCTAAAGTGGCAGCTGATCAGGCTTACCGGAACGCCAAACAGAATACCCCGAATGCTGCCCGCCTGGAGCATGACAAGGCGTTGGCGCGGGTCATGCTGTCACTGCTCAAGGATGATACCGAGGCCTACAAGCAGTTTGTTGAGAATGAATCTTTTAAGCGGAGTGTCTCAGATATGGTGTTTGCCATGACGAATGTAGCTTGTGAACCACCGAAACCGGTTGCACCGGCATGAGTTGGGATGAAACAGAAATCACGGTCAGATTCAATGAGGTGGACAGCTATCAGGTGGCCTGGCACGGCCATTATGTGGCCTGGATGGAGGTGGGGCGTCTGCGGCTTTCGCAGCGTTTCGGCCTTGCCCCTCAGGATCTGGTGGAGCTGGGCTATATCGGCCCGGTGGTGCAGCTTGATGTCAAGTACCTGCGGCCTGCCCGCTATGCTGATAAGCTGGTCGTTCGAACCACTCTGGTACCGGATGAGACGGCAGCACTGACCTTCAAGAGTGAGATCAGGTCAGGGACAGGGGAGCGTCTGGCTGTCGGCACCGTGGTACATGCACTGACCGATATGAACGGCGTACTGCAGTATCGTCTGCCGGTGGAAATCGAGCAGCGGGTGGCCAACATGCGGGCCTGGCTGGATGAAGGTGCCTGCCGATGAAGCTGCTGCTGGTTTCGG
>Ga0074197_1003159_pt1 | contig 10341 bp, 12 predicted proteins | sample EPASupsiteSAE305_FD_64526 | JGI IMG/M metagenome (GOLD analysis project Ga0074197, IMG submission 64526) | Bioremediated contaminated groundwater microbial communities from EPA Superfund site, New Mexico - SAE3-05 reassembly with SPADES | ecosystem: Environmental > Aquatic > Deep subsurface >...
TCCGCCGGATCTACCCACTCGAGACTTTCTTTTTCAAGCCCCCCCCCGCCACAATCTCATCAACAATCAGTTCTGCTGCCTGTATTGGATCAGCTGCCCTGGCAATCGGCCTGCCGATCACCAGATAATCAGCACCAGCCTTAACTGCCTCAGCCGGGGTCATAATCCGTTTCTGATCATCAACAGCAGCAAAAGATGGTCGTACCCCCGGGGTGACTATCAAAAAATCAGGACCACAGGCAGCCCGGATCGCCTCAATCTCCAGCGGTGAAGCCACGACACCGTCCATGCCGCTCTCTTTGGCCAGCTTTGCCAGCCGTACCACCATCTCTTCCAGCGGATGCTCAATCCCCACAGCCTTTAGGGTTTCCTGGGTAGACGACGTCAGGATGGTTACTGCCAGTAAACGGGGCCGCTCACTTTCACTGAACTCCTTGCGCACGGCCTGACTGGCCTTCTCCATCATCTCCGGTCCACCCAGGGCATGCAGGTTGGCCAGCTTCACACCCAAACGACCGGCAGCCAGCATGGCCTGGGCCACGGTATTGGGGATGTCATGGTATTTCAGATCAAGGAATACCTCGCCACCGTGCTTCTTGACAGCCTCAACTGCAGCAGGTCCGGCAGAGGTAAACAGCTCCTTGCCCACCTTGAACATGCCTACCTTACTGGAGAGCCTTTCAGCCCAGCAGTCAATATCCTTCAGGCTATCCACATCCAGGGCAAAGATGATCTTGTTTTTAGCTTCTTCGCGGGTCATTCATATTCCTTTCAAATTTTTATATACATGGCCTGTCGTTATGCTGTCCGAGCCCCCCGAGAGGCATCAACTGAACGACGAGAACGTTTGGGCAAAATACCTATCAGCGCTCTCAAGGCTTTATTGACTGATGCAGCATCAGGAAAGTATGCTCTCACATCCTGATCAATTACCATTGCATCAGCATCAGGAATAAATTTTTGTACAGTCATAGAACCGTCATCGTGGTGGATTTTAACAGTATGACCACGCCGGTAAGCAGAGCTATGTTTTCCCCTTACACCACCTAAAAAATCAACCGGCTGTATCTCATCAGTAGCAATTATTTTCTTCATAACATCTCCTTTCAGCTGGTAAAGCCTGGCGTGCACTTATGATTCTGATCCCTCTTGATCGTTCGACATACGCTACAACCAGAAGTCGCCTTTTATCTGACATCCCAATATCAATAAATCGATGCTCAGATTCAGAGTGTTCAGGATCAGCAACAGTTAATGAAAGTGGATCAGCAAAAACAAATCGAGCCTCTTCAAAACTGACACCATGTTTTTTCAAATTGCTTCGCGATTTACGGTCATCCCATTCAAAAATCACGGCAGGCTCCTGTCAAATATTTTACCGCCCCCACCTCATATCATCTAGTGTTTTCCCGCCCAGCACAACATTGGCGTAAATATTAACGGCAGACCAGCCAGTAACCCTCTTGGCCCACTCATTCCAAGGCAACTGTTGTCCCTGATATTCAACCAATTTGTGGTTGATTACCGTGGCTGCCGATTCAACACGGTCTTTAATGGTAACTTCATCTCCAGCTTTAATTTGCTTCTGTTCAAAGAGTGCAGACAAGGTCGGGAATATAGTCCGGCTTTTCTTGGATTCATCGCCAGTTTCAGACACGTCTGCGGCAACGGCCTGATGGCGGGCAACCGGTGTTAGCATTTCATCAAGTGAAGGAGGTGGAACGACTCGTTCTACAACCAGTAAAAGCTGACTATCGCCATTTTTTACCGGTGACAGCCGAATACAGGAGATGTCTATACCGTTCTGCACAAGCCATGCACAGGCAGAAATCACCTCCTTATCAAATTCAGAGGCGACCAGAATGATTTTCTGACGGGAGTTAAACTCACCATTTCCAGCTTTCACAATACGATTGATTTCGCTACGTGCAAACTGTTCTGCTTCTTTACCGGCAAGCCTTTCTGACTCAAACTTCCTCAGATAAGGCGCGTATACCAGCTCTGCCAATTCATCAACCGTACGGATGCGAGAATAGGTTGCGGCATACCGGATAGCCTGCATCTCAAACTTTTCAGCCCGTGCCTTGCAGTCGGCCATATCCCGCTTAATTTCAATCACTGCCAGACAACCATCACTGTCCAAGGCCACCAGATCGGCACGGCTTTTCTGCTCATTCACCACTTGGCGACCGACCAAAATAGCGTTTTTATCCCCCATTAGCAGGTATAGATTTTGGGCCAAAAACTCCTCAACATGTTCTTCCCTAAGCTTTAGAGCAGAAAAAGTTGTTGCTTCAAGAAGATCAGAGTTCGTACCACTGATTCCTTGACCATCACGAGTTTGTAAACTCATTATAGTAGTTTCCACTGACAATATATCCTTTTGGTATTAAACAAAATTACAGCTTAGCGAACAGGAAGCATTATTGCTTGATTATTAGTAACATTAAAGCATTCAATTGTTTTATTTTTTTTAAAATTATAGCACAAATGTGAGTTTGAGTTGTTATTAGTATCAGATATTGCTATATAAAAATAGTCAATGTTTATTGCATACACATCGTAAAATGTTTTTATTAAGCTATAATACCAATCTAACTCCTTTCTAGATGGCAATCTCCATTTATTTTTTTCATTGCTGTTTATATTATTAAGTTCATAATATGGGTCTTTATTATTTTGTTTTAGTAATTTAAAAGTATAGCTAAACTGCAAATTATTTTTTATTATGGTTGCATAATTATCATCATTATGAAATTCTATATTAGAAAGTTCTTTTTTGAAATAATCCAATCTTGCATTAAAGTGCCCTTCTGAGGGGATATATGGCTGCACAGAAATAACAATCCTAAATCCTAAGTCATTAGCACTATATTTAGATGACCCCTTAAATCTTGAGGCTGTAGAAATTCTCACTGGATCTGACTTAAACGAGCCACCTCTGAAAACGTATTTGCATTCGTTAGATGGTATAGTCTGCTGTTTAACCGGATAAGACTGATAGCAACTTGTTGTCCATTCAGAAACATTGCCAATGGTATCAAACAGGTTAAAACGGTTTGGAATCAGTTCTCCAACATTGTGTGTCTTACTTTCTTTTCCTTGTTCCCAAATCCATCCAAAAATATTATGGGTAAAAACAAGCATTCCTTCTCCTGATAGGGAATAATTGCGCTTCATGGTTTCTAAGTCTTCTCTCTTCTCCTTAAGGGCTGCTTGAATAGCCAAGTCATTTGGATCAAAAGATTTACACCATCCTTTTTTAGCCTCACCCTCTTTTTCGGGTACGTCACAAGAGTCAAAACCCTTTGAGGTCATTTCAATTTCTTTTTCTAATTGTTTGATTTCAGCGAGATGCCCCTCTGATATCCAATTCTGCCCCCCATTTCTTGCAGCATATTCCCATTCAGTCTCTGTGGGTAGTCGATATATTCGACCAGCTAATCGGTCCCAAATGGTATTACTTGTCTGATATTCACGGTGACCTGTAGTTACATTTAGTTTTGCCAGAAAACTCTGTGCATCATCCCAGTTTACATTCTCAACCGGGCAGTTATCACCGCAACTTTCGAAGTGGCTGGGGTTGGTACCCATTATCTGTTTCCACTGCCCCTGCGTTACTTCAGTTCTTCCTATAAAAAAATCATCCACACAGGCTACATGTGTTGGCCGTTCATCTGGTGCCCCCTTATCATTCCCCATCTTGAAACAACCACCTTTGACAAACGAAAATTCCATACCGGTGACAGGGTCAACAAAGGGCAATTCGTACTGTTTGCCACTGGGGTCGTGCAAAATGGTGCTGACAACAATCGGGATGCTGTCTTTGCTGATTTTTGAAGACATCTCAAAACGGATCAGGCCCGCCTCAAATAGTTTCTTAAAATCAGGGGCTTCCTTTTTAGATATTTTCAGCATACCAGTTGACGCCAGTTGAACACCTTTTCCCTGTCTGGTTGCAACTTGCACAGGGAATGCCTGTTTTTCTGCATCATACTTACCCAGCTGAGCCAATAGTTGCTCTGAAGAAATACTGTATTCCTGCTGGGCAAGTTTAAGAATCTGCTCCTTAAGGGGTGCAACCTGTTGTTCGGCAAGAGTACGCACATCCAGACCGGCAAGTTCCTTATCACGCAGTGCCTGCAGGTCATCTTTTTGCTTCTGGATACGATCAGTATATTCCTGCCGCGTTTCAAACTCACTCTGCTGTTGCCGGTCAAGATCTGCGATTTTCTGGCTATACCGCTGCAGAATCTGTTGACGGGTTGGCGCCAGTTCACGCTCCAGAGTGGATTCAATTTCCTGCATACGGGCATGCAACTTTTTGATTTCAGCAACAGCTGATTCAATGCTGGTGGAGGCGCCGGACAGCTGCAGGTTTTGCCTCCGTTTTTCAAGGTCAGCCTTTAAGAGGGCCAGACGTTTTTCATCTTCCAGTTTCAGTGACTGCAAACGCTTGCGCTCTTTAGCCTCTGCTTCAATCCGCTGTTGTTCTTCTGCAAGTCGCTGCTGCCGTAACTGTTCAGCCTTTACACGTTCTTCAACTGCTTTACGGGCCTGTTCGGCATCCCGAAGCTGTTGTTCGTTCTGTTTGCGCTTGGCCTCTGCCTCACGTACCTCCAATTGTTTCAGCTCTGCCTCGAGTCTGGCCAGTTCAGCCTTATTATCCTGAACCTTCTGCTGAATATTAGGCACAAACACAAAATCTCCATTACCAGAGAGGGAACCAAAGCTGGGAGTTTGGACATAGCCCCTGCCCTTGGCATCATTAAAGACTCGTTCTTTCAGTATGGCCTGTATCTCATTGGCGGTTATAAAGTCACCACTGGCTTCCAGTATCTCAATCAGCCTGCCAGTGAAGACGGAATGGCCACTGGGGCCACCGTCAAGTACCTGCTGATCCCGCGCCCCGGCAGTCAGTACCTGCCTGACCCGTTCTTTGGTTATTTCTTTCAGGTAGGCAAGATCTCGGCGGGGTTTACTATCAACCGCCCGTGTGGTCAAAAGACCGCTGTAACAGGCGTCCATTGCATAAAAGACATGCTTGGCAGGAACAATGCGGGAAATGGTATCTCTGACTTCAGTCATGGTGACATTGCGGTACACTTCATCGGCTGAACCGTCATAGGGAATCAGAAAACCGATTTCGCCTTCCGGTGTCAGTTCCTGATTGCCATGCCCGGCCCAGAACACAAAGAGGGAATCATTTTTCCCGATTTCTTTAGGAAGCTGCACGGTAAGCAGTTTCATGATCTGCTCTTTGGTGGCGTCCTTGTTATACAGGGTGAAAATTTTGTCAAAGCGGTAATTTTTGGCAAGGGCTTGGGCCACCCCCTTGGCGTCACGGACAGCGTAGGAAAGCTGACGATCAGCAGGCAGGTTCTGATACTGGTCAATGCCGATAATGACAGCATAGGATTTGTTGTAAAGGGGTACTTCAGCCTGCTGGCCACTAGCCGGGTCTTTGGCAACAACCCGCAGGCCGCGGGTCTCAGCGGCAAGGGAGTTACATACTAGGGTAAACACAAATAAAAAAACGATAAAAAAACGCATTAATGAACTCCCAAACCTGCTATTCCTGTTTCCAGGCTTCATGCGCAAGGTGGTGCAAGATCACCCACGCGCCTTTACCGTAGCTTCCAGCAGGGTCTTCAGAGGTAAAAAAAGTTTAAGGTTTTCATCACGGAGCGCAATAAATCCGAAGTGCTGATAAAATTTCTTGGCCTGTTCATCTTTTGCATCAACAAAGAAGCCGGTCAACGCACCAGATAAACTGATGGTTCCCACTACGCGCTGGATTGCGTTAGCCAGCAGCAATGCGCCATATCCTTTTCCCTGACAGCCTGAGTTAACAGCAAGCCTGGCAAGTTTTGCACCGGGCAGTCGAGCGTTATTTGGCAGTTTTTTAGCATGCTGGGCAGGCAGGCTGCTGGAATCGATCTCAAGAAATGACAGGGTGAAGAATCCAAGAATAGTGGCAGGCTGCTCTTTGTCTACCAACACAAAGGTATTGGAAAGCCCTTTTTCTTTGTGCTGTCTGGCGGTCTTCTGCAAAAAGGAGTTGAGTGCATCCACACCACAATCAAACGATGTACGATCATGAAGCAGCCCAAGAGGCTCAACTGTCAGCATGCAACAAGCTGCGCATGTTTTCGCAATGCTTCAACAAGTGTATCAGCGGGAGCTGGCGGGTTATCCAGGGCATCCAGAAAAAGACGGGCATCCCTTTCTGAAAGACGCAACTGTTCTTCCTGTGCCAGGATTTGATTAGCTTTATCCAGGGCTGCCTGGATCATAAACTGGTTGATGGTTGCCCCGTACACCGCTGCTGCTTTTTCAATAATCGTGCGGTTTGAGTGCGGAACACGAGAGACAATCCTGTCGTCTGCCAAAACTTTTTTTGCTGTAGCTGTTCGCATAGAAGCTATCCTCCATACCAACTATAACAAATGTTGCCACTTTGGCAACTTAATTCACTAAGAAGGTTACCGCTCCCATATCTCTTTCTTGTCTTTACCCAGATAGGCCCGTTTAACCTCGGCATTTTCAAGCAGTTCATCGGCCGGACCCTCCAGAATCACCTTGCCGGTTTCCAGCACATAGCCACGGTCAGCCAGCTTAAGGGCTGCCTTGGCATTCTGTTCAACCAGCAGGATCGTGACTCCCCGTTCCTCCCGCAGCCGCTGCAGCACTCGGAAGATCTCCTGCACCACCAGGGGAGCCAGGCCCATGGATGGTTCATCCAGCAACAACAGTTTGGGGCGGGCCATCAGGGCACGACCAATGGCCAGCATCTGCTGTTCACCACCGGACATGGTGCCGGCGGCCTGTTTGCGACGTTCTTCCAGACGAGGAAAGAGTTGAAAGATCTCCTCCTTGTCCTTCAGGATATCTGCCTTGGGATCCCGTGCCCGGTAGCGCAGGTAGGCCCCCAAATCAAGGTTATCCTCAACCGTCATCGGTTTAAAGACCTGACGGCCTTCTGGTACTTGCGAAATGCCAAGCTTGACAATCCTATCCGGGGCCAGAACCTTGACTTCTTCTTTTTGGAAGAGCAGATCACCACCAGTGGCCGGAGTCACACCGGAGATGGTGTTCAGGATGGTGGTTTTACCTGCGCCGTTGGCACCGATCAGGGTAACGATCTCCCCTTCTGCCAGATGCAGGGAGACATTCTTCAGGGCGTGTACCTTACCGTAGTAGGTATTGATATTCTTTAACTTTAACATAGTATTTCCATTACAACAGAGTACGGCACAGCAGGAGGCTCCAGATGCCAGGTGCACGAGTTGCAGGGCGCGAAGGCGTACAATTCAGTACGTCAAGCATCATGCAACGAGTGCAACGAAGCAGATGGAACTACTGCGAAGCCGTTATTCGTCGTCACCCAGATAGGCTGCAATAACTTCATGATTGTCTTGTATCTCCCGTGGTGTCCCCTCGGCCAGCTTCCGCCCCAAGTTCAGCACCACGATCCGGTCACAGATATCCATGACCAGCTCCATGTCATGTTCCACCAGCACAACCGTTACACCCAGATCACGGATCTTCCGGATCAGTTCAGCAAGTCCGACGGTTTCCTGAGAGTTCAGTCCGGCAGCAGGCTCATCCATCAGGATCATACGTGGTCTACAGGCCATGGCACGGGCGATCTCCAGCATCCGCCCCTTACCAAACGGCAGGTTTGATGCCTGAACATCAGCCAATTGCTCAATGCCGACAAAGCGCAGCCATTCATGGGCTTCTTCACGGATACGGCGTTCTTCCTTAACTGTCCAGGGGGCCTTGAATGAACAGGAAAACAGCCCGCTTTTGCTCCTGCTGTGCAACCCGACCATCACGTTTTCACGTACGGTCATCTGCCCGAACAGTTCGATATTCTGGAAGGTGCGCACCATCCCTTTGGTTGCCAGACGCTCCACCGGAATCCCGCTGATATCGTTGCCTTCAAAGATCACCTGACCACTGGTCTGCTGATAAATGCCGGTCACAATATTAAACAGGGTGGTCTTGCCGGCACCATTGGGGCCGATCACACCGGTGACTTGATTGGCATGAATGGCAAAAGACACATCATCTAGGGCAGTAACCCCGCCAAAGATCTGGGTGATGCCTTTCAGCTCAAGCATGGGCACCTCCCTTTTTATTCCTCAGACCGGCAATCTTACGGAACAGATCCGGTATGCCACGCACAAGGCCGCCGGGCATGAAGATCGTCATAAGCATCAACAGGCCGCCATAAAAGACAATGTCATAGTCATGCATAAAGCGCAGGAATTCCGGCAACATGGTCAGCAACAGCGCCCCCAGGAAGGAACCGTAGATGCTGCCCAGTCCGCCGATCACCACCATGGTCAGCAACTCAATCGAGATGTTAAAGCCAAAGGATGGCGGAGCGATAAAGGTCATTACATGGGCATACAGAGAACCGGCAAGGGCGCAGATCAGGGCTGAAAGGGCAAAGACCTGCACCTTGAGCAAGCGTGCATTGACCCCCATTACCCGTGCCGCCACCTCGGCATCATGGATAGCCCGGAAGGCCCGCCCGATCCGTGAGTTAGCCAGGTTGACCGAAAGCAGTACGCAGCCCAGCACAAAGGTCCAGACCAGATAGTAGTTTTTAAAATCACTGTCAAAAACCAGCGGTCCCAGTTCCAGGTTGGGAATGCCTGAAAAGCCGGACGGTCCCTCAGTCATATCAATCCATTCATTAAAGACGATATAAACGATGATCCCCATCCCCAGGGTTGCCATGGCCAGATAGTGCCCCTTCAATTTCAGGATCGGAAAGCCGATGGCAAAGGCAAATCCTCCCACGGCAAGGGCAACCACCAGCATGGCAAGCCAGGGATTCCATTCGTAGGTTGTGGACAGAATAGCGGAACCATAGGCGCCCAACCCGAAGAAGGCAGCATGCCCCAGCGAGATCTGGCCTGCATACCCCAGCAGCAGGTTAAGTGCTACTGCCAGCAGGGTGTGGATTCCCACAAAGACAAGTACATTCATCAGGTAATTGCCGGAAAAGGCCAGAGGTGCAAGCAGGACACAGACAGCAAAAACAGCGTATTTGATCAATTCCTTCTTCACCGTTACACCCGTTCACTTTCCGGCTTACCGAACAGGCCTTGGGGGCGGATGAACAGGATCAGCAACAGAATCACAAAGGCAATGGCGTCCTTGTAGCCAGAGGAGATCAGGCCGGCCCCCAGCGACTCCAGCACCCCCAGGATCAGCCCGCCAATCACCGTGGGAATGCCGCTGGACATACCACCTATAATGGCAGCACAGAACCCTTTCAGCCCAAGCATGACACCGACATCATAGGAGGTCATGGTCAGCGGCGCCACAATAATGCCGGCCAGAGAGCCCATGGCAGCACTGATCACAAAGGAAAGCAGCACCATCCGGCGCACGTCTATTCCCACCAGACCTGCTGCACGGGGGTTATAGGAACAGGCACGCATCGCCTTGCCGCTGATGGTATGACTAAAGAACCACTTATTCAGGCCAATCAGCACCACTGTGATACCCAAGATCCAGAAGTGCTGCGGCAACACAGTGGCACCGGCAATCATGATCGGCTCATCGCCGGAAAATGGCGGCAGGGCATGGGTGTCCTTGTCCCAGATCAGCATGGATAGACCGCGGATCAGGATTGAACCGCCAATGGTAATGATGACCAGGCTGATGGGGGATGCCTTGCTCAAAGGCCGGATTGCCAGCCGCTCAAAGACCAGACCTACCAGGGTAGCCAGCAGAACAGCCAGTGGAATAGCGGCCCAGAGAGGAAGCTTCAGGGTCTCCATCAGAAACAGTGTCAGCATGCCGCCCAGCATTACAAACTCACCCTGAGCAAAATTGATGATGCCGGTGGCGTTGTAGATAATGGAAAAACCGATCCCGATCAGGGCGTAGATAGCCCCGGTGGAAAGTCCTGACAGCAGATATTGCAGTACCTGATTCCCGAGTTCCATAAGATTTTAATACCAACCCTTTACAGACGTAAAGACAGGCGCACTGAAACGCCTGTCTTTACGATGATGTGTATTGCAACTCATGTTTACAAGAAACAAGGATTTTTTCGTTCTGTGCCAGGCAAGCAAAGCATGGTACGGAGGCGTACAACAGGGTACGCCGCACAAGCCATGCTGAAGCACGACTGGCTCAGGGCGGAAAAAAACTGTTTCTATTTTGCGATCACCCAGTCTTTGTTCTTGATCTCAACCATAACAAAGGCATCTTTATTCAGACCGGCATGATCCCCGGCTGAAAAGTTAAAGGTACCACCAATACCATGGAAATCCTTGAGCCCCTCCAGGCCGGTACGGATTCCTTCACTGG
>Ga0074197_1003160_pt1 | contig 10340 bp, 10 predicted proteins | sample EPASupsiteSAE305_FD_64526 | JGI IMG/M metagenome (GOLD analysis project Ga0074197, IMG submission 64526) | Bioremediated contaminated groundwater microbial communities from EPA Superfund site, New Mexico - SAE3-05 reassembly with SPADES | ecosystem: Environmental > Aquatic > Deep subsurface >...
GTTTACCCACAGAGTAATCAACTCATCGAAATAAAATTGATGGTTGTTAAGTGAGAAAGGTAGCAGGGGAGAGGGAAAGCCACCCCTGCTTTTTTTATGTTAATTCATCATTGACAGAGGTCAAGGAATTAAAGTATATTGCCCATTAGCATGTCTGCTGAAACTGACAAATTTCAGTCCCGGTCTTCAGAATCCATATTCTTCAAAGTAGCAGACCTCGCAGCAACAGTTACCGAAAATATAGACAGACATATTGATATTGAAAGAAGTAAATTCGAATACGTAAATCTTAATAGGTTTGCACATTTCAGGGAAACCGGGAAGGCAGAGGGAAATCTACTCAAAATTCAGCTTAATTTGCCCCATTTTGAAGAGTTTACGGGTGTCGCTAAACCTAAAATATTTGTCATCGGAACACCGGAGAATGAAGCAGTATCTTTAGGGAGATTGGCACTTGATGATAATGATGAACTGTCTTTTCAGCTCTCCAGGTTCCATTACGGACACGCCGCCCTGGAGGATATGTCCATTGGTATGAATCAGGCCCTGTATGTGGGAGAAATTGGGGATTTATTTACACTGAATAATCCCGAGAAAGATTCTTTCATTATTCACATCACAAGGGAAGGCCCTATGATAAGGTTCGAATCCTCCCTATACAATTTTTTAAGAAAAGATATTCCGTATACTTCCGCACACAGTAAACACGTCAAAGTGGAAGATCCCAGCAATAAGTTTGGCAGGGTTGCCGATGTTTGCGATATCAATTTTGAAGGATTAATTCCTTCTGAGGCAAGGCTCATTACAATTTGTGATAATACAGCCTCCGGAATGCAGCATGTAGCGGTACTGGATAAAACAATAGAGTACATAGAGAAAAACAACGGGAAACACGACATTAAAACATTACTCATCATTTCTCCGCTTTTAACGGCATATGGGGCAACGACTATTTCGTATGCCGCCGCTTCCTATGGAATCAGGACTGTTTTTGCCTGCTCGGGGCACCTTTTGGGTTGTATCGGGCCGGAAAGATATTATTCGCCAATACTTAACAACGAGAATCTCTCGGCCAGTCCACAGCTTTTAAATGTTAATAGTTTTATACACCACGGACATACCGAGGAGAGATGTGCAAGGGGAAACTGGACATCCACATTTAGCGCAAAGGATTACGCCTTACTAACATCCGATAATGAACTCGGGAGGTTGGGTACTTCGAATGCTGAACTTATGGCCCAAGGAAGCCGAATCGGTCCAAGTGCTCTAAAAGATATGAATATTAATCCTCTTGATTTGATTCCGTATTCAACCCTCGATGAGGCGCGGGAGCGGGGTATTCTCAAATCCCTATCCCACAAAGTAGCCACAGACTTTTGGGCTATCCTGTAGTATTTGAATTTTCCCTGTTTTTTGGTATAATAATGGCCTGAGAAGCTGGCTAGCTATTTAACAAACAAACAAGGAGAGTGTCATGAAAAAGGTTTTTGCGTTGATTTTGGCGTTGGCTTTAATGTTCACAGTCGTAACCCCTGCATTTGCTGCGGGAGGCTTTAACGAATTTGGGTACAATGACGATGCTCGAATTTTTGTAGGTCTCGCTGACGGCGTTGATCGTAATCCTAACGGATCCGTCTGGGGCGATCCTACCTATGCAAATGACCACCTCGTTATGAAGTGGAATGCCGCTTGGGATGCCTGCAACGATGCTGGCAACTATGACGAAGCGGTTTGCGCAGGCGCATGGACCACTAACGAGTGGAACGGGATGTTGCCCGACGGTTCACGATCTTCTTGGCACTACAAGATCATCTGGGTCGGTGTTGGTGGCGATACAAGTCCGTACTGGCAAGAAGGTGGATATTCCATCTGGGGTCCTTATGAAGTCATTCAAGACTTCGGATTTGACCCTTCTGGCCATTATCGCCTTGCTGAAGTACACCCTGGTCTTGGACTAAATAAATAAGTGCGTTTAAGTAATAAAAAAACAGAGATTTAAAGGATTAACCTTTAAATTAAAGCCAGCCAGCTTCTCTGTTTTTCTTCCATTTTTGAAGCTAAATTTTACCTTTCTACTCCTTGTTATTTACTCATGTTTGAATTAGAATGATTTGAGGCTGAATTAGCCTCGATTATTTTTTGCCAAAATGAGCACAGAAATCGGTAAAGTACTGCCTACAGAAATTACTACAGAACTATCTTCTTCATATCTTGATTATGCAATGAGTGTTATCGTCGCCCGCGCCCTTCCGGACGTCCGTGACGGCATGAAGCCGGTCCACAGACGCATTCTCTATGCAATGCATTTAATGGGACTTCATTACAGTACATCCAGTACAACCAAGTCTGCCAAAGTCGTCGGAGAAGTTCTTGGAAAGTACCATCCGCATGGAGATATGGCGGTTTATGATGCCATGGTCAGGTTGGCCCAGACCTTCTCAATGCGCTATCCGTTAGTTCACGGGCAGGGAAACTTTGGTTCAGTTGACGGAGATCCACCGGCTGCCATGCGCTACACTGAGGTGAAGCTTGCCAAGGCTGCCGATTCAGTGCTGACCGATATTGAGAAAGAAACAGTCGACTTTATAGATACTTTTGATGCCACCCTCAAAGAACCTGTTTATTTACCGGCTCTTCTTCCCAATTTGCTTCTCATGGGGTCTGAAGGAATTGCCGTCGGAATGGCCACTAAAATTCCACCTCATAATTTAAATGAGGTAGTTGATGCAGTCATCGCAACCATAAAATCGGGGCGCGTTATTAAAATTCAGACCGAAGAGGAGAAAGAAGCAAAAACCCATGAGGACCATACCGATTTTATTATCAAAAAAATCAATCTTGTTGCCTCTGGAGAGGAAAGATCTCTCACACAGGAAGAAGTTAACCCCAGCCAAATCGGCTTTGAAAGCGACACGACGATTGATGAGCTTATTAAATATATTCCGGGTCCGGATTTTCCCACAGGAGGTGCAATTTATGATGCGGCATCCCTTTCCGAAGTCTACTCGACAGGGCGGGGGAGAATAGTTGTCAGAGGGATTGCCGAGATTACGGAAAGTGCTAAGGGAAAACCACAAATTGTCATAACAGAGCTTCCTTATCAGGTCAATAAGGCCGAACTTGTGGCCAAAATAGCAGAACTTGTCAGAGATAAAAAACTGGTCGGCATTGCTGACCTTCGGGATGAATCCGATAAAGACGGTATGCGCGTGGTGGTCGACCTGAAGCGTGACTCCAAACCCAAAGCCGTTCTTAACAATCTTTTCAAACATACAAGGCTCCAGAGCAGCTTCCCTGCAAACTTTGTTGCTTTGGTTGACGGAACTCCACACACTCTTAACCTCAAACAAATTCTGGTTGAGTATGTAAAGCACAGACAGAAAGTTGTCACAAGGCGTACTATTTTTGACCTTACAGAGGCCAAAAAACGCGCCCATATTTTGGAGGGTCTAAAGATTGCCCTTGATAACCTTGATGCCGTCATTAAAACAATCAGGGAAAGCAAAACCCAGGAAGATGCCAAGATAAATCTTATCACTAGGTTTAAACTAAGCGACATACAGGCAACTGCGATTTTAGACATGCAATTAAGGCGCCTTGCCGCACTTGAGCGCGAGAAGATCGAAAAGGAATACGCGGAAATCAAAAAATTGATAGATGAACTTACCGCCATTTTGAAAGATCCGGGGAAAGTTCTTGATATTATCACCAAAGAACTGGGAGAGCTTAGGGAAAAATACGGCGACGGCCGACGTACCAAAATTTATAAACACGCAGTAGGGGAGTTTAGCGAAGAGGATTTGGTTGCCAAAGAAGAAACACTCATCACAGTTACCAAGACCGGATATGTTAAAAGGCTTTCGGCAGGGGCTTACAGAGCCCAAAGGCGCGGCGGAAAAGGAGTAATCGGAATGACAACTAAAGAGGAGGATGAGATTGAACACTTGGTAGACGCTACAACCCATGACACAATATTGTTTTTCACTAATAAAGGCCGTGTTTTCGGTATAAAAGCCTGGGAAATTCCCGAAAGCTCCCGTCAGGCAAAAGGACAAGCACTGGTAAACCTTTTGAACCTTGAGCAGGGGGAGGAAATAAGATCCATCCTTCCGATGGCTAAAGATTCGGAAATAAAGAATTTGATAATGGCTACGAAAACCGGGCTTATTAAAAAGACCAAAATATCCGAGTTTGAAAACTTAAGAGCTTCGGGGCTCATTGCCATAAAACTCAGGAACGAAGACCAGTTGGTTTCCGTTCACCCGACAACAGGTGAGGATCACATTATTCTTTTGACAAAAGACGCAAAGTCGATTAAATTCCCGGAGGCAAATGTCAGACCGATGGGTAGAGCAACTACGGGAGTTACGGGCATCAAACTCGATAAGGATGATGAGCTTATTGGCATGGAAGTTTTTCCCGCCAAAGAAACTATTCCTGCAGACAAAAGAAAGAAATTTTTCAGGGACATTTTGACAATTGCCGAAAAAGGTCTTGGCAAACGCACTCCGGTTCACCTTTTCCCGGTACAAAAAAGGGCAGGTAAGGGGGTTAAGGCAGCCGTAGTTACGGATAAAACGGGACCCCTTAAAACCGCAATCATGGTTACACAAAACATTGATCAGGTTGTTATAACAAGCAGAATGGGGCAGGTAATCAAGCTTCCTCTTAAGAACATTCCCCAGTTGGGCCGGGCCACACAGGGAGTTATCTTAATGCGCTTTGCAGACAAGGCAGACTCGGTTGCCGCCGCAGCGGTTTTGGAAAAAGGTGGCGTAGATGAAGAAGAAAGTATAGAATAAATCTATTATGCTAAAAGTCGGAGGAAAAGTTACCGCAGTGGTCGTCTTCTTTATTCTTCTTTTTGTCTTTACCAAATGGGGACCTGCAATAAACTTTAATACAACTTCTCAAACCAAGGGCGAGCCGTTTGTAGTTTCCGGAGAGGGTAAAGTATATGTCACTCCCGATATTGCCAAAATTACCGTCGGTATTCAGGAATCAGGAGATTCCCTCAAAACAGTTCAGAATTCTGTAAACAAAAAGTCAAAAGCTTTAACCGATGCCATAGAAAACATGGGAGTTGCCAAGGAGGATATCAAAACAACCTCTTATAATCTTTATCCCCAATATGACTACCAAAGCTCAGCAGGAAGAATTACCGGCTACCAGGTTTCAACAAGCTACGAAATCACCATCCGGGATTTTGACAAAGTTAATGATATTGTTGTCGGCGCAACTGCGGTTGGGGCTAATATGGAAGGCGGAATCAGTTTTGAATTGAATGATACAACCAAAAAAGAAAAACTTCAGGAAGCCAGGGTAATGGCAGTTGCCGAAGCTAAAAGCAAAGCCCAAGGCCTGGCTTCTGCCGCCGGAATAACTCTTGGAAAGATAATTAATATTTCCGAAAACCGGGGTTCAAATGAAATAAGACCGCTTCCCGCCATGGGTGGGGCAGTTTCCTTAGATAAAGTAATGATTGAGCCAAGTATTCAGGCAGGACAAACCGAAGTCAATGTTACGGTTAGTCTTTCTTTCGAAGTCCGTTAAAGCTACCCCAGAAGAAATTTGTTAAATTCACTTTGATAAAAATATTCGTGATCGGCACGCGGTTTTGAAACAATATCAGTGCCCGTTCCAACTCCTGAGAGAAAACCTTTCAGCGCATCAAAGCCTCCATGTGGGTCCTCGTCGTTTTGGAAACAAATTAGATTTTCAGGTTGGATATTTTTAATAGCTGCCTTGATAATTTCTTTACTGCTTTCCATCAAATCATTTAAGGGAATTCCGCAAAGAATAACTTTTCTGATTTTTTCCGGACTTCTTTGTATCAAATGACAGGCAACTAAAGTACCTATCGACTTGGCAATGATGTTGACAACTCTTTTCCCGGATATTCCATCAAGAAGTTTTGCTTTTTCGAGAGGGTCAAACTTAACATCAGGGTCATTCCAGTGTCCCCAATAAATTGGTCTAATCTCGCCCTCTGTCTTTATGTTCCCCGTCGTTTCCTCAAGCCACTTTTTATTGTGAGCCGAATATCCCGGGATAACTATAGTGACCATGAATCCATTATATCAAAATATACTCGATGAAACTTTTTAAAAGGGTTGATAATTAATTTTTTTGGATACTTACTTCCTAAGCACTTTCCGTAAAATGATTTCGGAAGATGTCTGCAACTTAACCGATTTGGCTTTGTCAGGACACCCACTAGACCTATACCTGGCAATATCCAGAATAAGGGATCCATCATCAAGTCTCCCGGGATCACAATAATATTCACCCTCTGCATAAATTCTGGCAGGACATGTAAAGCAGGTTGGGGGAAAGGAATGGTCACGGTAACCCAATCGCTCCACTAATCCTTTCCTCCTTTTCCATGGAAAGCGGTATGAATATCCCGAAGTTGTTTATTTGTTACGTGTGTATATATCTGTGTCGTGGAAATATTCTTGTGTCCCAGCATTTTTTGGACACTTCTGGTGTCCGCCCCAGCCACAAGAAGATCTACGGCAAACGAAGAGCGAAGTGTTTTTGGTGTCACCTCAGATTTAATCGCGGCTTTTTTCTTATACTTCAAAATGGCTCTTTGTATAGATCTAACAGTGAGCCTCGTATTGCCGTTAGTACTACCTTTATGATGAATAAACAACGGTTTTCCGTCATCTTTTCTTGATTTTAAATAGTTTTCTATCCACCCTAAAGCTCTAAGAGACAAAAAAATGGATCTTTGTTTTTTACCAGTACTCACAATAATAATTTCTTTCTTTATAAAGTCTATATTATCTCTGTCCAGGTTTGCCAATTCTGAAACCCTAAGTCCGGTGGAGTAAAGAAGTTCCATTATGGCTTTATCCCTCTTTCCCTGAAGTGTTTTTAAATCCGGCGCATTCATGAGTTTTTCAACATCTTCACCGGAAAGAAAATCCATTTTCGAGCTTGCCGTCTTCGGAATCACCACTTCCTCTGCATTCAAAGTCTTTACACCTTTTCTTCTTTCCCATTTCAAAAAACTTCGAAGTGCAATCAAATGAAATCCTAGGGTTTTTGTTGAAAGACCCATCTTTACAAGGTTCTTTTTGTAGTCCTCAATAACGAGTGCTGATATATCCGAAATTTTCGGTTTTTGAACTTTTTTGGAAATAAAACCCAAAATTCTTTTTAAATAAAGAGTGTAATTGCGAACGGTGAGAGGGGAGAAGTGACCTTCAAATTCCAAAAAATCGAGATACTGATCAATACTTTCAGATAATACCGACTGAATTTGAGCAGCTTCAGCCATACATTAAATGTATACTTTAGTTGGCATTGTGTCAAGATTGTGCGACGGAGGATGCTATTTCCAATTTTTAAAAACAATTCCATTATTCGTTCCGTACGGCCAAAAATGAACCGTCATCGGATGATCTTCCCTTAATATATATTTCAGAAGTAAAAGCATCTTTGTCGGACGGGTCGTTCCTATTTCAAATATTCCGATATCGTCTCCATAAACCAAAACATCAGCAACTCCAACAGAAATATCAATCTCCGTATCAAAATCGAGTTTATTTAATTTTGCCCAATCTGACACTTTCTTAACCCCTTCGCTGTGGGACGCAAAATCTTCTCTTCGTTTCATTTCCATCTCCAACAAGCCGTGCTGCATTAAATTAAGAATTTCTTTTGCACACAAAACCGCATGAACCCCTTCAAGAGCCGGCCTTTCGGAGGTTACGTAGGTACCCCGGGTGCACGGAAAAACCACACTATTTAGAACAAAGGCTAAATCATATTTCATTTTTTAAGAGGGTGAAACTTGTTGTGGGTTTCTTCGGCAAACTTATCTGACGAATGAACATAGCGTGTTGTAGTATTAAGGGACTCGTGTCCCAAAAGCACCTGGATTGCAGCAGGTGAGGCTCCCTGTTCGGCCAAATAAGTGGCGAATCCATGCCTTAACGAATGAGCAGAAGTCGGAACATTTATCCTTAACTTTTCCCTGTACTCTTTAATCTTGGCCTGCAAATAGTTTGTGGAAATCCTTCTGTCCGATTTATTACTGTTTGAGCCTCTATAAGGGATAAATAAAGCGGCTAAGTTGTCATTTCTTGTATTTAAATAAACTTCCAAAAAATGTATTGCACGGGGTGTTAAATACACAAATCTTTCCTTTTTCCCTTTTCCCATTATGAAAATTTTTCCGCTGCCGTCTATGTCCCTTTTTTTAAGCTTACAAAGCTCACTGATACGCATTCCTGTTGAAAATAGAACCTCAAGCATTACGCGGTTTCTTAACCCGATTTTAGGGTTTTTTTCTAAAGCCTCCGGCGCTTCAATAAGCCTAACTAAGTCGGAAAACTCGGCTACTTTTGCGTGTTTTTTCTCAGTTTTTACCAATTTAACCGTTTCGGGAGCAATCGGAATTTTATAATCCACATCCACTAAGTATTTGAGATATGACCTTAAAGTGGAAAGCATTCTGTTCATGGAAAAGGAAGACAATTTGATACCGTCTTTTTCTTTTTTGGTTGAGGTTAGTCTGTCTTTTGATGCTAAATATGCTTTATACTGATTAATAACCAATTTTGTAACATCTTCAAAAAGAATGGGGGAGGGGCCTGCGAACTCTTCCAAAAAAAGTCGGAATGTCGACAGATCACGTTCATAATTATAAACAGTTTCCTCAGAATAATTTTGGGTTTTAATATAAAGTAAGAAGTCTTCAAAAAGAGGTAGCTGAACTTGAGAAGCCATATTATACTCAGTTTACCGGAACCCTGTTCCTATGTCAAACAAGAAGATTTGTCGTTTTTGAGGGCACGGTCGAGTGCATCCATAAAAGGATAAATTGCCTGAAGACCGTCCGGGTATCTTTTAATAACGAATAGGTGTTCGTGAGTGAAATCGGGCAATGTTTTACCTTGAGGAATATTGACCACCAGACAGTTGGGAATATCAGCCTCAATTGCTGCCTGGACAAATTTTAAGGCATCATCTACGAATACAACCCACGGAGCCTTTGAGGCTATTTCTTTAAGTTTTTGGATCTTAAATTCCGCACCGGAAAGATTGTCGCCATTACTTCTGATAAGAATGTTCTCAGGCTTAATTCCGGGAAATTTATGCTCAAACCAATTGAGTGTTACATCTTTAAATTCCGAGTCTCTTGAGGTCAATATAAAATTCCGATCAGGACCGTAGTGCTTCAGTGTTTTTTGAATTACCGGCTTTACGTAAAGTATACTTTGAGACTTCACAAGAACATCAGGATTATAGAAATCGTCTTCAGCGTGGTCTATGGCGTCCTCAGAAAGTCCCGCTTTTCTGGCGATGTCAGTTAGATAAGTCCAACCGTCTATGTCTGAGGTTTTAACCGGAATTCCATATTTTTCAGAAAATCTTTTATAAACTTCTTTTGATGTATCCGAAAAAATTCCATCATTATCATAGACAAAAACCGTTTTAGGATTTTTGATAACTTTTTCGAAAAGTTCCCAATCACCGGTAAAAAGTTCGGAAAACCTGTAAGGCTGGCGTTCCATGGATCAGTCTTTTTAACACATTTTTGGGATAAAATCCATGCCTAGCCTGAAGCTAAAACCTCGTGTAATCAATTCTAAAGCCTGTCTGGATTGAAAGACGATTAAGTGATCATCGAATCAAACCGAAAACATGGGAAATACCGCAAAATCTGTAAAAAGGAGACAAAACTACCGGGGACTGGGGGAGGGGTGAAAAGGAGTTAAATTTCCTTCGGCTAAACTTCGGAGAAGTTATTTTTAACAAATTTCCAAAAGTGGAGAATTATATAAAAAGTAAGACCATAAACAATTAATGGCCGGGAAAGATTAATACATACAACAAGGATTACTACGCTCCATCCACAATACTAGAAACCGAGTGTAAGGGTTATTATACTCGATTTAATCAAATTCAATACAGCTATATATCTAATCACACTTCACTAATAGAGAGTGGCAGAGCCTCTCTCAACTTATCAATATATGTTATGGCTCTCTATGCCACGTCTCCCTAAAGGAAGTACGCTGTTGCATGCCTTTATGTGTATATTAGTTATCCACAAGGAGGCGTACTTGAGAACAAAGGTGTACTTTGAAGCTAATAACTATATCAAACTATACAAATCCTCCAGGAATGAGCTTCGGCTTTTCTTCGACAAGGTATCTACGTCGCATTTCGTGAAAACAACCTATAATTTTCGTGAAAACATATTCTGTTTCACGAATATATATCCTATAATTATAGGATGTCTACTACCCTCCTCCCCTGTCGGGCTATGTCAGTATTTTTTTTAATTTAAATTAATAAATAATTGAAGCTATGCACCCCAG
>Ga0074197_1003161_pt1 | contig 10337 bp, 13 predicted proteins | sample EPASupsiteSAE305_FD_64526 | JGI IMG/M metagenome (GOLD analysis project Ga0074197, IMG submission 64526) | Bioremediated contaminated groundwater microbial communities from EPA Superfund site, New Mexico - SAE3-05 reassembly with SPADES | ecosystem: Environmental > Aquatic > Deep subsurface >...
CAGCAGGAACTCCAGCGCCGGCAGCAAGAGGAAGTCCAGCGACAGCAACAGCAGGAGATCCAGCGCCGACAGCAAGAGGAAGTCCAGCGACAGCAACAGCAGGAGATCCAACGCCGACAGTTGGAGGAACAACAGCGCCAGCAACAGCAGCAACCACCAAACAAAAAGACCAAAAAACAGCGAGAAGAGGAACTGCAACCAGGTCAACCCATCCCGGCCCAATAGCCTTTCTTTCATCAGGCTCTCAGGCAGTTACTAATCGCGACAGTGTAGGTCAAGGGGAAACAAAACTCCTGAATGTTTCCTCCACCGGCTAAGATGCAATCCAGGCAAGACAGAGGTCCTTTGTGCAAAAGATATCAGATGCACTTTTCCTTCCTGCTTTGAAGAAAAAGAAGGAAGGGTTTCGACGCCTGACATATTGCCAGGTATTCTTTCAACATTTGACTAAAGGAGAGCTGCCATGAACAAACGAATCTATTTTATCGCTATTGCTTTCGGTATTTTATCCTGCACTCCCCTGGCTGGAGCGCAAGGGACTGGGCAAGGTGTAGAGAAAGAGTTGCGACCAGCACAAAAACTCATGCAAGCCCGGGCAGGATGGGTGAAGGCAATGAACAGCAATCTCGACGCCATGAAGTATGAGGAGGTAAGTAAAGACGCCATGGCGCTAGCTGCACAAACTTCATCCGTTGCAGAAAAACAACCGGACGGCTTGGCCAAGGAACTCACCATGAGGCTTTCCACCCTTGCATCGGCAACAGCAAAGGCAGCCGGAGAGAAAAAGAGCGAGGCGATAAAAACCAAATTGGCAGATATTCAGGCGACCTGCGCTGAATGTCACGCCAAAATCAGAGACAAAAAATAAAGGGAAAATAACCTGATATCCAAAAAGAAACTCATCCAAATGCGCACAATGATGACCAGTTGACGACAAAACCTTGTGAGCATGAGAAGCTTGCCCAAAACAGGTTTTTCATGCTCACTGGATGCACCTCCGCCATTGTTCTGCATCCGGCCAGATCGTCCTTAATGTGGAGGATTCGCCAAACCAGAGACCCGCTCTTCCTGGTCTCCGGTCAACCGGGAAGACGATCGGTAGAATTGGTTGAAAAACATTGACCCACCGCCAGTTTTATCCTACCCTGCCGCATTGAAGGTTCACCGCAGCAACGACCTGATTGCACCGGCGGCCATCATGTTGCACCCCTTTCCTTGAAGCCCAGCACTTCCCGACCCGTTGCCCCTAGAGAACAACACGCTCACTATGCATGCCTGGATCGCCTCCCTGACCTTTTTTTCGGTCATCCTCCTGATTGTCAGCAATAGCTTGAGTCCTGCGGTTGCGGCTCTTGCCGGCACTCTGGTGCTGGTATACGGCGGCGTCTTCACACTTTCCCAGGCTGCGACGCAGATGACCGCCGCCTATTCAACGCTGGCCTTGCTACTGGGCGCGATGGTCCTGGTGCGCACCCTCCAGCCCACTGGTATTTTTCTCAGTCTTGCCAGGCTGATGTTTATTGCCGCCGGGGGCCGTGGCAGTAGATTGCTGCTCGGCATATCCTTGCTGACCATCGCGGTGAGCGCCATGCTGCCCAACGCCACCGCGGTGCTGGTGCTTGGCCCGGTGCTGATTCCTCTAGCTGACGAACTGGAATTAAGACCGGAGCCTCTGCTCATTCTCCTTGCCCTGGCCGCGAACAGCGGCGGTCTGCTGACCATGGTCGGAGATCCGGCCACCTATTTGATCAGTCAAGCGGCTGGAATGGGTTTTCTCGTCTATCTGCGGGAATTATCCTGGAGCGGTATCGTGGCATCGGGGGTGCTTTTAGCTCTCCTGCCCTGGTGCTGGCGTGAGGAATGGCATCGGAGACTGCCGGACCGAACGGAACAGGTACCACCAAGGGTCAACCTGGCATGGCGGTCTTTCCTGCCAATCATCGCCATTGGCAGCGGTATGCTCGTTTTTTTCGTCGCCGGAGAATTCCTGAGGGTGCCCTTTGCCCCCGATTTGGTAGCCTTGAGCGCCGCCGCTGCCGCCCTCGCCTTGGCGGAGCGGTTCGGGCTGGGCTCAGTGGCCGATGTGCTCCGCGACATCGACTGGAGCACTTTGATTTTTTTTGCCTGCACCTTTATTCTCATCGGCGCCCTCGAGGAAACCGGAGTGGTGGCACGGGCAGCCGATCTGCTTGGCGATTCGGTGCTCTCTCATCCCCAGGCGGCTGGTCTTCTCCTTCTTGGCGGGACAGCATTGTTTTCAAGTCTGGTTCCCAACATTCCCTTGATGGCTGCCTTCATCCCGCTGATCCATGCCGTTGGTGCGGAAGAAGGGCGACTGGCTCTTTATGGGGCCCTTCTCCTAGGCGGCACTTTGGGAGGCAACGCCACCATGGTCGGTGCATCCGCCAATATGGTTGCTGTGGGTTTGGCCCGCCAGCATGGAGTGATTATTTTATTTCGTTCTTTTCTCCGTTATGGCCTGCCAGTCGCTTGTGCCCAGATAGCTGCCGTGAGCCTCTGCCATGTACTGGCTAGCCAATAATCTTGATAAAAAATAGGGAAATTAGACAATAAAGTATCCGTTGAGGATAAACATGGAAATCGTATCCGTTCGACTCTATAGCCTCACCACCTGTGCCTATTGCCAGGCAATAAAAAAAATGCTTAAGGATCTCAGGGTGAAACATGATATTGTGGATGCTGATCTTCTGGAAGATCCGGAACGAGAAGCGATGCTTGCCGTGTTGCGCGAGGTCAATCCCGCCTGTTCCTTCCCCACGGTTGTAGTCAACGGTCAGGCCATCATCGGGTTTAAGGTGCAGGAGATCAAAGAGGCCATTGGTATACGCACGGAAGTGGACGATCTCCATGACCTGTTGAAAAAAGTGCAGGAGCCGAAAGGGTATTTTTTCAACCGGGACAGAGAACGGACCTTTGACCTGCTTCGCGGCCTGGTAACCAACAAAAACCGCTATGGGTACATGGCCTGTCCCTGCCGTCTGGCCTCGGGTCGAAGAGAGACCGATCAGGATATCATCTGCCCCTGTGTCTACCGGGCAGCGGATGTTGCAGAGTTTGGGGCCTGTTACTGTCAGCTCTATGTATCTAGGGAGTGGAACGAGGAAAGTGTTCCTCATGTTCTTGTCCCGGAGAGAAGACCGTCCGGGCTCTAATGATGCGGGGGGAAAACAACAGGCCCTGTTCGCGCGCGGCAAACAGGGCCTGTTGTTGGTTCATGCATACCGGGAGATTACCAGCGTTCCGTACCGACAATTTGACTGACATCGATACAATTCGCTTTTTCTTCCTCGGTCAGTTGCTCTTTTGTTTTAATCCCTTTAATGTCTTTGAGATAGCAGGCGTATTCCTTACCGTCCTTGTCCCGCACCCAGACCATTGACTCATACCCACCACCGGAGCTATCCATTTTTTGATAATCTTGATCAGCCATGATACTTCTCCTTAAAAAGTTGTGGTTTATGTTGCAACATTTCATATGTATGAAAAAAGGAAATCGCAAGGTACGCATAAGCAGTTTTTCTTCGTAGAAACAGATCGAAGAAAGCGTCGTGATTTTCAACAATACGGAACGGAAAATGGTATGGAAAAACTGAAAATCGGGGTCAGCGCCTGCCTCCTGGGACAGAACGTACGCTATAACGGCGGGCATCAGCTCAACCATTTCATCCGCGATATTCTGGGTCAGTATATGGAATTCGTGCCGGTCTGTCCGGAGGTCGAGTGCGGCATGCCCATCCCCCGGGAAACCTTACGCCTGGTGGGCAGCGAAGAGGCTCCCCGGCTGGTGACCAGCCGAAGCGGTGTCGATCATACCGAACAAATGCAGTCCTGGGCGGAGGACAAAGTTCGTCAGCTGGAACAGGAGAATCTGTGCGGCTTCATTTTCAAGAAGGATTCGCCGAGCAGCGGCCTTTACCGGGTGAAGGTCTATTCGGAACAGGGCATGCCCCGCAATATTGGCATCGGCATGTTTGCCCGTGCCTTCACCCGCCATTTTCCTCTCCTGCCGGTGGAAGAAGATGGACGGCTCAATGATGGCAGACTGCGCGAGAACTTCATCGAAAGTGTGTTCGTGTTCAAGCACTTCCGTGATCTGATGACCGCGCCGCCCAGCCGGGGTGCCCTGGTCGACTTCCATACCCGTCACAAACTGCTGCTGTTGGCGCACAGCGAGGAAAAATACCGGCAAATGGGACGATTCATCGCCGACATACCCAAGCCCATTGATGAAGCCTATAGCCGCTACAGCCTCCTTCTTGCCGAGACCCTGCGAGCCAAGACGACGGCGAAGAAGCACTGTAACGTGCTCCTGCATGTTCTTGGCTATTTCAAAAAAGAACTGTCAGCCGACGAGAAACAAGAGGTTCTGGAGCATATTGAGGCCTACCATCGAGGAGATGTGCCGCTGATCGTTCCCATCACCCTGCTCAACCATTATGTCCGCAAGTTCGACCAGCCGTATCTGCGTGACCAGTATTATCTCCATCCTCACCCGCTGGATCTCCGATTACGCAGCCAGTGCTGACTAGCCATGAAAAAACGCGAGGGTGCTAGCGCAAGGGACCGGAACCAACTGGCACCCCAATTGCGCCAGCTTTTGCAGCAGCAGCTGCACCTGGTGCTCGCCACCCATGACGGTTCAGCCCCCTACACCAGCCTGATGGCCTTTGATGCCAGCGAGGATTTCGCACGCCTCTTTTTGTAACCACGCGAGCGACCAGGAAATTCAGTAATATGGCTGCCAACAGCCGGGTTTCCGTCCTCATCGACAATCGGACCAATCGCAGCGCTGATTTCCAGTCAGTCCTTGCGGCCACCGCTCTTGGCGAAGCGAAAAAACGTCAGGGGGAAGACAGGCGCGGTCCGCTGGGTCATTTTCTCCACAAGCACCCCAAACTGGAGCCGATTTGCCTGGCCGCCTCCACAGCCTTCATGGAAATCAAGGCCAGTCCTCCTACTCAAGGTGTCAGGCATTCCCATGCTGGAAGCAAAATTCGAGGGTAAGACCCAGTTTGAGACCTACCGGGCCAGAACCAATGCGTTTTCCCCCTGGTTCCCCAAAAAAGAGTTCTGCTGACTCATCATCAACCTCCCCTTCGGAGCCTATATGAATCAACCGGACAACAGGGCAAACCGGCAGCGGGTGGCGGGATCGGCGGCAGCGTGGCCGGGATCGTGGCAGCGCATCTCCTCCAGAAAACCCATGATGTCGCCCTCCTGAAGCAAGGCGACTATCTGGGAGGGCACGCTCATGCCATTCTTATCCCCGATAGCCCCTTTGGAACCGAACTCACCCGCTCTCTGGTGCAGATCGGGTTCAGCTGGAGTATCGTTCTGCTTATCTTGTTCAAACTTTCCCTGCTGACCGCACCCGAGAACGGCATGGCCACCTATCGCTGTTTCAAGCACAATAGCATCCTGATTTTTCTTCTTTGAAAATGGGCGCTATGAGCAAGACCAGCACCTAAGTTTTCATTGCAACGGCAAGCTGGAAGCAGGGGTTCAGAACAACAACCCCCACGCCATCTTGGTGGCGACAGCGTAGAGAAAAAGGGCGAAAATCCGCTTGAGTTTGTCGACTGGCAGAGCGTGGGCCAGTTTGACGCCAAGCGGGGCGGTACAGACACTGGCGCAGAAAATCGCAATCAGGGCGGGCAGGTAGACATAACCAAGGCTGTAAGCGGGCAAACCCGTGCCGTGCAAATTATTGACAACGTAGCCGAGTGCCCCCGCTACAGCGATAGGAAATCCAATGGCTGCCGAGGTGCCGATTGCCTGATGCGCTGGAACATTGCACCAGAGCATGAAGGGCACCGAAAGTGAGCCGCCGCCGATGCCGACCAGGGCCGAAACCACGCCGATGGTCGAACCAACACCGAACATGGGCCCGTTCCCAGGCAGTTCGCGCGTGGCCTTGGGTTTTTTATTGAGCAGCATCTGTGTAGCCACGGAATAGAGAAACAGGCAAAAGAAAGCCTTGAGAAACCCGGTTGATAGCCGTGAAGCGATAAAGGTCCCTGCAAAGGTGCCAATCAGGATACCGGGCACGATGCGTTTGACGATAGTCCACTCGACCGCGCCGCGTCTGTGGTGAGACACGAAGCTGGAAATGGAGGTGAAAATAATGCTGGCCAGCGAGGTGCCCAATGCAAGATGCATGATCTGATCGGCCTGAATACCCTGTTTGACGAAACAGAAAACCAGCATCGGTACAATCACCACCCCGCCGCCCACCCCTAGAAGGCCGGCCAGCACCCCGGCGATCAATCCCACAACCAGATACATCAGCACAATCTCTAGTGACATGTAACCCCCTCCGTTACCCCATGTGCTTCATCCGGCGAGTGTGCCGCATGCTGGGGAATGTTCGATTAGTATTCTTGTGATTCGCCGAAGATATGATTTTCGATTTCGGCTATATGGTTCTTCATGGCCATGCAGGCTGCTTCCGCATCCCTGTTCTCCAGAGCATCAATAATACGAAGATGGCCTGTCACCGAGGTTTGGCGGCGTTCGCTGCTTTGCAACCAAACTGACCGGCTCTCGTTGACGATCGATGCAATGGTGACCATCACTTGACCTATTACCTGGTTGCCTGCAATTGCGGTCAACTGCTGGTGGAATTCGGCGTCAAAGTGGTCATCTGCGCGGCCCGCTATCAGGGCGCATTGTTGATCACACACCAGAATTTTTAGGCGATCAATCAACTCCGGCGTAACTCGGTGCGCCGCAAGAGCGGCAATCTGTGGCTCCATAATCCTTCGGAATTCAATGATGTCGTGGAGAAATCCACTGTGTTCGCGGATTGCATCCACAATAGCGTCGCCGGTACAAGCGGTATCAATGGTAGTCAGGAGATAGGTGCCGTCCCCCTGCCTGCTTTCAAGGATGCGACGCTCGGCCAAAGCCTGTAAGGCTTGACGGAGACTGCCGCGAGAAACCCCGAAAGTCTCGGCCAGTTTACGCTCCGGCGGCAATCGACCGCCTGGCGCCAGTTCACCGCAGCGGACCATTTCACGAATCCGTTCAATGATAGTGGTGTAAATATATTTTTTTTCTTCCTTGCATTCGTCTTGCGGCACGGTTGCCTCCTTACCCCCCAAAATTGGTTCAACCAATAGCCGGGTAAACCATCCCTGTCAATGCAATTGTTCACAGTAGAGACAAAAAAAGATCAATCAAATGCCTCCCGTGACCCTCCTTTCTCAATGCCTGATCAATAATATTTTCACAGATCAAAACATCTTCACTCCTCTTGACCACTTCAGTCCCCCTGTTCTTCCAGCCAGATCCCTTTTCGTCTGTATCGGGATTAAGCTCGCCATTTTCTCATCTGCTGGTATATTCCTCAACATTTCTCTTCACCCCGCCCCCTTTGGGCCACACCATTTTCTACCTTCAACTGATTGGTTTACCATGGGTATTGCCACTGATATTATTCTCCTGGTTCTCGCCGCCTTTTTCTGCGGCCTCCTGATGCAGCGATTGCGGCAACCGCTTATCCTCGGCTATATTTTTGCCGGAGTTATCCTCGGCCCACACACTGGTGGACTGACCATCACCGAGGTGCATGAAATCGAACTTTTGGCCGAAATCGGTGTTGGCCTGCTCCTCTTTGCCCTAGGACTTGAATTTTCGCACAAGGATCTTAAACCGGTTAAATTCATTGCTCTGATCGGTACGCCCCTTCAAATTGGTCTAACCATTGCGCTTGGCTATGGCATCGGCCAATTAATGGGCTGGGACTGGAAGACGTCAATCTGGTTTGGGTCCCTGATTTCACTGTCCAGTACCATGGTGCTTCTCAAAACGCTCATGAACCAGGGCTGGCTTGGTACTTTGTCAAGCAAGGTGATGATCGGCATGCTCATCGTCCAGGACCTGGCGGTGGTGCCCATGCTGATCATCCTGCCGTTGATGAACGATCCAGCGGCAGGGTTAGTCTCGATCGGGCAGGCCGCAGTCAAGGCTGCCCTCTTCCTGGCCTGCATGTTTGTGCTCGGGGCTAAACTGCTCCCCTGGCTAATGCGTCATATCGCCAAACTCGGTTCGCGCGAGTTGTTTCTCCTGGCGATCATCGCCATCGGCCTTGGCATAGGCTACGCCACCTACCTTGTCGGTCTTTCCTTTGCTTTTGGCGCCTTCATTGCCGGCATGGTACTCAATGAATCCGATTACGGACACCAGGCCCTCAGCGATATCATCCCCCTGCGCGACGTTTTCGGTCTGCTCTTCTTCGCCTCGGTGGGCATGTTGCTCGACCCCCAATTTCTCCTCAAAAATTTCGGTATCATTCTTCTCCTGGTGTTGTTTGTCAGCTTGGGAAAAGGCTGCATTTTTGCGGTGCTCTCATGGGTGTTCCGGTATGGTAACGTCATTCCCATCGCTGTGGGGCTCGGTTTGTTTCAGGTCGGAGAATTCTCCTTTGTTCTTGCCCGAATAGGGTTGTCCACCGGATCAATCGATAATGAATTGTACAACCTGGTGCTGACCACCGCCGTGCTCACCATGATTCTTACCCCAATCGCTTCCGCACAGACCGCCCGGTTGTACACCCTTAAAAAACGCTGGTTTCAGAAGGAACCGCTGGAATCGATCAATTTTCCCGACAAAGGTTTTAAACGCCATGTAGTGATCGCTGGCGGCGGCCGGGTAGGCCTGCAAATCGCCACCACCCTCCACCGGCTGGCCATACCTTTTGTGGTTATCGAACTGGATCAGCGACGGATCGAACAGGCCAAAAATGCAGGCCATGCTGTTGTTTATGGCGACGCCAGCCATGAAATCGTCCTTGAAGCCGCATCATTGGCCCATGCTTCCCTGCTGGTGGTGACGATCCCGGGCATTGTCGAATCGCAGACCATTATCACCCATGCTCAGCGGATCAATAGTGAGATCAAAGTTGTGGCCCGGCTCTCAGACCCGGATTTCTTTGAAACTTTCAGTGAACTAAATGTCACTGATTTGGTCTATCCTGAACTGGAGGCCGGCCTGGAAATGATCCGGCAGGTGCTTCTCGCCCTCCATCTACCGGTGACCGAGATTCAGAGGCAGACCGAAGCCTTGCGCCAGGAATACTTTACGAGTCAAGTGAGCCAGAGTAAACCCTACCAGACCCTCTCCCAGTTTCGTGCAGCTGAACAGCAATTTGATCTTGAATGGATGATGGTCGCCGCAGACAGCAGCCTGTTGAACCGTTCTATCGGAGAGGCCGAGATCCGTAAAAAAACGGGGGTTTCAGTGGTCGGGGTGCTCCGTGAAGACCAACTGGAACCCAACCCCGGCCCACAATTCCGCTTCCAGGACAAGGATCTGGTGGCAATCATTGGATCAAACGAGGCCCGCGCCGCCTTTCAATCCAGCTTTTTTCCGTCCCAATATTCCACCGGAGGTCAAATGGTCTGATCCCGCTTGATCGGGATAGAAGTAAAAACGGAGCTTTTTCTCCCTTTTTCCGCTTTCTCCACGGGGACAATTTATTTTCACCGGGTCGCATCAAGGTGCAAAAACTTATAGAATGTAAAAAAATGAGTTGACAGAGTGGCCCTTTTTTTGATTCATTGACCGCAGAAAAGCTTGAAAGTAAAAAATACCACGATGTGTCTAAACGGCCTTTTTACTGACAAGTTGCTCCTCACATAAGAGAATTGTAGTTGTTCGGCAATAAACTGATCTTCTATATCTTCTACCCTACCTGATACAGGTTAGTTTCTTTATATAGTAGCCGCTTTAATTTTTGTTGCTTTAATATTTGTTGTTAAACAAGTAGTTGCTTCAATAAATACAAAGCTTGTCAAATAAAGGAACATGCCCATTTTCCCACGCGAATGCGATGAATGCGGTCTGCCTGAAGAGAACTCCATGTTCTGTGAAAGCAGATGCATGTTGCCAAGCTGTCCAGACTGCACCTTCCTTCTGCAGCTCTATGGTACCGGCTGCGGTAATGTTCGTGTCTATTATCTTTGCCGTCCCTGTTACGATAGATTGAGTGCCCGGGGCTTTATCGAACCATAACGTCCCGAACCATACAAAAGAGCGCATGATATACAGTTGATACAAACTGTAACTAGCTAGGATAAAATCAAATTATCCTTATCCGTATGCAAAGAAAAGATTAAAAAGGAGGTGCGAGCTACTGTTCAAGGACTTGTCGGCAGGTGATATTTCGCCCTGAGTTTAATTGAACCCCTAAGAAAAAGGAGGTGTACTCTGGTATTCGAAAAATTCTCATCAATGCTCAGTTCTTTTTTTAACCCAAAGAAGGAAAAACAGAAGGAGAATGGAATGGATCTCGACAAAAGGATGACGCTCAAGGA
>Ga0074197_1003164_pt1 | contig 10329 bp, 8 predicted proteins | sample EPASupsiteSAE305_FD_64526 | JGI IMG/M metagenome (GOLD analysis project Ga0074197, IMG submission 64526) | Bioremediated contaminated groundwater microbial communities from EPA Superfund site, New Mexico - SAE3-05 reassembly with SPADES | ecosystem: Environmental > Aquatic > Deep subsurface >...
AAGGAAATAGCCATCCGCAAAGTAGTAGGCGCGGAAGTCGGCAACATTATCCGCATGTTTTTCCGCGAATATACCTTGCAGGTTATTACTGCCGGTGTTGTGGCGCTTCCGCTGGCTTATCTTGTTATGAGCAGTTGGCTGCAAGGATATGCCTACCGCATAAACATCTCATGGTGGTTATTGTGTGGAGTGATTGTTGGTGTAGTCATTGTGATTTTGCTCACCGTGTTGATGCAAGTACTTAAAGCTGCCAGTAGTAACCCTGCGGAGGTGGTAAAAAACGAGTGAAAAAGTGATTGATGTTGGAATATGAGAAATGTTTATGTTAAGGTATAATACCTCACATGGATGAATAAAATTATATACAGATGAACATTTATACGTTTACACCTACATTCCTTTTTTATCTTTGTAAACAATGAGAACTGGCATACTTTTCAATTGTTATAGACTATAGTATGAGCAACTAATTAATGAGTTTAATTTGTACAATCTGCTCAATAATTAAAGATTTATCCTATTTCATTTCCTTGCTTGCCAATAAAAACTTCGCGGTTAATGCTTTTTATATATTAATATTGTATTATTAATAAATAATTTGATACATTTGGAGCAACTAGTATTAGTTAGCTTTATGGAACCTTTAAATTTAATGTAATGAATCACACCCAATTGTCTATTATATATCAAGTATTAAGTCCCGGTCTATGGACTAATTATCACATACTAATTCTCGTAATAGCGTTGTTGTTTGCATGCATTTTTATTGTATTATCACTACAACGATATAAAAGACTGCGACTATTGAGATTAAATGAAAAACAGCTTTTATGTGAACAGCTATCGTCTAGCAAACAACATTTTAATACCATATCAAGAGAACTTATCCAAACACGTGCTGAATTATTGGAAATTGAAAATGCCCGTATCGTAAAACTTTCAAAAGAAGATGATTTACGTAAAATGAGTTTTATTCAATCTGAAATTTATTTGAAACTAGTCGATTTAAGCAAAGAGGAAAAAGGGAAAAAGATGACTAAAGAAGACTGGCTCACGCTGGAACAGGAACTAAATAATACATACAACAACTTTTCGTTACGGTTGAAAAGTTGTTGCGACCAAATTTCAGAGGCAGAGCTTCATGTCTGTTATCTATTAAAAGCAGGATTATCAGTAACTTCCATAGCAAAAATAGTCGGGCGAACTAAGTCGGCTGTCTCCATGTGCCGAAAAAGATTATTAAATAAAATAAACGGATGCAATGGCTCTACTTTTGATTTAGATAAGTTTATATCAAACATTTAGCTATAAATGTCATTTGTGAACAAAAAGTGAACAACTTTATGGTTATTGAATCAAATATAGTGGCTAGTTTTGGTGTAACTAATTTATTTATTTGTTATCTATAAAAACAATGTTATGTTTTATAAGTTATTAGTTTTTGGCCTGTTTTTTTTAGCGTTTGATTCTTGTATTATTTCTCCACAAGGTAAAGAAATAAATATTTCATGGCAGGATAGCCTATCCATAGAGGATAATATTGCTAAGAATGCTGTTATCTTACAAGGTAGTAATGATTTGTATTTCTTAGATAAAATCGCAAAAGACCGTTCAGTAATAATGTTAGGTGAAGCTGGACACGGTGATAGTATTTCTACTAATGTAAAAATTCAAATGCTTTCATATCTTTTTGATAAAGGTTTTAGATCTGTTGCATTTGAAGGATATCCTTTTTTATCATGCTACGTACTTTCAAATAAGAAATTTAATTCAATGACAAGAGATTGGACATATGATATGAAAGGTCAAGAAGTTTTTCAAGGAATTCAGTATTTTAGTAATAAAAATTTAAAAGTATGGGGCATCGATGTCTATGGTGGATTTTACGATGTCGATGCCGCAAAAATAATATTAAATAAATATATTGAAAAATATAATTTTTTAATTGATTGGAATAAATTAAAAAATTATTATAACCGAAAATTTATTAACATAGAGAAACTAGATTCAAATCACTTTCCTTCAGTTAGTGAGCAGGTTGAGTTAGGAAGAATGATAGATTCTATTTCTAATTTTACAAGGTATCTAATTTATAAAGAAGGCAAAAATAATGACTTATCAGCCATTCTTCAGTGGATAAGAAATGTCAATACAAATTATTCGGTTAATAAATTGTTTGAAGATGAAGTTGATATATTTTGTAATACAGAGAAAACAACTTTGCCATTTAGAAATAGAGATACTCAGATGGCTGAAAATATTCTTTGGATCACAGAGCATTATACAAACGAAAAATTTACAGTTTGGACAGCAAATTATCATGCAGTAAAAGATATTTCGCAAACTATTTTTCCTTCAGATTCATTGATGTATTTTATTCATCAATGTGCTGCAGAAGGAGTATATAATAAACTTGGTGATAAATTTTACTCACTTGCATTCACTTCCTTTAATTATCGGAATAATAAAGATAATGAAGGACTTCTTGAGTCTTCAATTGCTAAAGAAACAAAAAATGCTTCATTTGCATTCATAGATTTTGAGCGTTTGCGCTTTGAAGATGGTTACCGAGATAAAGAATTTGAATCATCTATTATCAAGAAGAAGAAAGGAAAGTGGTTGTACATGTTTGATGGAATATATTATACTAGAGATGAATATTTATTTAAAGAGTTTGAAAAGTATGAGAAATAAAAATTGATGACGACCCGATACTTATCATTGCTAAAAGATAATTGTTAATAAAATGAGAAAGCTCCATTTAATAAAAGTCTTCATCGCTTTAATTTCAAGGAGTTATACTACATTTATTACATTGCATCGTAAACAAGATAAATTATGAAGATAAATAACCTCGTCTTACAGACATTATTTTTTTTAATGGGAAGTCAGGTAATGAGTTCCCAATCAAAAACTGTCAACTTGCCGGTCATCGACTTTTCAAAAAACTATCCCACAAAAGATATAAGCCTCCAGGATATTGCTGATACGGAATATATTCCTCTTGAAACGACCAGCGATGTTTTATTGAGCGAGAGGGCTGTACTTTCATCTGTTACCGATAAATATATTCTCATATATGAATATGTACAAGGTGATATATTTGTTTTCAATCGCAACGGGAAAATATATGCTCATTTCAACCATAAGGGACAAAGCGGTCAAGAGTATCCATGGATTAGATATGCAATTTTTGATGAAATAAATGAGGAAATATTTGTGTGCAATCAATCCATTCAGGTTTATTCGCTGAGTGGAAAATACAAACGAACATTGAAGATAAATACACTTCAGAATGAATCGGTGGTATATAATTATGATAATGAATCACTTCTTTTGTATGACGATGTAATTATAGATAGTGGATTTGAACACAAGACTAAAAAAAAGCCTTACCGTCTTATGTCTAAGAAAGATGGGAGTCTGATTTCCCTTTTGAACTTCCATTTTCCTAAAAGATATTCATCCCGTATTCTTCAAAAAGAAGGGAAAAACGAGAGAGCAATTCAAATGTATTTTCCTTCAAATATATATTACGGTCATGATTTTATGATTGCGGATATATCATCTGACACATTATATATACTAACCCAAAACAAGAAGAAAACACCTGTATTAGTCAGAAAACCATCGGTTCATGCATCAGAGCCAAGGAAAGTATGGACAACCCTTCTAACAACCGATAAATTTATGATTATTGGTGCGGTTGTGTTAGATTTTAATTCGAAGGGCGGAAAATTTCCGGCTTGGATATATGAATTTAAAACGGGAAAAATATATAAAGAAGATATTTCAGATAGTGAATCTGAAAGGGGGTCATTGAATTACAACTCATCTCCTGCCATAGCAAAAAACATGACAGCACAACTGGTTCAGGCTCCCTCAATAATAAATGCTTATAAAAGAAAAAAATTGGAAGGGAAAGTTGAAAAGGTTATAAAGACACTTAGAGAAGATGATAATCTGGTACTAAGGATTATAAAATTCAAATAATAAATATGCATAATGAATACCATTCGTTTAATTATTTATCAATAAAAGTGATTTGTGAACAAAAAGTGAACAACTTTTTGGTTATAAAACAAAATATAGTAGTTAGATTTGGAATAATCAATTGTTCTATTATGAATATGCAGAGTTTTTATCTCTTTTTATTTTTGTTGTTATTCTTGGGTTGTCAGGATAATAAAAAACCGCAACAACATTTCATTAAAGAAAAAAATATTGAACAGCCATATTATATTGATCTAACGACTGTTGAAGGTGAGAATAATATCACCCAATTGTCAGAAATTGCGAAAAATATTCTCTACATTCCTTTAAAAACTGCTGATGGGTATTTGATTAAGCGTGTAAGCCAGATCTTATTATTTAACAATACGATTATAGTAAGTGATTTTAATAATGTTTACCAATTTAATTTGTTGGGAGAGTTTATTAAGAAAATAGGAAACAAAGGAATGGGTCCGAAAGATTACTCATCTGTTTTTTGTCTTGTATCAAGTCCATCTTCTGATTGTTTTTACCTGTTTACAGCAAAAAAAGCTCATAAGTATAATTCTGAGGCCGTTTATGAGAAAACCATTCCTTTAATGGATTCAGAATACATGTTCTATGGGTTAATGCCTTCTGATGACAAACTATTAATGTACTTAGGAAGTAGATTTAAGCGGACTGAAGATACATCAAATGTTTATTCATTAATTGAAATTGATACATTAGGATCTGTTAATTCTCAAATACTGAACCATTCTCCTATCATATCTAACAATCCGGGAATGATTGTATCTACGATTCCCTTTTATAAATATGACGAACAGATACGCTTTATGGATTATGGTAATGATACTTTGTTTACAATTGATTTGTCCGGAAACAAGAAACCCTATGTTATATGCCAGTTAGGTAACATGAAGCGAGAAGTAAACACCTCTGGATATAGCGCACAACAGTTTGAATCTCTTTCTACGAAGTTGTTGGTCGACAATATTTATGAAGACAATATCTTTCTATATTTAAAACTTATATGGGGTATGAATAAAAAATCACAATACTTTCTTTTTAATAAAAAAGATGGAGTTGTTGAAAATATAGGTTCAGAGGGAATAATAAATGATATTGATGGTGGTGTTCCCTTTTTCCCTTATTTGATTGAAAAGGACGGAACATTGATTATGTACATGAATGCTGAAGATTTTAAAGAAAAGATTCTTTCATCTGAATATGCAAAACAAAAAGAGAGATATGGAGATCAATTTGATAAAGTTTGGAAGCTTGCTTCAGAAATGAGAATTGATGACAATCCGATACTTATTATTGCTAAAAGATAATTGTTAATAAAATGAGAAAGCTAAATTTAATAAAAGTCTTCATCGCTTTAATTTCAAGAAGTAAGTATATGCAGAATAATAAATTACTTAATGATTTTTTTGTGATAATTTGTTTCTGCTCACTTTTGATTTTATCTTCTTGTGGAGGTAATCCTAAACAATCCAAAAAAACATTTTGGGATGATTGTGACCTAATTGCTACTCGAAAAGTGATTAATGGAGACACCGTAATTGTATGCGACCCAGCTTTGATTAGACAAAAGAAGAATATTCCATTGGATTTATTACTTGAAGATTTTAAAATTGTCAAACTAGATAATTCAAGTGAGGATGCATTAATTAGTAAACGCTATGCCCATACGTATGTGACTAATAATTATATTGGAGTGGTTTGTTATAGCTATTTTCCTATGAAGTTGTTTCGAAAAGATGGGACCTTTATCCGCGAAATAGGATCAATTGGTCAAGGTCCAAATGAATATAATGTAATTGATTATATAGATATGGATGAAAAGAATAATCGTATTTATATACTTCCTTTTAGTGCCGAGCATATTTTGGTTTATGATTTCAATGGAAATAACTATCCTAAAATCAAATTACCTAACAGACTTCTCTATGGTTCAACAATAAAGGTTTATGGAGATAAGAAACAGGTTTTGATAACCCAGCCAATTAGCCCCAATACTGAATATTATGTATGGATACAGGATTTTGATGGTAACGTTATTCAAGGTGCAAAGCAATCTGATTATTTCAAGAATGTAACTTCTTTCAGTGAATCGACTATTACCCGTGTACGATCAGGAGCCATTGAGTTATTCAATTTTGGATGGCCCAACGGGAATGAATATTTATATCATTATAATTCTTTAGACAATTCTTTAGTCCCGCAATTTAAAGTAAAAGGTGACGATCTTGATTTTAACATAGTTCATGAGTTGCCTCATCAGTATGTTGTAGAGAAAGCGCGGAGTAATGGACCTGGTGATGAAAATGTAAGAACATTAAAATATATTGTAGACAAAGAGACATTGAAGGGTTGCTTTTTTGATGGATTCGAAACACCTCAAGGTATTGTATATGGTCGATACGACCTTTTATACGGAATGCATGGTTCATATTTTACAATACTTGATTTTAGCAGCGAAGTAAGTGAATCTATCAAAGAAATAAAGGAAGAAAGCTTATCTTCTTTACAAAAAGAGGAATTACAGAAGTTAAAATCATTATTGCCGGATAATGAGGATGACGATGAATGGAGTTTACTCTTTGTTGGGAAATTTAAACAATAAATAATATGAAAAATAGATTATTTTAATTGATAATTAATTAAAAAATTACCAAATGAAAGCAACAATATGTTGTCTGTTTTTTATATTACTTATAACATCATGTCAAAAAGATATGAGTGGGGGCGTTAATTCTTATAACGTTGATTCAATAAGGAGCAGCGACAAAGTTTTTGATGTCGATAATTCAGGTTTAAAGTTCCGGTATATTCCTTTAGAATTATCGGATAGTTCGCTTATCGGTGATATTGACAAAATTATTTTGACAAAAGACTATATTGTTGTTCGAAGTAATGATTTTATTTTTCTGTTTGATTACAAGGGTGATTTTATCCGAAGGATAGGTGCCCGAGGGGATGGTCCGGGTCAATATAAAAGTATTTTAGATGTCTCGGTTAATGAATCGGAACGGAGAATCTTCTTGGCAGATTATTCATCAAATAAAGTATTGGAATACGATTTTGAGGGTAAATATCTAAAAGACTATAATTTTAGCCCATTTTGGTGGACTTTTGAAGCAATAGATCGTTCATTTTTAATTAGCCCAATGAATCTGTTTGGAAATGAATTGTATAAAATTAAATTAACAACATATACCGGAGATTCAATTGCTTATTTCAAGAATAATGTTCTTTATACTTCTCAGGATAACTTATTATATCCGACAGTCAAATGTTTCCAACATTATCATAATGAGATTGTTTGCCGACAACAGTTTAACGACTCGATTTATACATTCGTTCCTCGAACACAAAACCTAGTGATTCGCTATTATTTCGATTTTGGCGATGCTCATTTTCCAATAGAACTTCTGGAAAGTTCCGTTAAGTTCACAACTGAATCCGTTAATTATGGTTTCGTAGAGGATATAACGGAAACAGATGATTATATTTTTTTACATATAACTTATAAGGGCAAAAGTGAGAAATATATCATTAGAAAAGGATTGGATGAAGGTTTTTATAAGGTTGAAAAAGATAATGGTGTTTTAATAAAAACGGCTGGTCTTTATTTTTGGCCTAAATGGTCAAACGATGAGAGGTTGGTAAATTACTTCTCTGCATCTGATTTATTGTCGAAGAGTGATAAAATAATTGATGAAAATTTAAATGAGATCGCTTCTTTAATGTCTGAAGAATCGAATCCCGTGGTAGTAATTGCTACAAAAGACAAATAACGTAGATGTTTCCAATAGAATAATGATGAAGTTCAGTCTACTAAGTCAATTTAAATAACTTTATATCAAATATTTAGCAATGAAAGTCATTTGTGAACAAAATATGAACATCTCTTTGGTTATTGAATGAAATATTCTAATTAGTTCTATATTACATTTATTATATTGCATCGTAAAAAAGAAAAATTATGAAAATAAAAAATCGCATAAATGATATGGTGTGTATGAAAATAACAAAATTAATTTCAATAATCATTCTGCCTGTAATGATGGCAGGGTGCGGAAAAGGAAATAAACAATCGGGTGACGACTTTATCACTGTTGATGTCACTAAAAAATATCCCAAGAAGGAACTGATTCTTCAAGACTTTTTGGATGTAGAATATGTCCCATTGGAAACAAGTGATGAATTTATTACAACCACCTCTCTGCAAGCTATTGGCAAGGATATTATATTAATTAAAGATCTTAATCGAGTTAACACCGGCAACATATTTATTTTTGATAGAAATGGTAAAGGCTTGAGGAAAATCAATCGTTTGGGGCAAAGCGGCGAGGAATATACAAATACACATGGTATTACCTTTGACCAGGATAACGAAGAGATTTTTATTAATAATACTTTTTCTTCTAAAGTATTAGTGTATGACTTATTAGGGAATTTCAAACGGAGTTTCAAAAACAGAGAAGGTTTTTTCTATGATCAAATAGATGATTTCGACCATGATCATTTAATTTGTCATGATGCCTTTACTGAATTAGACAAGCCAGAAATAAAGAGGAACTTCTTTTTGATTGTTTCCAAGCTGGATGGGAGTATAAAAGAAATCCCAATTCCTTATAAAGAGAAGAAATCGACGTTAATAATGGCAATAGATGCAAATGGTGAGATAATTAGTAACATTTATTGCATTTATAATAAGAAACTAATTCCTTATCAGGATAGTTGGGTACTTGCAGAGCCGTCTGCTGATACGATCTATACTTATTCACAAAATCATATAATGAAGCCCTTTATCGTAAAGACTCCCCCTATTCAATCGATGGATCCTGAGGTCTATCTTTTCGCCGGTGTTTTTACAGACCGCTACTACTTTATGCAAACCGTAAAAAGAGAGTATGACTTTGTGAAGGATACAGGGTTTCCAAGTACTGAGTTAATGTACGATAAACAAGAGAATGCTATCTACGAGTATGTTGTATATAATGATGATTTTATCAATAAAAGACCCATGAGTATGGTATATGAAGTACCGATACCGCCCGTTATAGTAAATAACGATGGTATTGCATTTATGACAAGATTAGACGCCGCTGATCTTGTGGAGGCTTATAAGAAAGGGCAATTGAAAGGCAAACTGAAAGAAATAGCGGCGACATTGGATGAAGAATCCAATGCGGTGATTATGTTGGCAAAGTATAAGAAATGATAGTGGATAGCTATGCCAACTTAATCGTTGCCAGTTAGGAGTTTAACTTGGATTCGGATTTCCAAAGGATTTTACGGGTTACCATGATGGGAAGATGCTTGTATTCTTCTGTTACATGGAATTGGAGTTTTTCATAGAAGCGCATGGGGGAAGGATAGGTTTCGCCATTCCTTTTTTTAAGTTTGTTTCGGTCGATTATCCAACCAGTGAGTTCGTAGTTGTCTTGTTGACAACGATGAATCAGCTGACTGCCTATTCCTTTTCTTTGGGCATTTCCATGTACAAGCAGTACAAACCAGAGGGTGTTGTCTCGCATAAAGGTGCATAGCCAGCCGCAAAGTGTATCGTTGGCATTACAGGCCAGGTAATGGGTAGCTGTTTCCATTGTGGCCAGGTATTTCTTAAATTCTTCTTTTGTATTATATAAGGATTCCGGATATTCGTTGTTCCATATTTCCCGGATGGTTTCCATTTCCGTATCTGAAAGGCTTGCTCTTTTGACTAGTTGGATTTCGTCTGCTCTGTTCATGTGGTGTTTTCTTTAATACACCGCAAGATACATAAAGAGAACACTTTATATGCTTATTTTTCTGTTTATTTTACAATATTCAGCCCAATTTGAGTTGCCTGACGAATTCGGTCTGCCATGCCGATTCCTCCTTTCAGGTTACCGGCGATAAGTAGCCCGGGATATTGAGCTTCCAGCTTTTCTACAGTTTCGAAGCGCTTTCCACTGTTTAGTTCATATTGAGGAATGGCATGATTATGACGGAATATTTTAATCATATCAGGTTCTGTTCCTTTTGGAAATCCAAGCATCAGATGTAGTTCTTCTGTAATGATATCTCTAATTTCTTCGTCGCTTTTGGTAAGTAAGTCCAGGTGTTTCATGCCACCCATAAAGAAAGAGAAAAGGGCTCCTTCTTCCGGCGACCGGCTTTCAAAACAGGCAGATGGAAACAGAATGCCTAAAATTCTTTTCTTTTCTTTGGAAGGAACTAATCCTCCGAATGCATTGAATTTTAGTGTTCCGGTATTTTTAATTCCAACGCTCACCTGAATTACCGGTGCATATACCAGATTGCTTATGGCTTCCATCT
>Ga0074197_1003166_pt1 | contig 10319 bp, 4 predicted proteins | sample EPASupsiteSAE305_FD_64526 | JGI IMG/M metagenome (GOLD analysis project Ga0074197, IMG submission 64526) | Bioremediated contaminated groundwater microbial communities from EPA Superfund site, New Mexico - SAE3-05 reassembly with SPADES | ecosystem: Environmental > Aquatic > Deep subsurface >...
CCCGTGAATCAGGTGGTCTTGTCTCTTGGCGTGCGGTGTGGCGGCTCTGGCGGGCCCCCCTGCCCCCCCCCCCCCCCAGCACGCCCCCGGCCCTGCCGATTTCCCCCTGGCCTTTACTGATTACCTCGCCGTCCTCGGCCCGGGCGCCTTCCGCCACCACCACAATCGCGTAGTGCTTGTTGTGCAGCTCGTTGTCGGAGATTTTGTCGCATATCGAATCGAGTTTAAAGGGGATTTCCGGAATCAGAATAACATCGGCGCCGCCGGATATTCCTGAATAGAGCGCGATCCAGCCGGAATCGCGGCCCATGACCTCAACCACCATCACTCGGTCATGGGACTTGGCGGTGGAATGCAGCTTATCGATGGCATCGGTGGCGGTGGAAACAGCGGTATCAAAACCAAAGGTCCGATCCGTGGCCTCCAGATCATTATCAATGGTTTTCGGAACCCCGATGACCGGCATCCCTTTTTGCGCAAAACGGTGGGCGATTTCCAGACTGCCGTCTCCGCCGACCGCAATATGGCAAAAAAAACCCATCCTGTTGAAATTAGCGAGAATCTTATCGGAAATATCGAGAATCTGGATCTCACCGGCCAGGTTTTCCACCGGCTTGGCAAAGGGATTGCCTTTATTGGTGGAGCCCAGAATGGTACCGCCCTGGGAGAGAATCCCCTCCACATCTTCCGGAGTCAGACGGATTAAATCATCCCGATCCAGCAGACCGCCATACCCGGATCTGCTGCCGTAGACCTCCCAGCCTTTCCGCGTTGCCGAGTTGACCACGGCAAAAATGACGGCATTCAAACCTGGGGCATCTCCACCACCCGTGGATATAAGTAATTTTTCGCGCATGATGAGGCTCTCGTCTGTGAAGGTTTGGTTTGTTGCAACAAAATCAATGCGTAAATACTAGAAAGCGGTTCTCCGTTTGACAATGCTTTTCCGTGATTTGTTCGTTTTTATAAAAATATTCGCTTGAGCGCAGCAAATCTGCGCAAAGTGTACCGTTGGCCATTATCGCCGAGCCTGCAGCATTATGAAGAAGAATGCTTTCATCCTGAATTATTTCATGGTAGAAAAAACGTCTTTGAGCAAGGCATTGACTTTTTCTACTTGCATCTTTGGTTGACTTGAACTCCATATTGCCTTAATTTTGCATTCATAACCCCAACACTCTTTCCTGGAACCGAAGGAGCATTTTACTTTTTTGAGGAGGCATTAATGTTTGAAGTAACAGATTTAGCAATAAATAATCTGAAATCATATCTTGAGCAGAACAAGATCAGTTCTGCGGTTCGCATCGCCCTGATGCAGGGTGGCTGAAGCGGTCCCTCTCTTGGTTTGGCTCTGGATGAGTCAAAAGATAGTGATAAGATATTCGAGGAAGGCGGCTTGCAATTTTTAGTGGAAGCGAGTCTCCTGGAAAAATGTGGCGCGATAAAAGTTGATTTCATGGAAGCCGGATACCGATCCGGGTTCTCCATAACCTCCACCAATCCCCTTGGCGGAGGCGGCAGCTGCAGCACCGGGTCCTGCGGCGGCTCGTGCGGTTGACAGATCTTTTCGCTACCCGTCCTTACCCCCTTGCCGGTTGCCGGCAAGGGGGTTTTTGTTTTGTAAATATTCAGGTGGATAGCCTGTAGGCGTTTAGTCTTTTAGCGCTCCACCGCAACCTGCGACCGGAGTTTTCGCTCCTGTATACGAACATACTCTTGGCTTGTTTCAAAACAGACGTGAGGGATCCTAAGATTTTTCCCCTGATCGATATCCCACAAATGACCGGATTGTTACCTACAGCCCGATAAGCTACAGTCTACTCAACCTGAACAGTTACTTTGTTTTTAGCCCCACCGTTAAAAATCATTGGGCCTTGCGCCAAAATCTTGACACCTGCGGTTTCATTCTTATTATCTTTGGCATACATGCTAACTAACACCTTGTTTTTTAAAAATAAACAAGACAGGTAAGGAGAGAATAAATGCAGCTTGACAAGTTCACCCTCAAATCCCAGGAAGCCATTCAGGCCGCCCAGCAACTGGCCCAGAACAACGGCAACCAGGAACTGCAACCCGAACATCTGCTCAAAGCCATTCTGGAACAGCCCGAGGGCGTGGTGGTTCCGGTGCTCCAAAAAATGGGCATCACCCCGAGCGTGGTCCTTGCTGAAACCAATCAACTTCTCAACAACCTGCCCAAGGTCTCCGGAACCGGTGCCTTGCAAACCTACGCCTCCCAGCAATTCAGGAACCTGCTGGACCAGGCCTTCAAGACAGCCGCCAACATGCAGGATGATTATGTCAGCCAGGAACACCTCTTCCTGACCATCCTCGCCGACCGGTCGCTGAAGGCGGCAGCCATGCTCAACCGGCAGGGGATCACCAGCGACTCCTTTCTCAAGGCCCTGATGACGGTGCGCGGCAATCAGCGGGTGACCGACCCCTACCCTGAGGAAAAATATCAGGCCCTGGAAAAATACGCCCGCACCCTCACCGATACCGCCCGCCGAGGCAAGCTCGATCCCGGGGTCGGCAGGGACGAGGAGATTCGCCGGATCATCCAGGTGCTCTCCCGCCGCACCAAAAACAATCCGGTGCTGATCGGCGAGCCGGGAGTCGGCAAAACCGCCATTGTCGAAGGACTGGCCCAGCGCATCGTCAACGGCGACATTCCCTCGACCCTGGAGGGCAAGCAGGTGATCTCGCTGGATCTCGGTTCGCTGATCGCGGGCGCCAAATACCGCGGCGAATTTGAAGACCGCCTCAAGGCTGTGCTCAAAGAGGTGGAGAAGAAGGCGGGCGAGATCATTCTCTTCATCGATGAGATCCATACCCTGGTCGGGGCCGGAGCGGCGGAGGGCTCGATGGATGCCTCCAACATGCTCAAACCCGCCCTTGCCCGGGGCGAGCTGCATTGCGTCGGCGCCACCACCCTCGACGAATACCGCAAATACATCGAAAAGGACGCCGCTCTCGAACGCCGCTTCCAGCCGGTCCTGGTCCAGGAACCCAGCGAAGAAGATACCATCGCCATCCTCCGGGGCATCAAGGAAAAATACGAGGTCCATCACGGGGTCCGCATTCAGGATGCCGCCACCGTTGCCGCGGTCACCCTTTCCAGCCGCTACATCACCGATCGCTTCCTGCCGGACAAGGCCATCGACCTGATTGACGAGGCGGCCTCCCGCTTGCGGATTGAAATCGATTCCATGCCCACTGAAATCGATCAGCTGGAGCGCAAAAAGATCAAAATGGAGATCGAGCGGGAAGCGCTGAAAAAGGAAAAAGACCCGGCCTCGATCGAACGGTTAAACAAGGTCAAGGAGGATCAGGCCAACCTTGAACAATCGCTTGATGCCATGAAAGGCCAGTGGACCCTGGAAAAAGACACCATCCAATCCATCCGGGACATCAAGGCCAAGATCGATCAGGCCCGCATGGAGGAGCAACGGGCCGAACGCGCCGGGGAATTGAGCAAGGTGGCGGAGATCCGCTACGGCCGGATCGTACAGCTCACCAAAGACCTCGAAACCGCCAATGCCCGTTTGGGAGCGATTCAGGAAAAACATCAGATGCTGAAGGAAGAGGTCTCCGCCGAGGATATCGCCGCGGTGGTGGCCAAATGGACCGGTATTCCGGTGGACCGGCTCCTGGAGGGCGAACGGGAAAAACTGGTCCAGGCGGAAACGGCCCTAGGCGCACGGGTCATCGGTCAGAAAGAGGCCATTGTCGCGGTCGCCAATGCGGTCCGCAGGGCACGGGCCGGCTTGCAGGATCCGGATCGGCCCCTGGGCAGCTTCATTTTCCTCGGCCCGACCGGTGTGGGCAAGACCGAACTGGCCCGGAGTCTGGCCGATTTCCTCTTTGACTCCGAACAGGCCATGATTCGGGTGGATATGTCGGAATACATGGAAAAACACTCGGTCGCCCGCCTGATCGGAGCCCCTCCCGGTTATGTCGGCTACGAGGAGGGCGGCATGCTGACCGAGGCCGTGCGCCGACGCCCCTACTCGGTTATCCTCCTCGATGAAATTGAAAAGGCTCATCCGGATGTGTTCAACGTGCTGCTGCAGGTGCTCGATGACGGTCGGATGACCGACGGCAAAGGACGGACCGTGGACTTCAAGAACACCATTCTGATCATGACCTCCAACCTCGGCAGTCACATTATCATGGAAATGGCCCAATCCAATCCCGAGGGGATGCGAAAGGAAATCGACGAACTCCTGCACCGCCAGTTCAAGCCGGAATTTTTGAACCGTGTCGATGAAATCATCACCTTCCAGGGCTTGAGCCGTGAGAATCTGCTGCAGATTGTCGACATTCAAATCAAGCGGATGGCGAAACGGCTGGCTGCGCATAAGTACAAGGTCACCCTGACCAAAGAGGCGAAACAATTCCTGGTCAGTACCGGCTATGATCCCACCTATGGAGCGCGGCCCCTGAAAAGGGCGATCCAGCGTTTTATCGAGGATCCCCTGGCGATGGAGATTCTGGAAGGCGCTTTTGTAGAAGGGGATCACATCCTCATCGACCGGGGACCGGAAAACCGGCTGACGTTCTCCAGACAATAACTCCCTTCAATTCGCCGCCCTTGCGCTGACTACGCAAGGGCGGCTCTCTCCACAATGCCGGCTGCTCCCCGGCTTAATTTCCGGCTTAAAAACAATGCTTTCAAAAAGGGGTATATCGTATTAACATCCTTGCGATACTCAATAAATAAAGCCGTCTTCCCGAAAATGAACCCCAACGATCCCGCAACTGTTTACCTTTGGGACCTTCATGTTCATCCCCCAGTTGAAAGACTTCAGGACCTCTATCGCGACCCGTTTTTGCAGAAATATGCGGTATTCCCGTCTCGCCCCGCAAATCCGACGAGTTCTCGTAGGGCTGTTCGTTCTTTGCGCGCTTCCGGTCCATGGCGGCACCAGCCCTGCTCACGCCCAGCCCGTTGTCATCATCACTATTTCCGGTGACGTCACCGAAAGCCAGAGGCGCAATATCCGCAGCCATCTCTCCCTTGCCCGACTCCCGGAAAATCAGTCGCTTTCCGAGACCCTGTTCAACCGCTTGTACGGCAAGGTTGAAGAAGAAACCGCTGCGGCCCTCACCCCTTTCGGGTATTACTCCCCCCATGTCTCCATATCGCACCACCGGGAAAACGGCAGTCGACACCTCGACCTGGTGGTTGCCACCGGCCCGCCCGTCACCATCCAGCAAATGCAGATAACAATCACTGGCCCCGGCAAGGAAGACACTGCTCTCCGGGAAGCCGTTCAACAGTTCCCTCTCCAACTCAACGACGTCCTTGACCATCAACGCTACGAAGAGGCCAAGACGAAACTGATAACCACAGCGCTTGACAACGGTTATCTCAAAGCGGCCTTTCGTAATAACCGGGTGGAAATTCAAAAAAAAGCGTTGAGCGCCTCCATGCATCTGCAACTCGATACCGGACCCCGATATGAATTCGGCCCCATAACCTTTACGGCTGATTTTATCGATCACGCACTTTTACGCAAAATTTCTCCAGTCAAAGAAGGGGACCCTCTCTCTCCCAAAGCATTAACCCGATTGCGGCAATCCCTGTTCAACGCCGATTATTTCAACAGCGTGGAACTTGCATATAACATCGACCAGGCACAGTCACCACAGGTACCGGTCCAGGTCATCCTCACCCCCAACCTTGCCCATAAATATGGAGTGGGCCTTGGCTACGGCACGGATACCGGACCGAGAGGAACGTTGGAATACACAAATCGTTACATGAACCGGCTTGGGCACCAGTTGGATATCAGGGCGCAGCCTTCGCAACGGAAAAGCAACTTCGGCGGTGTGTACACTATCCCGGTCGGCGATCCCAAGAGGGACCGCCTGTCCATCTTGGGCAAATACGGAATCGAAAATTTTGCAGGTACTGATTCCACCAACTGGACGGCAACCGTCAGTCGCGACTATTTTCGGGAAAGAGGTGAATACTCAGCGTACCTGCAGTTTCTGGACGAGCAGTACAGCAGCGGCTCGGAGACCGGTCACGCAGCCCTGTTCATCCCCGGCGTCAAGGGAACTGCATTTTGGACCGACAACCGAATAGCTACCACCCGCGGCATCCGAGTCAGCACCTCCCTGATCGGCAGCCAAGAAGGGCTCATGGCTACGTCTTCCTTTCTTCAGGCCGCAGTGCGAGCCAAGGGAATTTATTCCTTTTTCAATAAATGGCGTTGGATCGGTCGTGGTGACCTCGGGATCACGCAGACCGACGATCTTAACGATCTCCCCCCCTCGCTACGCTATTATGCAGGCGGCGACCAAAGCGTACGAGGGTATGGATACAAAAAAATCGGTCCGGTGGATGCCAACGGTACTGTTATCGGCGGCAAAAATCTGCTCACGTACAGCCTGGAGCTTGAACGTGTTCTTTTCGATGACTGGAGCGGCGCTCTCTTTTATGACAGCGGCACAGCCATGAACAGCTTCTCAAACCTCACCCTGCGCTCAGGTGCAGGGGTCGGAGTCCGCTGGAATGCCCCCTTTGGTCAAATCCGTCTTGATCTGGCTCATCCCCTCGATAACAGCGAGGGTTCATGGCGAATCCATTTTACCTTGGGAGCTGACCTTTGATAACCAAATGGGTACGTTGGTTCATTATCCTCGCTTTGCTGTTGACACCGGCTGTGCTTATTTTCCTCACCAGTTCCGAACCGGGATTGCGCGGCCTTGTTTCTCTCTGTAATCGGCTGAGCGCGGGCCGCTTGACAATCAACACGGCTTCCGGCTCACTCTTTGGTGGCTCGTTGCGGTTGCAAGGGGTTCGGTATGCAGACAGTATCGATACGGTTGCCATCGAAAACGTGACGGTAATCTGGAATCCTGCCAAACTGCTGAACAAGCAATTTCAGATCGACCATATCCGCATCTCCGGAGGTCAGGTGATCCTTGGTCAAAGCGCAGAGGAAACGATAGTTCCTCCTCCTTTCTCTTCGCCGATCAAGGTCCTGATCCAAGAAATTTCCGCTGAAAAAATAGCGATTTTCTCGGATCAGGAGGAGATAGCGCTGATTCAGGCAGGCACGATAAGCCGGCTCACTTTTCAGGGCCAGGACCTGACCATTGACGATCTTTCCGTGACGACCGCGGAAGCAAAGCTGCAGGCAAAAGGTCAGCTGCGGACCACGGAGGGATATCCGCTCCAGTTAACCCTGGAAGCTCTCTACCAGCCAGCGGGGTATGAATCCTTCTCCGCCAAGGGAACAATTAACGGGCCACTCAACACCCTCGCACTCGATGTCCAGGCCCTGACGCCCTTCCCGGTTCGCCTTAAGGGGCAAGTCAACAATCTGCTCGGTGACCTGACCTGGCAGGCACGGTTGGAAAGCGAAGAGGTGGGCCTTGCTCAAATCCATAAAGATTGGCCCAATCACCGTTTCGTCGAGGTAGTCATCGAAGGAAGGGGAACCCTCGAGGAGTACACCCTCCATCTGGATTCCTCGACCGAGTTATATCAGCTCAAAAAAACGGGTAATATCTCAGCGGATCTTCAAGGAAATTTGGTTGGACTACAGATTGATGACTTCCATTTCGTGCACGAAAAGACATCGCTTGCGGGCAAGGGCTCGTTGGAGTGGAGCCCGGGCCTTTCCTGGAAGGCGGAGATAACCGGCTCCCATCTCGACCCATCGCTTGTGTTCACGGACTGGCCCGGTGATGTCTCCTTCGCCATGCAGTTCACCGGACGATTTATCGGCAACGACCTTGAAGCCTCCTTTGACCTGCCACAATTGCAAGGGACCTTGCGCAATTTACCCCTTACGGGAAAAGGCGAGGTCCATCTCAAGGATAGCCAACTGCAAATACAGGGTGTTCGTGTGACGAGTGCCGGCTCCGCCCTTCAGATACATGGCAAGGCGGCTGAAACCGTCGATCTTTCCCTGCAGCTCGACTCCAACAACCTGGCCGAACTGTGGCCGAATGCCCGCGGAAGCCTGCACGCAAAAGGACGCCTTACCGGCAATCCGGCAAAACCGACAATAGACTTCAAACTCACAGGCACCAATCTGGGACAAAGGCGTGATGGGGTGGGTAAACTGACCCTGGAAACACGAGGAGAGGCGTCCATGGATGGCAGACTCGACGCCACGCTCATAGCTGAGCAACTGCAATTTGGCGGGACCGCTCTGGATCAGAGCCGGGTGCATTTTCAAGGATCGTTGAACGATCATGCCTTGACGGTCGAAAGCGAGGGTACAGATCTCTCCGCTGGGTTCCGGCTTCAGGGAAAAATCATCGACAAGGGCTGGCAGGGAACGCTTAGCCGGATACACCTTACCTCTCTCCGGTTTGGCAACTGGCAACAACGGCAAGCCACCTCATTTTCACTCTCAGCGGGTGCAGCAGAAATAAAACCGCTCTGTCTCACCGCCTCCCCTTCAGGGAGCCTTTGCATTAACGGTTCCTGGTCTGGCCCTTCCAATGACTGGCAATTGCATGGCACCTTTTCCTCACTGCCTCTGGGTTCCATGCAAAATATGTTGCCCACCTTTTGGCCTGTTGAGGGTCCGCTCAGTGGCACAATCGATCTTGGCGGAAAAAACATGCGGATTGTTGAGGGAAAACTCGATTGCGACAGCAGCGGGATGACCATGTCCGTCCCTCTTGAAAATAACGGCGAACAGATTCTGCGATGGCATAAAAATATACTGCAGGCCGCCTACGCCAAGAACAGGCTCCAGGTGAACCTGGAAAGCGAACTCACTGATAAAAGTAGATTGCGCGTGGATTTGAGTCTCGCCGATCTTCAACTGCCTGGACCAGGTATGATGGACACTCCGCTGAAAGGTATGGTTCAACTGCATGTCCAGGACCTGAGTCCCCTCACCTTGCTTACCGAGCAAAGAGTGCAGGTTGCCGGTGTGCTGCAAGGGCAATTCGCCTTAAAAGGCACGCCTGCCGCACCCATGATAACCGGGCAGATGGAACTTACAAAGGGTCAAGCTGATATACCACCACTGGGCATTACGCTCTCCCCCCTAACTGTTGCTATAAAAGGCGATAACAACCGGCTGCAGTTTCAGGCTACTGCTCATTCCGGGTCAGGGATTCTTCATGCAACAAGTTCTCTCAACATAGGGCAATCTGAATTCAGCACATTTACCGTGATGCTCACCGGCGAGGGATTTAAAGCGGCTCAGCTACCTGGACTCGACGTGGACCTCTCACCCGAGCTCCAGGTTATAGCAGGAAAAAATCGGATAGATATTCACGGAACAGTCACAATCCCCAGAGCTCGAATCAAATCGATCGACTTTACTGATGCGATTGTTGCCTCAAACGATATGATCGTTATCGATGATGAACAGAAAATTTCCTCCCCAACAGCGGGCTTACCTCTTTTCACATCAATAAATGTCATCGCCGGTGAGGATGTCCAAATAGACGCCTATGGACTGCGTGGTATTCTTTCCGGAAAGTTACAGGTGAGTGGTCAACCTGACAGGATACCGATCGGCAATGGCACACTTACGGTCCAAAAAGGTTCTTTCACGATGTACGGCAAACGCCTGAAAATCGATCTCGGCCGGCTCCTTTTTACAGGTGGACCGCTGACAAATCCCGGTATCGAACTCCGCAGTGAAAACAAAAGTGACAAAATGACAACCGGGGTTGTTGTCGAGGGTTTTCTCCAGCATCCTGAGATATCTTTTTATTCCACCCCTCCTATGGAACAATCGGCAATCGTCTTAAACCTCCTTGAAAACACTGCTATTGGCGGTGAAACTCGTGGGGATATCGGCTTCATTGGGAAAGTAGCCACTAAGGTAGGATTAGGTGGAATGGTTCCTTATTTACAGAGCCTTAAAAAAGTCTCAATGATTGATGAAATTAAATTTGACACCGGTGACGATTTCGATTCCATGTCTCTGATCTTCGGCAGTTGGCTCACACCCTATTTCTATGTAAGTTACGGCAAAAATCTCACTGAAGAGGCTGGGACCTTTAATACCCGCTATACACTAGGCCAGGGATTTTATTTTATGACGGAAACAGGACCATCGCAGAGTGGCGGTGATTTAAAATATGAATTTGAACACTAAAAAAAGTACCACGGGAAGTTGAAAACCTGTGAGAAAATACATTTGCATTCAATAATAGTATTCAAATGGCCTTAATATCCTTTTTATAATGTCCATAAAACAAAAAAAGCCCCATCAATCGTAAGATTGATGGGGCTTTTGTGATAAAACCGGCGGCGACCTACTCTCCCACATAGTCTCCCATGCAGTACCATCGGCGCTGAAGAGCTTAACTTCCGTGTTCGGAAT
>Ga0074197_1003169_pt1 | contig 10312 bp, 11 predicted proteins | sample EPASupsiteSAE305_FD_64526 | JGI IMG/M metagenome (GOLD analysis project Ga0074197, IMG submission 64526) | Bioremediated contaminated groundwater microbial communities from EPA Superfund site, New Mexico - SAE3-05 reassembly with SPADES | ecosystem: Environmental > Aquatic > Deep subsurface >...
CGCAAAGCGCGGCCACAACCTGCCGGGACGGGGTTTTCCCCTCCCGTTCTAAATACTCCCGGAGGCGGCGGACTGCCTCCTCCTTCTCTATTTTCTTGGGGGTCATTTTAATCACCTCCTTTCCCCCGAATTTTAAAGAAACAATAAATCGCCGCTACAACTCTAGCCTCTAACAAAAACATCCACGTCAAATCCGCGTTATAAATAAAGGTCAGAGTAATATCTGCGATTTTTTTAAAAGAACATTAAACAAAAATACCGCCCCGTTTGCGGGCGGCTGGCTGATTATTCTTTGACTTTCTTACTTCTAACTTCTTACTTCTAACTTATTTTTGCCGCCCGCAATTAAAACCCCGGTCATAATAATTCCGGTCATCATCATAATGGTCTTAATTTTGGTGGCGTTTATTCTCGTCATGTTTATATTTAATCAAACACCAACGAAACTGTCAACAACATATAACTGGCGCGGCACCTAAAATAAAAGAAAAGGCTCTTCGCGCGAAAATTGAGGGATTTGTGGTTCTGCGAAATACACAGAACGCGCGCGAAGAGCCTGGTGTTACAGGTTGTCAGAGCAGAGACTGACTCTTTCAACCTATACCGCCTTGGAGTCGGCGGCGGTTTGGGGGGGGGCGGTGAGGGGCGAGTTGCCCCCCAAGATTGCTCCATCAAAACACGAACGGGGCGACCCCAGAAAATTCAGATGCGACGCTTGCGAAGCACCGCACCCGCGGCAAAGGCACTCATTTGCCTCTGCCTCTTCCTTTTGCTTCCCCGTGTAGCACCAGACTTCCGTCTGGTTGCCACACTTACTGCACGTTGTTTTAACAAGCTCTGCCATTTTTTCCTCCTTGAATGGCAAAAAATTAATAAAAGACCATCAACACCTCTCTGTTTTTCATTGTCTTTCGTGTTTAAATCAAAAACAGAAAGCTGTTGACAATTTTTTTAAAGAAAATCTTCCCGCGCGGAAATGGGAAGACGAGATGGAAAAGTGCAAGCACAGTCCATTCACGCGCGGGTTTTTGCCTCGCCAGGGCTTATTTTTTGGCCCTCCCCTCCCTTGTCATGCCGTGAAATTCATATCTATCGCCAAGAATCCGCTCATATTCCTCTTTTTGGCTCTGGAATGAGCCAGAAGAGAACACTAACACGGATTCAGCGACCGCCGGAGGCTGACGCAGAACATAATAAATCGCATCCTGGTCATTATCCTCCTTAGCTGGATGGCTATACTCCACCCCCCGCCGCTTAGCATCAAGGATCAACTCGCAATCCGCAAGATCCGGATGGATCTCTACGGGTCTGAGTACCCCCGACGCTTTTGGGGGAGGAATCTCTCCCCCACAGTAACAACAAATCTCCATCCCTTCCTCCCTCCGGCAACCCTCTCATGGGTCGCCCATCAAAAGTAAAAAACACGTCCTCTGCCAACTTTCTGCTTTTTATCTTTCGTTATTTTCGTTTCTTTTCGCGCCTTTCGTGTTATAAAAAAACAAAAAGCTGGCGAGGACTTGGCTTATGTTATGAAAGAGCATTTATATAAAATAATTTTCAACGGGCGTAAAAAATTGACTAAAAAACTCTGCTATCTGTCGTCTATTTTCTGTTATCTAATAAAAACCGTCCCCTTTTTCTTGAGACGGCTTTTGTTGTAATCTTGGAATATATTATAAACAAAAACTCTAACTTTTGTCAATAGCAGAAAATAACCTTTTAATCATTTATTAAACCGTTCTGCCGCTTTACGATCAATTCTATTTTACTGTTTCATAAACAAATCTCATATACTCTAAATAATCGCCAATATTGGCTCTTATGTCATCAATCATTCTCCTTAAATCCACTCGTCCGTATTTATGGACAACAAGATTCCGGAGCCCGACCGAAGGCGCGATCTTAAGAGCGAACGCCATAGGAAATATCTTATTTTCCGCCAGAGTAATAAAAGTGCTCTGGTAGTCGTCAGGAACTTTTAAATCCGATTCGGAGATAATATGAGTATTCATGTCTATGGAAATATCTACAATTAACTGGAACAGGCGCTCAACCGTATGGAGTTTTAAACTGTCTTCAAGAATATCATCCGTGCTTTGAGCTAAAAGCGAGCCCAACTCTTTATAATATCCTTCCAAGTCGGCCAGTTTATTTTTTATTAGCTCTTTATCAATCATGTTTTTTGGCTTAAAAATCGGTTTAGCTGAAGCTCGCGTAAATCCAAAAGTTTTCTCGCTTCCATGTAGCGTTTAAAAGCGTAAATTTTAAACAGAGCAAAACCGGAAGAATTTTTTTCATAAATCAGCCTGGATTTTAGAGCGACCTGTTTTAATAAAAGTGGCGGAGCGTCTTTCATATTTACCAATTCAAGATCCTTAATTCCAAGCTCCTCCGAAAAATCCGATTGCATCCTGGCAATTTCCATCGGGCTAAAATTCCTAGCGCCCGAAAAAGCCATATCCACGTCGCTTTGCTTATGGGTTTTTCCGCTAGCCTCTGATCCAAAAAGCGCGACAAAATCAAACTCGTATTTACGAGCCAATTTTTCCACTTTCGGAATTATTATTTTTATTTCTAAAGCCATATATCAAATATTATCATATTCAGGCTGAAAGTAAACACTGGATCTCAGTCTCCCGCCTGTCTCCTATACGCCTCCTTTATAATCGCCTTATAAATTCCCCTAATCAGCCGCTCGTCCAGCCTGAATTTTTTTACCTTGTCTTTAATTATTTCCTCTTCCCTTTTTTTATCAACAATCGCGAGGCCTTTTTTCCGCTTAATCCGGCCAATGGCTTTTACTTCGGCAAAGCGGTTGCCTAATAATCCGAATATCCGGTTGTCAATTTTATTAATCATACCGCGCCTAAAATCCAGCTCATCTTTCGCACCGGCTTTTCTGATCCGGCTGTCCATTAATTCGCAGGCAGTCATAAACTTAGCGCGCACGTCGGAAGCGTAGGGATTATAATTATGCATGTCATAAAATAACTGCCAGTTGTCTGAGGTGGTGTGCGGGAGGATAGAAAGAAGATCAGTATAACCCGGAGTAAAAATTTCCTGTTCCCGCGCTCCGGCGCCGAGGAGCGCGCGCCCGACAAAATGAACTAAGCCCAAAGTATAGGCGTTCTGGCGGTCATGATCTTCGGGAGTGGTAATAATAACTTCTAGTCCCAGGCTGGTTAAAAATTTTCTCGCCATGCTGAGCCGTCGGCTATCAATCCTTATTGGGCATAAGACAATCTGCAGTCCTTTTAGTTTCCAGGCTTGTTTTAAAAAATTGAATTTCGTCGTTACCGGCCCGAACTGCGGATGAGTTCCCATAATTAATACATTTTCAGGCAAATATTTTTTAAGCCAGTCCGCGGGATAAACTTTAACTGAACAGGTATCAACGATCAAGGCTCCGGATTTTACGTCCGGCGCGATTTTTTTTATCACCTTTTCGGTTTGCGATATCGGGACAGCGAGAATTATTAAATTGCAGGCGGCCGCTTCTTTCAGGCTTACTATTTCAGCGTTAATTTTTTTCGCTTTTGCGATATCATCTTCGGAAAACCCGCTGTCATAAACCTTAACCAGCGCTTTTCCTGAAAAAACGCTCGCGGCCAACTTTCCAAAACGGCCGAATCCGATAATAGCGACTGTTTTCTTAACGGTCATAATTATTAACCGCCGCGATAAAGGTGGTAAAATTGAATTTTAAGTCCTGAATCCCCTCTTCGGAGAGTTCCAGTCCGTAAAGTTCAGCGCAGATTTTCGGCGCGATAACGGCCGTGGTTTCCGGAATTACCCCGTCCGCGAGGTCTTTGGCCGCCGTCGCCGTATCCGGATATTCGTTTAACTCGGCTTCAGGCCATTTTCTTTTTAAATACATCCGGCATTGGCGGAGCGCCTGCTGGTGCGAAGTGATGGCATCAATTTTTTTCAAATCCGCGCCTTTTTTTAAAAGGAGGTTCATCTTTATATCAATCTCAAACATTTTTTCAATCTGAAAAATATGGCGAGCCATGGCGTGCACAGCTTCAATGACGATTCCGCCGTTGGAATTTTCTATGGGAAAAATGCCAATGTTAATTTTCCCTTTATCAAGCGACCTTAAAACGTTTTCTACCGAAGTAAGGTATTCCAGCTCATAATTTTCCACCTTTTCCAGTGCGCAGTAATGTTTGGCGGCTTCTTCGGTAAAACTTCCCCGGTTCCCCGAAACGCCGATGATGATTTTTTCCGGCATATTATTAAAGTTATTATTAATCTATCTTTAGCTTACCTACATTAAGCAAATTTTTCAACCCTTGACCGAATTCCGCAATCCCTTGACACGTCTTTTGAAAATGTGTATTATTAAAAAAGTTGCGAAAATACATTTTTATTATGAAAACCGTCCAATTGTGGTTTAGCTACTTTTACTTTTACTTTAACCTTACTCCAAGGCCGGTTTTTTGCATTAGCTAACAGCATACATTAAAAAGATTAAACCCGGCCCTCGAGATGGCCGGTTTTTTGTTAATTCGGGACTTCTGTCCTATAATACTTCTAAATAGCAAAACCCTATGCCAAGCAAAAAAGCGCTACTGTCAAAAATAATTAACCCGCTGTCCGGACGGACAGTTATTGTTCCCATGGATCATGGCGTTACCGACGGACCGATTCCGGGTCTCTTAAAAATGGATGAAACCATTAAAAGAGTGAAGGAGGGCGGAGCTGACGCGATTATTATCCATAAAGGCATTTTTAAGCTCTACAAGGAAGTGATTGGCGATCTCCCGGCTCTGATCCATATTTCAGCCTCAACCGGCATGGGCGTTTCTTTAAAAAAAGTTTTAGTCGCGACCGCCAAAGAAGTTAAAAATTTAGGCGCGGCCGGAGTTTCAGTGCATCTAAATATCGGCAACCAATACGAGCCGGAAATGCTCCGCGATTTAGGAATAGTGGCGCGCGAATGCGAAGAAGAAGGTTTGCCCATGCTCGCCATGATGTACCCGAGAAACATTATTGACGGAAAAATCATCAATTATAACGACGCGGAAAAGGTCGGCCACGCCGCCCGTTTAGCCGCCGAACTCGGCGCTGATATAGTCAAAGTCCCTTACACCGGCGACGCTAAAAGTTTCGGCGAGGTGGTTCGCGGCTGTCCCATACCGGTCGTGATCGCCGGCGGAGCCAAAGGTTCGGAAGAGGCCATGCTTTCTTCAATCCGGGATTGCGTCCTTGCCGGAGCGGCCGGAGTTTCAGTCGGCCGGAATGTTTTCCAGTCCGAAGACGTTCCCGGCATGGTTAAAAAAGTCAGGGAGACGGTCTATAACGCCAACGCCATTATTGTTAAAACAAAGGCGCTACAATAAACTAATAACCAAATTAATTTCAAACACCGGATTCGTAGGGAACAAAAATTTTTGTTCCCTACTGACGAATTACAAAAATTTTTGGAATTTGGAATTTGGTGCTTGGAATTTAATATTTTTTATGAAAAAAATATTCTGGTACCAGCCTCCGGTCTGGGATAAAAAATTAGTTACCGCGGCCATTGAATCGGGCTTTGAAGCAATTTACGTCCGGCCGGAAGACATTCTCCGGACTAAAGAGCTGTCTTTAGCCAAAGTCATTTCAACCGTTGCGCCGGCTGATTTTATCATCGGCGAGAATGTTGACGAAGTGGAGATTAAAAACAAAGAGGCCGAAGAACTGGTCGTTCGGCACCGGGGAAAAATCCCGGTTATTATAAGGAACCTTGACTGGACAATAATCCCTTTGGAAAATCTCATTTCAAAAACAACGAACCTGATCCAGCATGTTCGCGGTTATGACGAGGCTAAGCTGGCTTTTGAAACTTTGGAAAGCGGCTGTGACGGAATATTGCTTGAAAGCGGCGACCTCATTGAAATAAAAAAAACAGCCGCTCTGATTAAAGACGCCCAAAACGAAAAACTGAAACTCGCCCACGCTGAAATATATTCGGTGGAACAGCTCGGTCTCGGCGACCGGGTCGTTGTTGATACTTCTTCTATATTATTTCCCGGCCAGGGCATGCTTGTCGGGGACTCTTCCAAAAGTATGTTTTTAGTATATAATGAAAACGTGGAGACTCCCTACTGCGATCCGCGGCCTTTCCGGGTAAACGCCGGCGGCGCCCACGCCTATATCCGCCTGCCCGGCGACAAAACTAAATATCTCGGGGAACTGAAAAGCGGCCTAAAAGCTCTTACCGTTGACCGGGAAGGCAATACCGAAGAAGTTATCATCGGCCGGGTAAAAATTGAAAAACGGCCCATGCTTATTGTCCGGGCCAAAACCGGTGAGCGAGAAATGAGCCTGGTCATGCAAAACGCCGAAACCATCCGGCTTACCGGAATTGACGGACAGCCGACTTCGGTTACAAAATTAAAACCGGGCGACAAAGTGCTCGCGTTTTTACAGGAAGAAGGCGTTGGGAGGCATTTCGGCCAAAAAATAAAAGAAACCATAACCGAAAGATAAATAAATCCATACCAATAATATATCGGGTCGTTTACTTGCTAAATAGCGGCGAAAGTGATACTTTAGGGAAATAATAGCTGTTAATTCCGTAATTTATGATAAAAAACGGAAAAATCATCGTCAATAAATTCGGCGGCGGGATCATGATTGAAAAACATATCCCCTTTACCGAGGAAAGATTAAGAGAGCAGATTAAAGCCGGCTTCCGGCCGGTGGTTGTCGTTTCGGCTTTAAAAGGCGTTACTGACCGGATCATTCATTTTCTCGCCGGACTAAAACATGAAGTCTGCCGCAACCAGCAGATTGGCGGCAACACCGAAAAATTTTCCATCCGTCTCGTAAGTCCTTTTGTCGCCGAGTTAAAGGAAGACCATCTAAAGCTCCTTGAGCAAGTCGGAGTATTAAGGGAGGAACGGAAAAAAGCGATGACTGACATGGATAAAATTTTTTCCGGATTGGAAAACGATTTAAACGCCCTCCTCCGTTTTGGATTCTTAAATGTTTTTGACGATAAGATCTCGGCCTACGGCGAAAAGCTGGCCGGGGTTTTTTTTACCGCCTACCTTAATTCCAAAGGCTTTACCGCCCGAACAATAATGGCTGAAGACATTCCGATAATGACTGACGACTCTTTCCGCGACGCCAATATTGATTACAAAGTTTCGGAAAAAAACGCGAGGAAAAAAATCCTGAAATCCGCCGGCATCCCGGTCATACCGGGCTTTACCGGAAAAACCGCCAACGGCAATATAACAACGCTCGGCCGCGGCGGAACCGATACGACCGCCTGCTTTTTAGGAGCCGCTCTCAGGGCTGACAAAATAATTTTATGGAAAGACGTGGACGGAGTATTGTCGGCCGACCCGAAAATCGTCCCTTCCGCTAAAACCGTCCCTTTTATAAGCTACGCCGAAGCCGAAGAATCCGGCAAAATAATCCACGACAAAGCCATCCAGTACGTAAAAATGTTTAAAACTCCGGCCGAAGTGGCGGCCATTTCCGATCCGGCGAAAAAAACCTTAGTCGGCCCGGCCAAAGATAAAAAAGAAGGTCCGAAAATCGTCAGCTTTAAAAAAGATCTCTCGCTTCTTATTATTACCGACGAGAAGATGAACCAGCGCGGTTATCTCGCCCATGTTACCGGACTTTTAGCCTCCCGCAAAGTAAACCTGGATACAATAAGAAATACCCGCGATAAACTGCATATTGTCGCTGAAAGTTATAACGGCCCGATTGAAGAGGCGGTTCGCGACCTGAAAGAAGAAGTGGCAAAATTAAAAATCATTCCGGTAAACATGGTTGTTTTAATCGGCAGTCTTAGCTGGGAGATGGTCAGCCGATTTAACGATGTTCTTATAAAGCTCTGCCCCGACGCGGAACTGGGCGCTTTTCCTTACCGGAATTGCGTCCGGCTGGAAGCCGTAGTCCGAGCCGAAGACACGGAAAAAATGATCCGGGCTTTGCATGAAGAATTTATTAAATAGGCAACAGAAAACAGAAAAACCATCTCAAAAATCGCCGGGAACTTCCCTGCCGTCTGTTATCTGTCGTCTGCTATCTAAATTATGAAAAAATTCAGAGTCGGCATCCTCGGCGCGACCGGTATGGTCGGCCAGAACTACATAAGATTGCTTAATAACCACCCCTGGTTCAAAGTTACCTACGTCGCGGCTTCGGCCAACTCGGCCGGAGTAACGTATTTTGATTCCATAATCGGCCGCTGGCAGATGGCCACCGCCGTCCCTAAAGACACGAGATCCTTAATTGTTGAAGATGTCGCCAACATCAATAAAGCCAGGAAGCATTGTGATTTTGTTTTTTCGGCCTTTGAAATGCCGGATAAGAGCCTCGTAAAAGAAATGGAGGAAAAATACGCCGCCGCCGGAATCCCGGTCGTTTCAAACGCCTCGGCCAACCGGTTTACCGATGACGTGCCCATGCTTATCCCGGAAATAAATCCGCACCATATTGATATCATTCCGATCCAGAAAAAAAACCGCGGCTGGAAAAAAGGTTTTATCGTTGTTAAACCAAACTGCAGTCTTCAAAGTTATATTACCCCGGTTTTTGCCCTTACTAAAGCGGGCTATCCGGTTGAAAAAATATTTATCACCCCCCTTCAGGCCGTATCCGGCGCCGGTTACCCGGGCGTGCCGAGCCTGGACATGATTGGCAATGTCGTTCCGTTTATCCCGGGCGAAGAAGAAAAAACCGAGGAAGAGCCTTTAAAAATCCTCGGGGAAATAAAGGACGGAAAATTCCAAAAGGCGGTTTATCCGGCGATTTCCGCCCATTGCAACCGGGTGCCGGTGATTGACGGGCATTTAGCCTGCGTCAGCCTGAAATTTGCGGGAAAAAAACCGGCTCGGGAAAAAATCCTGAAAATCTGGAAAGAATTCAGGGCTCTTCCCCAAACCTTAAAACTGCCGATGGCGCCGGAACAGCCGATCCTTTATCGCAACGAACATAACCGCCCCCAGCCGAGAAAAGACCGGGATCGGGAAAAAGGCATGGCCGTTACCGTCGGACGCTTAAGGGAATGCAAAATCTTTGACTATAAATTCGCGGCTTTAAGCCATAATACCGTCCGCGGCGCCGCCGGCGGCGGAATATTAAACGCCGAACTCTTAGTTAAAAAAGGATACATAAAATAGCAGGTGGAAAAAAATGCGAGCATTGAAAAATTTCGGTGATAATCACGAGCGTACCTGCCTGCCGGCAGGCAGGGAAAGCGTGCAAAATTCCACTGTTTGAGGAGCCGGAGCAAAGCGGAGGCGACGAGTTTGGAATTTTGCTAGCTTTCATAGCGAGTGATCCGAAATTTTTCCTGCTCGCGATTTCCTGCCTGCCGGCAGGCAGGTTGCGCCACTTTTTTTAAAAAAGTGGCAAAAGATAAAACGTATAAATATGTCTTCGTTATCGACTATTGCATTATCTCCTTTTTTAAAACCTATCAATAAATCCATCACTCTCCCCGGTTCTAAAAGTTTTACTAACCGCGCGCTTATAATGGCGGCGCTCTCAGACGGGCAATCCGTAATCACGGGCGCGTCCGAATCGGACGATTGCCGGATTATGGTTTCCGCGCTAAAAAAATTGGGAGTTAAAATTAAAAAAAGCGGAAACCGGCTGGTTGTTTTTGGCAATAACGGCGAATTCCGGCCTTTTAAAGGAAAAATAGACGTTGGCGCGGCCGGAACCGCCGCTCGTTTTCTTCTCGCTATCTGCGCTCTGGCGCCCGGAGAAATAATCCTTGACGGGACGTATCGCATGCGGCAAAGGCCAATCAATGAACTAGTTAACGCCTTGCGAAAGCTCGGAGCCGGAATCCAATACCAAAAAAAAGCTAATTACCTGCCGGTTAAGCTCAGGGGCGGAAATCTAACCGGCCGGAAAGTCAGCCTGCCCGGAAGAATTTCAAGCCAATTTTTTACTTCCCTTCTCCTGATCGCCCCGGTTTTAAAAAAAGGGATTGAAATAAGCGCGATCGGCGGGCAGATTTCTAAATCTTATATAGACATGACTTTGGACGGTTTAAAAAAACACGGGGTTAGAATAAAAAACCAGGATTATAAAAAATACATAGTCAGGCCAGATGCTCGCTATAAACCGGGTCATTATCGGATTGAAGGCGACGCTTCGGGCGCGAGTTATTTTTTCGCTCTGGCAGCGTTAACTAAAAGCCGGATCCGGATAAAAAATATTCTGCCTGATTCTTCGCAAGGCGACGCTAAATTTCCGGATCTACTGAAACGGATGGGCGCGAAAGTAATAAAAAACCAAAAAGAAAACTGGATTGAAGTATCCGGAACCGGCCGCTTAAAAGGCATTTCCG
>Ga0074197_1003172_pt1 | contig 10300 bp, 19 predicted proteins | sample EPASupsiteSAE305_FD_64526 | JGI IMG/M metagenome (GOLD analysis project Ga0074197, IMG submission 64526) | Bioremediated contaminated groundwater microbial communities from EPA Superfund site, New Mexico - SAE3-05 reassembly with SPADES | ecosystem: Environmental > Aquatic > Deep subsurface >...
GTCGAGCAACTGCAACTATTCAGATAGTCGACCACCGAATGGTGGTCAGAGAATCTGTTGAAGATACCGCTTTGAGCGGTTCACAATCTTTCAAGCCACCGGCTTTGCCGGTGGTTACTGACTCATTACGATTGGGCAACCTCCAGTCAGCTTGTCCACCATATTGTTGCCGATTCAATTCGGCAATCTGGTCGAAGGCCTCTATCCAGGTGCACGGAAAGCCGCCAATGTTCGCATCGAGCGTCCAGGTAAGGCCTGTCAACCGGTCGTCAACAACCTCGCCTCGCACTTCAAAGCGGGTGCTCGGCCACGGAAGACCCCGCCGGGACTCGCCGTCCTGGCCACTCCCATGACTGGCGATTTCGTTCCCTGTCTCATCGTAGCAACGGGTCTGTCCAGTTTGCAGCACATGACGCATCGTTTCCTCTTTGATCAAGCAGGTTGAAAGATGGCGAGAGAGACTCTGTCAACAGGCGGCCCCCATCCTTATTGAAAGCCGCTTTCCCGGTGTTTCTGAGCGATGGTATCGGTGAGTCGATCCAGGGCTGTGAAGACGGCCTGATCCAGCATACCATTCAAAACGCCGGCTCCAGGACCTCGACTTTGAGATTGGGGATCATCCCGGCCAGGAGCATCTTCGGTCTTGCCGCCCCTGCTATAGGACCCGACGCTGAAAAGATAGTGCGTCTGGGGCCGCAAGGCCTTGGGGACTGGCATGAACGGTCGGCGTAGCGACGATAATGGCCCCCGCGTCCACCAGGGTCATCGCCAGTTTGCCGATATCGGTGACAGTGGGGTTGGAAAGTTCGATCCGAATGTTGCGAGCAATCAAAGCTGCTGTCAGATGGTCGACCATTGCCCTGGTGCTGCCGTGCATGGAGACCAAGCGCAACACCACCAGATTGTGGGACTAAGACAACACCCAGTCGCGACAGGTTGCAAGAATTTTAGTGCATTAGTGCTGCGACAGGCTCAGTGGTGGCTATAGTTACTGTTACCGGCATGCCCAGCCGTGAGAATGCGAACACCGCCAAACCTGCTGTAACAAATTCAAGTGGTTGCAACATACAGAAACCCATCAGCACATCAATCTCAAGCTAAAAAGTACATCAAAAGTACATCAAGAAATCTAATGCACTGGCTTTGCCAGGGGTTTTGCATCAGGCTTAATGACGTTGGGTATACCTTCTGCTCCCACATAAAAAACAGCAAGTTTCACCGGCTCGGCCCCGTTGTTCTTGCCATTGTGCAAGGTGTTGACAACTTCAATGATAGCGTCGCCTTTTCCGTAGGCAAAACGCTGGCCGTCTTCCAGCTCAACGGACAGATCACCGGAAACAACGTAGGCGTAGACGGGCACGGGGTGCTCATGCCAACCGGTTTCAGCGCCTGGAGCCAAGTCCACCGTCATCGCGGTGACCTCGGCTTTGTCAGTCTGGGGATAGGTGATTATTTGACCGTTGCCGGTGACCGAGGTTTTTTTAAGAACATTTGCGGTTACGCCGGAACTGTAATCTGCCCCAAACGTAGAGGAGCCAATCAGCAATGCACCTATCAAGCAAAGATAGGCGGAATGGATTTTTAAAAAACTAAATGATTCCATCAGAGGGTCTGTCCCATACTGTTTAATTGAATACACTGTCCCCGTTTTTTCCCCAAGGGCTGACCCCTCAGGGGGTTACTCTGGCCTCATCAGAAGTACTGACAGTGGTCCGCCTTGACTGCTTTTTCGTTCAAGAACCAGCTTGAGTCAACTATCCCTTCGGCCTCCGGGATCAGGTTCGTTTCACTGACGTCGAACGTAGCAGCCGCAAGGCTGCAGCCGTAGAAATTCACCTTGCCCGTCTTCTTCAGCAATTTTAGGAAATCGTAGATTTCGACAGGGTCGCCGTCCCGTGCCAACCGCTCTCTCAACCAGGTTTCTTCGTCTGCGTGGTGACCGTCAATTTTGAGTGATTTTAAACCCGCCTCCGTAAGTACTCGCACTGCCCATAGTACGAACAGGATATCCACTTGAACACCCTTTGTCGCCTGGACATAGGCGAAGGTAAGTGGGGTGAGGAGGCGGTCGTATCCATCATCCCGAATCACAATTGCCATGCTGTTCATAACGCGGTCCTCCGAATACGATTCGCATTTATTTTAGTTGTTATATCGGTAAGTTAACCGGCAAGCTTCATCGAGTCCAGCGTAACGAAGTGAAGCGTGGTGAAATGCCTTGTTATGAATTTCATTTAATTACTAGCTGTGCTTCACCTTTTCCAAAGGACCAATTTTCTTCACTATTTTCTGATATCACAATAAAAATATCGTCTTTAGTAATATCTTCTACACCACAAATATAGGAAGCAATTTTTGCATATAGCTTTTTCTTCATTTCAACTGTACGACCAGATTTGGCTGTTATGTGGATATAAATAATCTTTGATGAATGAGGAATGCCAAGATACTCAAGTGGAAATATGATATTGCCATCTTCCAATTCATTAATTACCTGAAATTTATCAAATTCAGGGATTTTAAACTCTTCAACTAAAGCCTGATGTATTGAATTACTGATATTTCTTATACTTTCTTTGGATCTCCCCTTTAAGAGAGATATCTGTACATAGGGCATTGTTCACCTCTTTTGTTTCATAACGTTGGCGTTCAGCGGTGGCCCGGCAGGGCTGTCCGCTGCAGCGAATGGTTAGGCCAGATCATCATGCCGTCGTCACTTCTGTGGCGGCGTCGCGCTCATGTGGATGAGTTCCCACTGGTGGCCGTCGGGGTCAGCGAAGCTGTGTTGATACATGAATCCGTAATCCTTTGGATTCGCGTAGATCGAACCGCCGGCAGCCACAGCCTTAGCGACGAGATCCTCAACCTGCGACCGACTGTCACAACTCAGGCAAAGCAACACCTCAGCGGATTTGGTTGTGTCGCAGATGGACTTCGGCGTGAATTCAAGAAACTTGGAGTGCGTAAGCAGCATGACGAAAATCGTCTCGCTGATGACGATGCACGCGGCAGTGTCATCGGTGAACTGCGGATTGTGCGAAAAACCGAGCGCCTTGAAGAAGGCCATCGACTTTGGCAGGTCGGCAACGGGAAGATTGATGAATACTTGTTTGTTCATGGTTCTCCTCCTTGTGGTGATAAGGTGTCACCTGGTCTAACGCCAAGGGTAACCAGCGGTGGCCACTGAACTTGACGAAACGGCGGGGTGCACCCCTCCGTCTGGTTGGCCGAATTGTTAGGAGCGGACTTAACGGCCAAGCAATTGATTGCATAGCTTAAACCCATAGGTAGTGCCTTCTTCGCAAGGTCTATGGTCCCATCTAATAAACCGCCAAGTGGCAACAAGTGGTGTCATGCGGTATCTTTCGGCCTTTCTGTCGGGACCATTTGGAACAATTAGCACCTGCTCTAGCCCGGAACGTTCATAAACCTCTGCGATAAGTTCTTCACCGTTTTCTACACTGCGAGGATGTAATTCAATTTCGAGCACAAGCCCTTTTCCTTTTATTGGGAACTTGTGTTTACACTTTGGATTGTATTCAGTTGAATATACTACACGAATTGGCTCCAATGTAGTGTTTTGAGAGGGGCGGGATATATTTTTGTCTGTAAGTTCAATACGAGCTTCAATGGGGTCGCAACCAGGAAAGGATATTTGATTCCGTGCGACCAATAAAAAATCCCCTGGAATTCTTGTGTCAAATGAAGGAATTGGTAGCCAACCGCCACAATAAGTGCATTTTTCTTCAGAGCCAAAGGCATTGCTCAAGTTAAAAGACACAAAAAGTGTACAGAGCAGTAATATGCCTCGAATCATTGGCATCTCCTAACGCGAACATCTGCTGCTTGTCCGCAGAATGTTATTGTTTGAATTTAGTATCATGTCTCCGAAATTTCTCAGGTTGCCACGAGACACTTCCGGGGCAGCTCAGCCATTACTAAAAATAGGGGACTGTCCCCTATTGTTCTATTGGAATTCGATCCGTGGATCAGAGTATTTTCCGTTTTTTGGAAAACCTACGTTCGAATACCCCCTGTAACCGTCTTCATTTCTCCAGCTGTAAATAGGCTCAGAAGATTTTTTTGTTCTCCTTCCCATTTCTGCTGCCACCATTTCATTAACTTCTTCTATGTGTTTTTTCTTTTTTTCTTCAAGCAGGGCTAGCTCAGCACTTTTTATCGGATCGTTTTCTATATTCTGTTTCTCTAACTGAGAATCATATTTCGTGTTCCAAGTTGGTTTTGGTTTCGGCTGTCCTTGTTGGGCGTCTGCCATTTTGAAACGTATTTCTTCAGTCGCTTTGGGTGGGTTTATTTTCGCTTGAACTTCGCTTCTCATTTGTGCCAACCCTTCCCATAATGAGACTCCTTTCACAAAATGAAAGTAGGCCCAAAAAGGCAAATCAATCATTGCGCAAACGAGAAGGACTCTCCAGGTAACGCCCCATGCGGGATTACCCATTTTTGCCAGCCTTCCTCTTTTTATCCTTTCAGAATTCGGCTTTTCTTTTTCTGGATCGTTCGTGATGTTTTCTAATGATGTGTCCATTTCGAATGTATCAACTTTTTTTCATCTGATAGAGAAATAGATGTTTCAAGCAGGAAAATCGGGGTCCGCCCACTATTTCTGTGTGCCTTATTCTAATCGTGCAATACATCCTGAATCGTTATTGCGGGGGTTGTTCACCCGGCTGCTGACCGGATAGGCCTCCAGCATGCTTTCTGGGCAGGGGTGCAGCATGGAAAGCAAGTCCTCTTTCATTGTGCCAGGATCAATCCAGGCTGGCAAATTTTCATTCGATACAATGACCGGCATTCGGTCGTGAATGGTCGCCATCAGGCTGTTGGCCGTGGTGGTGATGATCGCGCACGATTCAATGATTGCACCATCTGTGCCTTGCCAATGCTCCCACAACCCTGCCAAAGCAAAATGACCGTCACCGGCTGGCCGAATGAAAAACGGTTGTTTGTTCCCGTCTTTATGTTGCCATTCATAGAATCCGCTCGCCGGGATTATGAAGCGCCGATGCCGGAAGGGGCTGCGGAACGATGGCTTGGTTTCAATCCCTTCGGCCCTGGCGTTGATAAGGGGAAATTTGATCTTCTCCGTTTTGGACCAAAACGGAACCAATCCCCAATGAAGCTTGGTCCATTCTATTTTGCTGGATTCTGGAGAAGTACGAAGAACGAGGATGCTTTGAGATGGTGTTATGTTGAAGCTCTCAAAGAAGGGCGGTTCAGGCAACTGGAGGGATTCGTAACCAAAAAAACCATTACCGAATTAGGCGAAACGGCCGCACATCACAATCCCCTAATTATTCAGGTGTAAATTTAAATATCGAGAGTTGAACCGTGGATCGAATCCTGGTTATGGACTTTCCAGGTTGCCACGGGACACTTCCAGGGTAGCTCAGTCATTACTAGAAAATTGGGGTCTGTCCCCTATTGTTGCTCTAGATCGAAGTTTCCATTTTGTTCTAATTCGATAAATCGAATTAGATATGAACCTACATACCAACCTGCTGGTAAAATGTTTTTATCATGCATTTGTATCTTATGGGTAACGGAAAATTCACCGGCGAGCTTCAACGAGTCTAGCGAAACGTTTTGTTATGTTACATATTTTTCATATCTTTCTTTATGCTTTGGATCAACGTACCCACAAATAAGGAAGCAGTACAATTCTAGTAAATCATCAAAAAGGTGATAATGATCATCTACCATTAACGGTGCATGTGGAAAAATCCCAAACCTTGATTCAGGGTGATATGACATTATTCTACTTTCATAATATTCTTCAAAATATTTACCAGTTACTTTTAAGTAAAAAACATCTGCGATATATTGTGCAGCATCTCTAGAGGAGGGACATTTTTTACCATTTTTTTCTAAGCGTTTTAGTACTATCCGGAATGATGCTTCTAAAGAGATAAAAGTTGTGTTTATAGCTTCTTCCATGAAATGCAGGTGTGCAGAAAGCATTGCACTTCGGATAAGAGTTGAAACTCCTCTGAGCATTAGGTGATCCGAGGTGTCAAATTTGGAATATAATAATTTTTGAAGCTCAGGACGTATGGCATTGGCTCTAAGGTCGTATTCTGGGCCGCCACTTATCGGGGGTAGAAAATTCTCTTTTGAATATTGATAAATATTGCCTGCTCGAAAATTATGCTCCTTGATCCATTTCCCTTTTGATTTAATTGTCTTTTCAAGGAGACTTTTAATAGATTCTATGTTCTCAACTACCTCTTTAAGTCCATTGAGTTTGATGTAGTGTGGATAACGAAATGGATATATTCGTAAATAATTTATGTCGCGGTCAACGCATAGAAGGACTGAGCTGTATAATTTGATTTCGTTAAAAAAAGCCCACTCTACTTCTGAATAATATATTTCGTTATCGACCTCATCTTCGCTATAGGGGACTATCGAAAAGCAGATTTCATCACTGATAAATAAAATACTGTCATCAGTTGACACTGTTTCTTTTGGATAAACTCCAAATGGCAACAATACTCTAACAACATGCGATGGTTTATCTTTTCTGCTGTTCAAAAACTCCATTTTTATCGTGGTTTTCCTAAAAGTTAGTCAGTGACATTTTTTCAAAACATAACGTGGAACTCAGCGGACCGGCACTGTTTGCCGGGTCCGCTGAAGTGACTTGTTATGGAAATTTTTATTTTTTTTCAGTTCGATGGAAATATATTCTTCCTAGGAACATCATTGCCAAGAAAAGAACAAAGGCAACAAAATATGACATTGCAAGACTTGTAAGTGCAAAAATGTTTGTCATAAAATCTACGTAATATTCAAATTGTGTACATTCCCAAGTAGCATCTAATAATCCTGCACAATGCTTTCCGTCATATTCTCCATAAGCGTATTTGTAAGTATTAAAAAAATGATAAAGCAGCGGAAATAACAGAAATGCCAAAATTGTAAATCGCTTATATTTTTTATAAGTCATCTTCGAAAACATAACGCGAACATCTGCTGCTTGTCCGCAGAATGTTATTGTTTGAATTTAGTATCATGTCCCCGGAATTCCCATACACGCGGGACACCTGCAAATCATGAATTAAGTATAGTGTCCCCGGAACTTCGCCAATCAACTGGCACTCTGATTGTGGAAAAATCCAATTTTTGTAATTCTTCGAGTTTATAGGTATTTGCTAAAAACATACCCCACTGCGCATCAACGTCAAGGGCGACTCCAGTTGCAATATCCATTGCACTATCTGTTTCTATATCGAACATGGCCATATGAAAACGGTCACACCAATGAGCTATGTCCTGATGGGTGTATGGAGATTCGTTTGGTTTCGTTCCCCAAATTAAAACTGTTTTCATTGATTCCACAGTAAATGGTAAATCAATATAATTGGGAGTTGTTTCAGTCCAACTCCCTCTATACTTTTTTTTGCCCTTTTTACTATGCTTGAATTCGTAATGTGTCATATTTTTTTGGCGCATAACGTTGAATTCACTGGACCGCGCTGTTTGCGGGTCCAGTGCAATGACTTGTTAACTGAATATTGTATTTATTTAAAGTATTTAGCTACAATTTGAATACCTATAACCGCAACTCCAACGAGCCAGATAGTGATAAATATTGAACCATACCAGAGCATGAAATTTTCACCTTTTGAGGCTTGCTCCATGAATGTATCTATGTCTTTATTTTCTTTGTCTATTTTGGTTTTGAATTGTAATTTAACTAATCCTAATCCACCGAAGAAAAATAACAGCAAAACTGGCAAAAGGATAATTGGACTTGGTCTCGATGAAGCGATCAGAATATATCCTAAGGATAATGCTACTATTGCCAAAGATACTAGACCAATACGGACTAATATCTTTTCATATTTTTCTATTATTGTACCAGCCTTATTCCAAAATCTCGGTGTCATTTCTTTTTAAGCAGTTAACGTCCGGCTCACCGGACCGGCGCTGTTTGCCGGGTCCGTGTGAAGCCGGTGGTTAGAAATAATTTATTTAATTTCTGCCATTTATACAGTGAAAATACTTTTAATATTTCTGAAGAAATAATAATTACCATTGAAATTACAATTGTATTTCTGGGTTCAAAATGAACAAGACCGGTAAGCCATATTACAATTGAAATTGATGGAGGTAGAACTAGCAAAAGCCTAAAAGGGGTTTGTATATAGCCGAGGATTACTCCAGCGTATTTTCTTTTAACCAAGAAGTACCCAGATGCTCCCAATGATAAATACAAAATCAATAGAATTATTGGCACGATATATAAAAGCGAAGTTTCTCCAAATGAATTAAAATTTCCAAATACTCGATATAGGTCGTTAACAAATGGAACTTTCTTTTCAATTATGCTTTTACTTCCATAGGTTATTAAGGAAATAATATCTAAACAACCCCAAATAATTATAATTTTATCCCAAATTTTCATCTTTGATTTCTAACGTTCCGCCTCACCGGACCCGCGCTGTTTGCGGGGTCCGTGTGAAGGCGGTGGTTATGCGAAATATTAATAATTAAATGTAAATTTGTTCTGAAAAAAGCAATATTATAAAGATGATAGCAAATGAAATTGGTGCCAACACAGCAGAAAATAAAAACAACCAGAATATATTAACCTTTTCTTTTACAGAAGAGATAAGTAGTGGGCCATTCAAAAAAACTGTTGAAGGATATATAATTGCTGATGCCAAATGGCTATTGTCATTTACACCGTTTTTATAAGTTAATATTCCGATAGTTGACAGAATAACAATATTTGCAAGCCAAATTAAAACAAATGTACGTTTTGGATATTTTTTTAGTCTTATTGCAAACCATGAGATTAGCAGAATCGTTGTGGGTAATACAATTAGTAATATGTCGATTAATGTTTCATTCATCTTTTCCTTCAATGCATAACAAGTTATTATCGGGTTTCCGGTTATCATTCAGTGTTTCTAGCTAATCAGTTCTCGAAGCAAGGATTTTTGGATACACCTAACTGGATATCATGCAGTTTGGAAAGATATCCAGTAACATGAGTATCCCTTTCCTGCTTAAAAGTCCTCTTGGGAGGACCGTTCACATTCGAAAGATTTCGATCCACTCAAACTTCCTGAAAACAACTCGTTTTATGTTGCCTCTGAACCAGGCAACTGTCCCCCTGGGAAATTTTCACTTCCAGCCGCTGCCGTTTGACTGCTTTAGCACTTCGGGAGTCTTTCCCAAAATCTCATTTTTAGCTTCTATCCATTTTTTGAACGGTTGGAAGGAATCAAGCAATTGAATTTCAAACCATTCTTTACGGCTAGGCTTTTTTCTTACTTCCTCCGTTAACCACTCTTCAAATTCGTTCAGCATTTCAAACTTACGACAATGTTGCAACTCGCTAAGTCTTCGCGGCCCCTCTCCTGTCATTATCCAATCTGTTGATAATCCGTATTTTTTTGCTACTTCGTGAGCCCATACAACAGGGAATGCCCCTTCTCGGCTTTTTTTCGATATGTATTGTTGAGAGCTTCCGACAATCTTGGCTAATTCGGTCATTGTTTTGATACCGGTAGCTGCCTCGATCCTCTTAAATGCTTCTTCGAAATGTCTATTCACATCAATTTTATGTTTTTTTGTTCTTGACTACATATTTATTATGTTGCATGTCGTAATTATACATAAAAAATATGTTTATTTGCCTTTTATAATTCACCAATCAACGCGAATCCAATCCCATGAAACCACGGCCCCATGAACTCACCGACATTTCCGACATGCAATGCAGCCGGTGCGGTAGGCCGTTCGACATCACCATCCAACAAACCCAGGCAGGCGAGCACGAGACCTATTTGCAGTGCTTCACCTGCTTTTATGCCATCAAGCTCAGCCGGTATGCACCCAGGCCGGAAAAGGCCACCATTCACTAACCTATAAACGAACCAATCCACAAAATCCAAAGAAAAACCAGGAGAAACACACCATGTCTGAAAAAACTACCGCAGCCAAAACAAACGACTCAAACCCTACTATCACCATCAGCGGCCTTATCAAATCATCCAAGCAAGTTGGCATCAGCCAGAAAGATCATTTCCCCATTATCGAGAACCTCATCCTGCTGCCGTCTGTCGACAACTATTCGTATCCGCCCCGTCTTTGCGTCAAATCCCGTTCCCGGTTTGGCAACGAAGGAGATGAGATCACCGTAAAAGCGATGATCTTCTGCCGGTCATACGAGGCCGAGGTAACAGACAAGGAAACCGGAGAAATCAAGAAGGTCACCCGCTACAACCACGAACTGTGGGCGGTGCAATAAGGTTGGCCTTTTCCG
>Ga0074197_1003173_pt1 | contig 10298 bp, 8 predicted proteins | sample EPASupsiteSAE305_FD_64526 | JGI IMG/M metagenome (GOLD analysis project Ga0074197, IMG submission 64526) | Bioremediated contaminated groundwater microbial communities from EPA Superfund site, New Mexico - SAE3-05 reassembly with SPADES | ecosystem: Environmental > Aquatic > Deep subsurface >...
ATGATAATTGTAACCGGGCCATCATTTACCAATGAAACTTCCATGTGTGCACCAAATTTACCGGTATAAACGTCTTTCTCTAACTCATTTTTGAGCTGGCTTATAAAGTTTTCGTAAAGAGGTATGGCTGTTTCGGGACGAGCTGCGCGGGTGTAAGAAGGACGATTTCCTTTTTTGGTACTTGCATGAAGTGTAAACTGACTTACTACGATTGCGTAACCGTCAACCTCTTTTATACAATAATTCATTACCCCCTTTTCATCGTCGAATATTCTTAAGCGGGCAATTTTGCTACATAGCCATTCGATATCTGTAGGATCATCCATCTCTTCAATTCCGAGCAAAATAAGAAGTCCGCTTCCTATTTTGGCAACTATCTTATGTTCAATGGTAACTGAAGCTGAGCTGACTCTTTGTATTACAACACGCATAGTTTTTACTTTAGTTCCCAGTCGGGAGTATCCACTTCACGACCGTTGATAATATTAAGATAATTTTTATAGCGCATTTCGCTGATGGTTCCCTCTTTAACCGCTTGTTTTATGGCACAGCGAGGTTCGTGTTCGTGTGTGCAGTTTGTAAACTGACAATTGTGAATCAGGGGCTTCATCTCAGGAAAGAAGAGTGAAATTTCCTCCTTTTTGAAATCATACATGCCAAATTCTTTAATACCTGGGGTGTCAATGATATCGCCACCAAAAGGTAGGGCATACATTTCTGCAAATGTCGTAGTATGTTTTCCTTTGTTTGAAAAGGATGATACATCGCCTGTTTTTAAATGTATTTCCGGAGCAATTGCGTTAATCAGTGCCGATTTCCCTACACCTGAATGTCCTGATAACATGGATGTTTTATCTTTCATTAGGTGAATAAGTTCGTTAAGACCATCTCCTCTTAATGCTGAGGTTTCCAAACATGTGTAACCTGCTTTTTGGTAAACAGAAATAAACTCCTGATGTAATTCAATCAGTTCATCTTCGTATAAATCTATTTTGTTGAAAATAAGGATAGAGGGAATGAAGTATGATTCGGCGGCCAACAAAAAGCGGTCAATAAAACCGGAAGAGGTACGGGGAAAGGCCAATGTAACTACTAAGATAGCCTGATCGATGTTTGCGGCAAGAATATGAGTGATTTTTGAAAGGTTAGTAGAGCGACGGATGATACAATTTTCACGTTCCTCAATTCGGGTTATTAGTCCGATTTTATCATTTTCTACTGAGTCAAGTTCTACTCTGTCGCCAACTGCTACAGGATTTGTGGTTTTGATTCCCTTAATTCTGAAGTTTCCTTTGATTCTGCATTCATAAATTTCTCCATCCCATAAGCGAACGGTGTACCAGCTTCCTGTATTTTTAATAACTGTGCCTTTCAAATCTGCCAATTTTTTACAAAGGTATTAAAAACAGAATAGCGATCAATAACAAAAAGGCATGACCCGAAAGTCATGCCTATAATAAAAAACAATCAAAACCAATAATTTAAAAATTAACTTAAAGCGTATATATTTCAATCAGTAAATCGTCAAAACAGGCACTAAATAAGTCTTAGTTTTTGAATTCTTTCAATCCATCCATCAGTTTTTTACGACTGAAAAAGATGCGGCTTTTTACGGTTCCGATTGAAAGATCAAGTTTCTCGGCGATTTCTTTGTATTTGTAACCGGCAAAATGCATTTCAAACGGAACTCTATGATCTTCTTCCAATCTGGAAATTCCGTTTTGCAACTCCTTGGTGAACATTTGTGATTCTGGTGAAGGATAGTCTGCTTTTTTGGAAACATTAAGAAAGTAGAGATCCTCTGTATTATCAATAATTGTATTCGATTTTTGCGAACGACGATAGTTATTGATAAAGGTGTTTTTCATGATGGTGTATGTCCAAGCTTTCAGGTTTGTATCATCTACAAACTTATCGCGATAAACCAATGCTTTTACCAGAGTGTCTTGTACCAAATCTTTTGCATCTTCTCTGTTTGAAGTGAGTGAGTAGGCAAAGTATTCTAAGCTGTCGCGAAGCTCTAAAAGATTATTGTTGAATTCTGTTGTTGTCATATTGATTTGTTTTACGGGGTTCGATTTTGTTTAACAAAAGTAATGCAAACATTAAACAATAGCAAATATTTTAACATTTATTTTGTACGTGATTAAATGCAAATATGCTTAAGTATTTGTTATACAGCTAAGTGTGTTGTGAAAATATTTTGATCTGTTTAATGTAAAATGGATAAATGTTAAACATATGAGTATTATTTTGTCATAAATGCAGGACAAAATGGCTCATTTTTGAATTTTAAGAGTGTCAATAATGACAGCTTGTTTAATCTTTAAGGTGCTATTATAAACGAAATAATGAGAGTTTGGAAATAAACCTCAGTGAATCAGATAGAAAATGATTTGTTTAATGTTCTGAGACTTCTATGTTGAACAGAGTTCAAAATAGATATACTAAGCTATTCTAAAGAAGAAAGTATATCTTTTAAATCTTCCATTGAGTTGATCTTTAATACATTCAAAGGAGTATTGCGCGTCGTTTGACGGATTTGTAAACCAGAAATCAGAATTTTTTTATCAGGATATTTTTTTGATAAACGCAAGGTGTATGTGTCAAAATCGGGATTTGTCATTGGACTATTTGCCGTGAAAAAGAGAAAATCAACATTTTTCACGTTGGCGATTTCTACAACATCATCAAATGGAATGGATTGTCCCAAATAAATAACTTTATGACCGTGTTTGCGGATTATATAGCGGTAAAAAAGCAGTTCTATTTCGTGGAGTTCATTCATAGGAAGAAACATCATGAAGAGCTTGGTATTTAACGCCGGATTCCAGTGCATTGAATCAAGGGCAACTAATATTTTCTGGCGTAAGATGCTCAAGACAAATCGTTCCTGAGCAGTATTGATATTGCCTGTTTGCCAGAGTAGTCCCAATCTCTCCAGAAACGGGAAAATCAAATCTACAATAGTGCTTTCAAAACCTTTATTTAAGATTGAGCTTGAAATTGTTGAATTAAAGCGTTTGTCGTCAAGTTCACTCATTGCTAATACAAGCTGATCAATGAGAGTGTCTTTGCCGTTTGTTTTGTAAAAGATATCAACAATTTTATCGTTTAGATCATCACAACTACAGCCTGCAAGTTGTGAGATTTTTATACCGTTTTTAACCAGCAAAGCAACGTTGAGTAATTTTTTCAGATCCATCTCGGTATAATACCGAATATTTGTAGAGGTACGTTGTGGAGAAACAATACCATATCTTTTTTCCCAGATGCGGATTGTATGGGCTTTTATGCCAGTTAGCTTTTCAAGGTCTTTTATAGAGTATAAAAACATGATTTTACAAGGCTTTTCCCTTAGAATAAAGCTTAAACAACGACTATTGAAAAAAGTTTCAACAAAACAGTCCCTTCTGCTTTTTCGACAACAAAGTTACCGATTTTGTTTAAAGTTACGTCTTAGTTTCATCAACAAACAACCTTATATCATGTAATTTAGAATCCTTCTAAATATTATAATTCTATTTTTTTGTTTTTAGAAGAAGAATGTCTTGTTTTTAATAATAAGTACTGAAATAGCTTAAATTAAAGTATGCTGAAGAAAATTGTAGAGATGTTTATTCCTCTTGAAAAATAGAAGATTACCACATTTCTGACTTTAGGAGTTTTTGCTGGATTTTCAGCTTATACGCTTTATTTTTCACGGTTTTACTCTTATTTTGGGAGGGGGACCTAAAACCTGTGTAAATTGTCATATTATGAGGTTGTAGTATGCATCCTGGGTAGGTAGTTCTTACCGGAGCTATACAAATTGTAATGATTGCCACGTGTCACATAATAATGTATTCAATAAACCCAAATTACGCATTAGAGAAATAGTAATATTCAAATGCCTGATTTATATTGATTTAATTGTATATTTTTCTAATGCGTAATTTGGGATAAAGCTCAGAAATTGGTTGGAGTCGATTTGGATAAACTTAAAAACTCCAAGAAAGAATTTCTTGATAAAAAGATTCCTGAATGGATAAAGAACGCATAAATCCGTAAAAAAACATATCCAGTAAAGAAGTTGTAAGACATTGATAAAAAAGTTGAAAATGCCTGTTGAAAGTCGTTTTGTTTTATCTTTGTTTTAAAACGAAATACTATGTCAGAAAATTTGGATAAACTTCCTATAAATAAATGGGCTGAAGATGATCGTCCCAGGGAAAAGATGATCAATAACGGGAAAACAGCATTGAGTAATGCTGAGTTAATAGCAATACTACTCGGTTCAGGAAGCCGGGATGAGTCTGCAGTAGAGCTTTCACAACGAATTCTGTATTCGGTAAATAATAATCTTATAGAACTCTCTAAGTTGAGTATCAAAGATTTAGTTCGTAATTTTAAGGGGATTGGTGAAGCAAAAGCAATCACAATAATAGCTGCACTGGAGCTTGGAAATCGCAGACGGAATGAAGAGGTGATACAAAAAATTAAAATAGCATCAAGCAAAGATGCTTTCGAAATTTTTTACAGCGTGCTTTCTTCTTCGCAATATGAAGAGTTTTGGATTTTGCTGATAAATCGGGCAAATCAGGTCATCAGTAAAGTTTGTATCAGCGAAGGAGGTATTTCAGGAACCGTTGCTGATCCCAAGCGAATATTCAAGCTGGCATTAGATTATCAGGCAAGTTCGATGATATTGTGTCATAACCATCCTTCCGGAAATATAAAGCCGAGTCAGGCTGATATTGAGTTAACCCGTAAACTTGTGGAATCGGGAGATTTATTGGAAATTAAGGTGCTGGATCATATAATTTGTGGCGACGAGGTTTATTACAGCTTTGCAGATGAAGGTTTGATCTAAAAAAGCGACTGCTCAAAAAGGTATAAGCTTAATATGTTTTTCCGACTTTTAGGATTCGATCTGACAGCTATAATTCTATAAGTTGTCAGATCGAATCCTAAAAGTCGGAAACGTTTTTTTTAACCAGAAGAGAGGCTTTAAACCAGTCTCTTTCCAAAATTTCAACTTGGAAGATCTATTTTTCGCGATCAGGAAGTTTAGAATATCCTTTCATTATACCACGGCTTGAACGAGAGATAAACGAAAGAATTTCGTCACGTTCGGCAGTAGCAGGCATTTCGGCTTCAATAACATCCACGGCCTGAGTAACATTTAATCCTTTTAGGTAAATGATACGGTAGATGTCCTGAATTTCTTTAATTTTTTCGGAGCTATATCCACGGCGACGTAAACCGATTGAATTAATTCCAACATATGACAACGGTTCACGTGCACTTTTGGTATAAGGAGGAACGTCCTTACGAACGAGGGAACCTCCGGAGATCATGCTATGACAACCGATATTTACAAATTGGTGCACAGCAGAAAGACCACCAATGATTGCCCAATCGTCAATGTTTACGTGCCCAGCCAGTGTTGCACAATTTGCCAGAATAACATTACTTCCGATTACGCAATCGTGAGCAACATGAACGTAAGCCATAAGTAAACAGTTATTTCCAATTACTGTTTCCCAGTTTGCACGAGTTCCACGATTGATGGTAACATACTCCCGGATAGTGGTATTATCGCCAATAATAACAGAAGTTTGTTCACCATTGTATTTTAAATCCTGTGGAGGAGCAGATATTACTGAACCCGGAAAAATCTTACAGTTTTTCCCGATACGGGCACCTTCCATGATGGTTACGTTGGATCCAATCCATGTACCTTCCCCAATTTCAACATTCTTATCGATTGTTACAAAAGGCTCTATTACAACATTTTTTGCAACATTTGCCTGGGGATGAACGTATGCTAACGGTTGATTCATTCTTTTATACCGTGTTGATAGTAAATAATGTTAAGCTTTATCTGTTTTTTTTACAATTTGAGCCAGCATTTCGGCTTCGGTAACAACCTTGTTCCCAACATAGGTTGTCCCTTTCATATGGCACAATCCGCGACGTATGGGTGACATAAGTTCCAGTTTAAAAATGAGAGTGTCACCGGGAACTACTTTATGACGGAAACGAACATTGTCGATCTTCATAAAATAGGTATTGTAATTTTCAGGGTCTTCAATTGAACTTAAAGCAAGAATCCCACCGCACTGCGCCATCGCTTCTACTTGTAATACGCCAGGCATTACAGGTTCTTCCGGGAAATGTCCTACGAAGAATGGTTCATTCATCGTGACATTTTTGAGCCCGATTACATGGCTTTCACTCATGTCGAGAACTTTGTCAACCAGAAGGAACGGAGATCGGTGAGGAAGGATATTTTTAATTTGATTGATGTCGTAAATCGGCTGTTTGTTTGGATCGTAATGAGGTACTTCCTTACGAAGTTCATCCAGTTTGATTTGGCGACGAATAAGTTTTGCAAATTCTACATTAGAACTATGTCCCGGACGGCTTACAATGATGTGCCCGCGGATAGGCATTCCTACTAATGTTAAATCGCCAATAATATCAAGTAGTTTGTGGCGAGCAGGTTCGTTTTTGAAGTAGAGCTCAACATTGTTTAAGATGCCTTCTTCCAGCACTTCTACAGATGGTTTGTTGAAGGAAGTTGCAAGTCTTTCGAGTTCTTCTTGTGAAACAAGGCGATTTACAAATACGATAGCATTGCTTAGATCACCACCCTTAATAAGGTTATTGTTTAGCAGATATTCCAGTTCATGCAGAAAAACAAATGTTCGGCAAGGTGCAATTTCTGTTGGAAATTCATCCAGGTTATAAAGAGATGCAAACTGGGTGTTCAATACCTTTAAATCGTAATCGATCAGTACCGAAAGTTTAAATTCTTTACTGGGTAAAACTACCATTTCCACCTTTTTATCGTTGTCGATATAGGTTATATTGTTGGTAATCTGGAAATATTTACGTTCTGCTTCCTGTTCCAGAATCCCGATGTTTAAAATTGCATCTACATATACTTTTGAGCTGCCATCAAGAATTGGAGTTTCTACACAGTCCATGTCAATCAAAGCATTATCAATACGAAGGCCGGCTAATGCTGCCAAAACGTGTTCGATAGTACTAACTTTTACACCTTTGTATTCTAAAGTAGTTCCTCTGGATGTATCTGTTACATATTCCGCGTTCGCTTCAATCATTGGAGATCCGGCAATATCGGATCTGCGGAATTTATAACCAAAGTTTTCAGGAGCCGGGTGAATTGTTAAGTTTACAAATTTACCAGTATGCAAACCAGTACCTGAAACTGTAACAGACGACTTGAGTGTACGTTGTTTTTCAACCATATCAGAAAAAATTGAGACCCAACCGGGTCGTTTTATTTTTACTAAAAAGAAGGGGGCAAAGGTAATGAAAATAACCTGAGTAGCAAATCTCTTAAAACAAAATCGGGGGTAAGTTGCGAAAACCTACCCCCGAAATCCATTAATTAACCAAAAGTAATCTTATAGCATTTTAAAAATTGTTTGTAGCATTAACATCACAAATATAACTCTTTATGGATTTTATAGCTGTTAATGTAGGTTAACAGATGTTAATTTTTGTTAAGCTTTTTTATTTTTTAATTATTGATAATCAGTGCATTGTGTTTGTATGGTTTTTTTTGGTGGGAAAGCCGGTATGTTTTTTCTAAATTTGTAACGTTAACCGTAACATAAAACTTCAGAATGCTGCATAATTTGCAGCTTTATTGAATGTCAAAAATGAGTAAACGTATTATTTATACCATCGTAATTTTAATGAGTTTTTCGCTTGTGGGATTGGTGAGCTTACAATCATACTGGATACGGAATGCTATTACAGTTGAAGAGGCCAACTTCCGTAAGTCAGTGAATGATGCAATGAATAATGTGATCCAGAAATTAGAAAAACTGGAGCTTACCGTACAATTTAGAAAACGTCAGGAACGTACCCGATTATTGAATCGGATTGAGTCATTGAATTCAGAACTTTCAAATATCATTGAGAAAAATCCGCGTATCAATTTTGATGATTCGTTGTTTGATGCAACACCTTTTCAGGTATCGGAACGTAATGTGGAGATTTTATATTGGGAGAGTGAGAATGAACCAGAACGGATTATGGAGGAGGATTCAATACGTGACGATATTGATCCTTTAATTGGGAAACCCGTTAAAAAACAAAAGGCTGCGAAGAAACATAAAAAACAGAAATCGGAAAAAGAGGTTGCTGAGTTTAAGAATGATACTGCGATGTTTCATAATTATCAACGGATAAAGCAAACCCGCGATCAGTTAATGCAACGTTCCACGCTTATCAATGACTTTTTTGACGATATGTTTAATTCAGGTCATTTCCGGCCTATCGAAAAGCGAATCAATTTCTACAAATTGGATTCCCTTATTCGAATAGAACTTAATCAACGGGGAATTACAACTTTGTATGAATGGGGTATTTTTAGTCCTTCGAAAAGTAAATTGCTGGTTCAGAAAACTGGAAATTACGGAGTAGAAATGGTGAATAAAGGGTTTCCATACAAGCTTTTTCCTTCTGATATTTTCGCTACTCCGCAATATTTGCTGGTTTATTTTCCGAAAGAGAAAAAATATCTGCTTACTCAGCTTTGGCTGATGATTCTGGTTTCAGGGTTGCTTATTATGGTGATTTTATTTTCGTTTGGTTATACGTTGTTTACGGTAATTCGTCAGCGGAAGCTTTCGGAAATAAAAAATGATTTTGTGAATAATATGACCCATGAGATTAAAACACCGATTTCTACTATTTCGCTTGCCTGTGAGGCATTGAACGACCATGATATTAAAAAATCGGAAGAATTGTATCAGAATTATATCAATATTATCAAAGTAGAGAATAAACGATTAGAAAATCTTGCGGAGCATATCCTTCAATCGGCTCGTATTGATAAGAAATTCTTTACAATCAATAAAGAAAAGGTTGATATGCACATGATTATTGAAGATGCAGTAAACAATATCGGGTTCCAGATTATGCGAAAGAGCGGCAAGATAACACAAAATCTGAATGCTTCAAACCCGGTAATTGAAGCGGATAAAACCCATATTACCAACCTTATTTATAATTTACTTGATAACGCCAACAAGTATTCGCCAGAAAAACCGTTTATTATGATCACGACCGAAAACCGTGACGGAGGAATTTTAATTGAGGTGAGAGATAAAGGAATTGGAATCAGTAAAACAAACATAAAGAAGATTTTTGATAAACTTTACCGGGTTCCGACCGGAAATATCCATAATGTGAAGGGGTTTGGACTTGGTTTAAGCTATGTGAAAGCGATCGTAGATAAACATAACGGAACAATTAGTGTTGAAAGTGAACTGAAAAAGGGAACAATCTTCAGGGTTTTTCTTCCTTTGGAATAAAAAATGTATAAATTTGTGGTAATTAATCAATTATAGCACGTATGGAAAACAAAATCAGAGTATTGCTAGCCGAAGATGATCCAAATTTGGGTTCGCTCCTTAAATCATATCTTGAAGCGAAAGGATTTCCTACGGCTTTGTGTTTGAATGGTCATGAGGCTTTTGAATCATTTAAAACTCAGACATACGATTTTTGTATTGTCGATGTTATGATGCCCGTAAAAGATGGTTTTACATTGGTGAAAGATATTCGTAAGTTAGACAGGAAAATTCCGGTATTATTCCTTACCGCAAAAAATCTTCAGGAAGATAAACTGAAAGGATTTGAAATAGGTGCGGACGATTATGTTACCAAACCTTTTAGTATGGAAGAACTTCTGGTGAGAATGCAGGCTATTTTGCGTCGTACGAACGATTCAGGTAAGCCAGATGTGAAAGAAAATATCTATACGATTGGACGGTATTATTTTGATTCAGTTCGCCAATTGCTTACGTTAGGTGATCATACTCAGAAGCTTACATCGAGGGAGGTCGATTTGCTGCTGATTTTGTGCAAAAATAAAAATAACGTGGTGGATCGAAGCTTTGCACTTACTAAAATCTGGAAAGATGATAGTTATTTTAACGCCCGGAGTATGGACGTGTATATTACAAAACTTCGTAAATTTTTACGCGAAGATCCTAACGTGGAATTGATCAATGTTCACGGAATCGGGTTTAAGCTGATTGTGAATGAATAATACAAGTAGGAGTGAGGCGGAGTGAATTGAATTTAAAAAGGTGAAAGCATGTACCTGATTTCAGGTTTCTAATTCATGAAAAAGATAGAAGGTTCTTATCAGTCTCTTTTGTGAAGATTGAAGAGGTTGAGAATGCGTATTTTTTTCATTTTACAATCACTTCCTGTTATACAGCCTGTTTACAATATCCATTCGTTTTTCCTTTGCAAGATTGCTTTTT
>Ga0074197_1003176_pt1 | contig 10296 bp, 5 predicted proteins | sample EPASupsiteSAE305_FD_64526 | JGI IMG/M metagenome (GOLD analysis project Ga0074197, IMG submission 64526) | Bioremediated contaminated groundwater microbial communities from EPA Superfund site, New Mexico - SAE3-05 reassembly with SPADES | ecosystem: Environmental > Aquatic > Deep subsurface >...
CGGTGGATGGAGAAGTCCATGATCACCACATTCTTAACAGCCAGGGCCTCCTTGATCACCGGCACCACCTCGGCCTTGGTCTTGGCGCGCAGGCCGACCGCGCCGTAGGCCTGGGCCAGGGCGACGAAATCAGGGGTGACCTCCATCACGGTGGAGGCGTAGTGGCGGTTGTAGAACAGTTCCTGCCACTGGCGGACCATGCCGAGGTAGTTGTTGTTGAGGATGGCGATCTTGACCTGGGCGCCGCATTCCCTGGCCGTGGCCAGTTCCTGGATGTTCATCTGGATGGAGCCGTCGCCGGCGACATCGATCACCGTGGCCTCGGGAAAGGCCATCTGGGCGCCGATGGCGGCGGGCAGGCCGTAGCCCATGGTGCCGAGCCCGCCTGAAGTCAGCAGGCGGCGGGGGTGATTGAATTTGTAGAACTGGGCGGCCCACATCTGATTCTGGCCGACCTCGGTGGTGATGATGGCATTGCCGCCGGTCAGTTCGTGCAGCTTTTCAATGACGTATTGGGGCTTGATGATCTCGCCGGCTTCCATGTAGGCCAGGGGGTGCTTGGCATTCCACTCCCGAACCTGCTCGACCCAGGGTTGATGGTGCTCGGCGATTTCCTTGGGATGATATTCGCTGCACTTGTCCAGCCAGGTGTTCATCGCCTGGAGAGCGAGTTTGCAGTCGGCGACGATGGGGATGTCGACTCCGACGTTTTTGCTGATCGAGGTGGGGTCAATGTCGATATGGATGATCTTGGCCTGGGGGGCAAAGGCATCGAGGCGGCCGGTGACCCGGTCGTCGAACCGGGAGCCGACCGCGATCAGCAGGTCGCTCTTGGCCACCGACATGTTGGCGGCATAGCTGCCGTGCATCCCCAGCATCCCGAGCGACAGCGGATCGGTACCCGGAAAGCCGCCCAGGCCCATCAGGGTCATGGTCACAGGAATGTTGAGCCGACGGGCCAGCTGGGTCAGTTCTTCATTGCTGTTGGAGAGGATAACGCCGCCGCCGACATAGAGCACCGGCCGTTTGGCCTTGAGACAGGCCCGGCAGGCCTTGTCCACCTGCCCCGGATGCGGCTCGGTATGCGGCTGGTAGGTCTGCATCTTAACCGGTTTTTTGGGCGGATAGGCGATCTGTGAGGCGATGATGTCCTTGGGCAGATCGACCAGCACCGGACCGGGACGGCCGGAGGCGGCCAGGTAGAAGGCTTCGCGCAGGATCGGCACCAGGTCTTCGGGATTGTTGACCAGATAGTTGTGCTTGGTGCAGGGCCGGGTGATGCCGACGATATCCACCTCCTGGAAGGCGTCGTTGCCGATCAGCGCCCGCGGTACCTGGCCGGTCAGCACCACCAGGGGAATCGAGTCGCAATAGGCGGTGGCAATGCCGGTGACGCCGTTGGTGGCCCCGGGGCCGGAGGTCAGCAGCGCAACCCCGACCTTGCCGGTGGCGCGCGCGAAACCGTCGGCCGCATGCACCGCGCCCTGTTCGTGGCGGACCAGAATGTGGCGGATGCCGCTCTTGCACAGCTCGTCGTAGAGTTCAATGACAGCACCGCCGGGATATCCGAAAAGCAGTTCCACGCCCTCTTCCTGCAGACATTTGATAATGGCTTGTGAACCTGTAATTTTACTCATAAAGTTTTCCTTTCTTTGATTGAAGGACCCGCTCGGGATGTGCTGCTGTCGTTGAGAAACGGTACTGCTTAAGGTGGATAGCCTGTAGATGTTTAGTCTTTCAGCGCTCCACCGTAACCTGCGACCGGAGTTTGCGCTCCTGTACACGAACCTGCTCCTGACTTGTGTCTCAACGAACGTGAGGGGATCGTCCGGTTTCTCCCCATGGTCGACACAAATACGCGGATTGGTACCTGCAGCCTGATAGGCTGCAGTCTAATCAACCCGAACAGTTACGAAAAACGGTCTGTTATACAAAAATGAACAAAGAAGCAAAAATATATAGGTGATAAAAATGGCTGTCAAGCGGGAAACCGGGCGTTCACCGTCAATTGCGGCGATGCTTTCGATCAGTGCGATTGATGAATGAGCCCCGGTAACACGCGCCCCACAGTCCAGCCTTATTTCTTCGGCGGTTCCGCTTTTTCCATCTCCTCGATCAGTTCGGTCACTTTCTTGCCGGTGGGAGCCGCGGCCAGGGGATAATACTGCACCAGCGTTTTCCATTCGGCAATGGCGCCCTTGCGGTCCCCCAGCCCGGTAAGCAGGACCACGCCCTTGTTGAATCGTGCCTGTTCGTGTTTGGGATCGGTCTTGAGGACCTGGTTAAAGGTGTCGATGGCCTTCTGGTGCTGGTTGTCCTGGTGATACATGACTCCGAGATCGGTCATGACGTTGAGATTGCCGGGTAGCAATTCCAGGGCCTTGTTGTAAGCGGCAATGGCCTGTTTGGCCTGGCCGGTATCGAAGTAGGCGTGGCCCAGCTCCACCCAGGCCTGGCCGTCGCCCGGTTTGTCACGGGTCGCTTTTTCCAGGGAGGCTATGGCCGCGCCGGCATCTTTCTGCTGGGTTGCCTGCGGCTGGCTTGAATCCAGCGGGGCGCGGTAAACGGAAAAGACCACGCCGCCAAGAAAGCCGATGATCAGGGCTGCGACTATGGCCAGGTACAGGGTCTGTTTTTTGACGTAACCGTTGTTGTCCATGGTTCATCTCCTGCGGTAGGGGTTGGCGGATCTGCCACAGCTCGTTCTTGGCGAAGACGGTTGAAAATAGCACAGGCGGCCAAGAACTGCAAACAAAGTGACCGGGGGCGGAGCAACTTCGGCTGCTGCCACCCGGTGGCCCTGTCCGGCAGTAAAAGAAACAAAATTGTCAATACGAGCGAAAACCACATACTATTTTGTAAGATAACCTGAAGCCCTTGCAAACACTCGCTTCCTGTCGCCAAGACCGCTGCCTTGGCATCTCTTTGATAACTCAGCAAGTTTAAATATTTTTAAGTAGTGGTGCGGGAGTTGCTTCCTGAGCGGGATGTGTATCCCTGTCTTCCATCACCCTTAACCCTCGAATATTCAAATGATTATGACCAATCGCGACACCAGGGACGGGAAGTTCGCCGATACGGCCTACAAACATCTCTTCGATAACTCCCCCAATGCCGTTGTTTTCTGTGATCTTGACGGGATCATCCGTTTCGCCAACGCCGCCTTTGAGCGCCTTTTCGGCTTTGCTGCAACCGAGGTTACCGGTCGCCGCCTTGAAAAGGTGCTGCGGCCGATACCAGGCGCCTTCGATGAACCCAAGGAATGGCTCCCTTCTCCTGCGGTTGAATATTTCCCCACCAAGCGCTTGCGCGCGGACCAGACCATGGTCGATGTTGCCGTTTCATTCTTCCCGTTCACCGCGGAACAAAACCTTCAGGGAACCTTCATCATTTACCAGTGCCAGACCCGGGTGAAAGAAACGGAAGCCCGTGCCCTGCGAACGGAGAAGAAGTATCGGAGTATCTTCCACAATGCGGTGGAAGGTATTTTCCTGACCACGCCCTCCGGCCGGTATCTGGATGTCAATCCCGCCCTGGCCGCCATCTACGGATTCTCCTCTCCAAAAGAATTAATTATGTATTTCAAAGATATCAAGAACCAATTGTATGCCGATCCGCAGCGGCGCGACCAATTCAAATATCTGATGGAGCGGGACAAAAAAATCATCGGCTTCGAATCACAGGTGCGCAAGAAAGACGGCAAGATCATCTGGATTACCGAAAATGCCCGGGCGGTGTACGGCGAGGGCGGCGAGATAAGCTATTACGAAGGCACGGTGATGGATATCACGGACCGAAAACAGGCCGAAACCGATCTGGAGATCCAGCGGGCCTATTTTTCGCAATTGTTCGCCAATTCGCCCCAGGCCATCACCATCATTGACACCAAACGGAACGTGGTCAACTGCAACAAAGGCTTTGAGGAGCTGTTCGGCTACCGGACAGCCGATATCGTCGGTTTCGGCATGCGGCCCCTCATTGTCCCGGAAGAACTGATGGTGGAATGCGAGAATCTGCGCAACAGCATTCTCGACGGCAAAACCGTGCAATGCGAAACCTATCGCCGCCATCGCACCGGAAAACCGATCCCGGTTTCGATGATCGGTTTTCCGGTGCGGGTCGGCGAGATCATTAACGGCATCGTCTATATTTATCAGGATATCTCCGAGCGCAAATCGTTTGAGGATCAGATCTCCCACCAGGCGTTTCACGATGCCCTGACCGGCCTGCCCAATCGCACACTTTTTGCGGAGCGCCTGGAACGGGCCCTGGAACGATCCCGGCGACGTCCCGAGCTCTTTTATGCCGCCCTGATGATCGATCTCAACAAATTCAAGGCGGTCAACGACACCCTGGGCCATCCGGCCGGCGACCAGCTCCTGGTCGAGGTCGGCAAGCGGCTTTCCTTCTGCGTGCGGACGGTTGACACGGTCGCCCGGCTGGGCGGCGATGAATTTGCCCTGATCCTGGAAGAGTTCCCCTCGAAAAAAGAACTGCTCAAGGTGGTCAGACGGATGCATTCCATGCTCTGTGAACCCTTTGCCCTCTATGGCAGCGACATTACCCCCGGGGCCAGCATCGGCATTGTCCCCAACATGACCGAGTACACCTCGGCCGAAGATGTCCTGCGCGATGCCGATATCGCCATGTATCGCGCCAAACAGCAGGGCAAGGGGATGGTGCTTTTCGACAAGCGGATGCACCAGGAACTGGTGGAATCCATCAACCTGGAGACCGAGCTGCGGGAGGTGCTGGCACGAGACGGCCTGACCCTGCATTACCAGCCCATTGTGTCGATCAGCGATGAACGGCTGGAAGGGTTCGAGGCCCTGGTCCGATGGGAGCATCCCTTGCGCGGCATGATCCCGCCTGACCGCTTCATCCCCCTGGCCGAAGAGAGCGGGATGATCGTCGATCTCGGCAAGTGGGTTTTAACCGAGGCCTGCCGCACCCTGAAAAACTGGCAGAACACCGTCGCCCACGCCGATAGGCTGACCATGAGCGTCAATGTCTCCATCCGCCAGTTTAATAAACCGGGACTGGTCGAGCATGTGACGGAAGTGCTTCAGCGGAACGAACTCAATCCGGCCTGCCTCAAGATCGAGGTGACCGAATCGGTAATCATGCACGACGCCACCCGCACCATCACAGAACTCAACCGCCTGCGCGCCCTGGGAGTGCAGATCTCCATCGATGATTTCGGCACCGGCTATTCCTCGCTATCCTATCTGCGCCGGATGCCCATCGATCATCTCAAGATCGATCGTTCATTCATCAGCGGCTTTGAAGATCCCCGGGAAAACGATCAGATTGTCAAATCCATCATTTCGCTGGCCCGAAGCCTGGGCTTGTCGGTTATTGCCGAGGGCGTCGAAAACCGCGAACAGCTTGACCGGTTGCGCGCCTTGAACTGCGACAAGGCCCAGGGATTCATGTTCTCGCGACCCGTGGACGAGGGCAAGGCCATTGCGCTGATCCATAAATTCTCTCAATTCAACCAAGTGGGCGATGAACATGTTCAAGCTTTTTAAGTCGGCGGAGAACAACAGGCGAGCTGAAAAGGCCCGGGAAATCAAGGCGTCCCTGGCCGAGCGCTGGGATCTCAACGCCACCTTTACCCTGCCGGGTGCGGGTCCGGCCAATCTCCTCGTCGATGCGCTCAATCAGGTGTTCCATCGCCTCAACACCTTTATCACCCAGCTCACCCAAAAAAATGTGGCAATGGCGACGGTGGCCCCCCAGGCCCTGGCCATTTCCCAAAAAGTCAGGCAATCGTCGGAATCCCTCTCGCAACGGGCAGAGCAGATCGAACAGACCTGCTGCCGGCTTGCTGAGGGGATCAGCAGGTCCACGGACAGCGCCACCCTGGCGCTTGAGCAATCCGCCTCGATTGTCAGTGAGATCGCCCACGCCGGCAACCTGACCGATCATGCCCTGCAGCGGATGCAGGCGATGGAACGGAATGTGGGACAGCTCTCCTCCTCCATCGATGCCCTTGACCGGAAATCCCGCTCCATCGCCTCGATTATCGAATCCATCTCCGATATTGCCGACAATACCGGCCTGCTCTCGCTCAACGCCTTTATCGAGGCGGCGCGGGCCGGTGCGCATGGCGCGGGTTTCGGCGTCATTGCCCACGAGATCCGTCAGCTCTCCCAGGAAACGGCCAGGGCGGCGCAGGAGGTCAAGGATTCTCTGCTGGGGATCAGCGAGTTGATCCAGGAAACGGTTTCAGCGGTTGCCCAGGTCAAAGAAGGGGTCGATGCCGGGATGCGGGGAAACCAGGAAGCCTCGGCGGCGCTTTCGAAAGTGAGTCGGGAACATCACCGTTTTCACCTCCATCTGGAATCGGTGATCAGCGGCGTCAGCGATCAGAAGAAAGCGGTGGCCCATTTTGCCGATGATCTCGCCAAGATCACCACCATCGGCAAGGAGGGGAAAAACGACAGCGCCAAGCTGGCGGAGTTGGCCGAAAAGGTCAAAACCCTCACGGAAGAGCAGCTGCTTTCCACCGGTATTTTTATCCTGCCCCAATACCGCAAGGCCGAGGCCCAGGTGGTGGACATGGCCACGGATCCCGACATCCGCACGGCGGGCAAGGCTGCCGATCAAACTCTGCAGCGCCGGATGCAGCCGCTTCCGTACCTGGAATTGGTCTACCTGACCGATACCGAAGGGCTGCAGGTTTCGAGCAATGTTTTCAGGAAAGAACGGGCAACCGTCTGTGATGCCACGGCCAAGGGAAAAGACTGGAGTCGAAAAACCTGGTTCGCGAAGGTCAAGGAGACGGGGAAACCGTATATCTCGGAGATTTATAAATCAGAGGCCACCGACTCCTTCTGTCTGACCATCTCGGTTCCGGTGTACCGGCAGTCGACCTGGGTCGGGGTGCTGGGCGCGGACATCAGTTTCGAGGATCTGCTCAATATCTGAATCGGTCGGACTGTGGGCGTTGTCGACGTTTACTCCGGGGCATCGATCAAGGCATCGAGGCAGACCCGATGCAGGGTCGGTCCGCAATGGCCGCAAGTGACCACCCCCAGCAGTCGCATCCGGCGGTCGCGTTGCCTGCAGGCGGCCTCCACCTTGGCCCGGGTGGCAGTGCTGCAGCCCTTGGCCTGCATGTCGTAGAAATGGAGATGGCCGCCCGGCTTGAGCGCATCCAGGGCGAAAGGCAGCAGCGGCTCGCCTCCATGGGGCAGGACGATGAGGATGCGGTCGAAGCGTTGACCCAGCGACGGCAGCACCCGTGCGGCATCCCCTTCGAGAAATCGGACATTGGCGATCCTGCGATGGGCGGACAGATTTTTGACTGCATAACCGTGGGCGAGGGGATTGAGTTCAATGCCGATCACCTCGCCTGCCCGGCTGTGGCGGGCAATGATCAGGGGAAAGGGGCCGATGCCCGAACAGAGGACCGCCACCGTCTCGCCCGGTTCGACCAGGGCGGCGATCCGCGCCCGCTCATGGGCCGAGCGCACCGAAAAATAGACCTGGGCGAGATCGAGGTGGAGGCTGATTCCGTTTTCCCGGTGCAGGGTAGCCAGCCGCGGCTCCCCGGCGATCACCGCCAGCGGCAGAGTGCGGTATTCACCGCCGTAACAGCCCGCCCGTTTGGCCACCACCCGGATGTTTTTATGCAGGGCGAGGATGACCTCGCCGATCTCGCGCTCCCGGGCTTCCAACTCCGGCGGTACAATGACCACGGCAATATCGCCCACCCGGTCGAAACCGCCGGGCAGCCGGGCGGGATCAAGATCGGGGAAGCGGGTTTGGAGAGTGTGCCTGAGGTTCATCGGTGCCGCCTTATTGAGGGGGAGTTGGGGCGCGGGGAAAAATCCGGATCGGGTTTCTGTTTAATTAATTGATACTATTCAGCAATACCACCGATGCCCTGGTTCCCATGCGTTGCATGGGAACCCTCCTGGCCTGCAACGCAGGCAGTGGCAATACTTGCAGCTGGATGCACCAGCGACCATACCCGCGTTCCCATGTGCCACATGGGAACGAGAAGCGGGGAGGGTGCGGAACGTACTGAATAGATACGATACGAAAAATGTTGCATATCGAACGGGTATTGTGTAGCCATCTCTAATCGTTTGCTTTTATTATCGTTTACGTCAGTTGAAAACGAGCAGATGGTGCAGCTTGTCCCTGCTCTCGGAAAATTTTCCGTGATTTTCAATGCTGAATGGAAAGCGGTCCTGAGGTGGTCGGATGATTTTCAACTCGTTTCAGTTTCTTTTCCTTTTTCTGCCTATCACCCTGCTGGTCTTTTTCCTTCTCGGCCGCCGCAATCGGCAATGGGCTGCAACCTGGCTCCTTCTCGCTTCCTTCTTTTTTTATTGTTCCTGGGATTATCGCTACCTGCCGGCCCTGCTGCTGTCGATGGGGTGCAATTATTTTGCGTGCCGGCGGATCATTGCCGCAAATCCCGGGAGAAAAAAGACCTGGCTGATGGCAGCGGTTCTGTTCAACCTGGTGCTGCTCGGATATTTCAAATACGCCAATTTTTTTATCACCTCTCTGAACGATCTTGCCGGGCAGGATATCCAGCCCTTGAATATCCTGCTGCCCATCGGGATTTCTTTTTTCACCTTTACCCAGCTCTCGCTGCTGGTGGACGCTTTTTACGGTAAGGTCAAGGAGATAAATGGATTGGATTATCTGCTTTTCGCCTCGTATTTCCCGTACATTGTTGCCGGCCCGGTCCTGCATCATAAGGACATGCTGCCGCAATTTGCCGATACGAATAATTATCGGGCCAGCGGCAGTAATTTTGCGGTCGGTCTGACCCTCTTTGCCTTTGGCCTGGCCAAAAAATTGCTGATTGCCGACAATTTGGTCCCCCTGGTGGATGCCGCCTTCGGCAGCGACCATCCGCAAATGATTCAAGCATGGTTGGGCGTTTTTGCCTACAGTTTCCAGCTTTATTTCGATTTCTCCGGGTATTCCGACATGGCGATAGGCGTCTCCCGCCTCTTCGGTTTTCAGATACCGTTCAACTTCAATTCACCCTACAAGGCATCCAGCGTCAGTGATTTCTGGTTGCGCTGGCATATTTCCCTTTCGCGTTTTCTGCGTAATTATTTGTACATATCCTTGGGCGGCAACCGCTTCGGCCAACTGGCGCGCTATCGCAACCTCCTGCTGACCATGCTTCTGGGCGGATTATGGCACGGCGCCAACTGGACCTTTGTCATCTGGGGCGGTCTCCACGGTCTGTATCTGTGCATCCAGCACGGGTGGCGTTCACTGAGGGGCGAGCGGTCCCCATCGTCCGGAAAACTGGCGGCTTTTGCCAACCGGGCGCTGACCTTTCTGGCGGTGATGATTGCCTGGTGCTTCTTTCGCGCCCCCGATGTGTCCTCCGCCTTGGAGATGCTGGCGGCAATGGCCGGTGGCAACGGTTTCTCCCTGGTAACCGGCGTCGATAGCCTGGGCTATGCCATGCTGGCCTTCAGTGCCTTGGTCGCCTTTTACCTGCCCAACACCAACGAGGTGGTGCTCTCTTTCGAGAGCCGTTTTGAAAACAAGCCCGCTTCGTTTTCCATCCTTGGCCTCCGCTGGTTTCCCGGCCTCCGCTGGGGAGTGGTGACCGGAATCCTCCTGGCTCTCTGCCTTTTGAGCATGGATAAGACCCAGGATTTTATCTATGCCCAATTCTGAGTGATCATGACCCCACTTTCCAAAACGAGCCGTCTTCGTTCCTACTTCTGGGCCCTGGGCCTGACCGCCCTGTTTCTCCTGGCGGGCGTGGTCTCCTTCAATTATTTGGTCGATCCCTATTATATCCATCAGTGGGATACACCCTTGCTGCGGCGGTTGAGCCCGGCCCAGCAGAAAATCGTGCCTTGGGCCAAGACCTATGCGGCCTATCGCTACCAGCCGGAGGTCGTCTTTCTCGGCAGTTCGCGCGCGGAAATCGGTCTGCCCACAAACTCCGGCCTGTTTGAGGGCAAGCGGGTTTTTAACCTTGCGATCAGCGGCGCCTCTTTGGGGGACGCTATCAATATGCTCCATCATACCAGTGCGTTCCATCGTCCGGAAATTGTCGTCTGGGGTCTTGATTACGGGTGGCAGTTCAGGAAAAAAGCCGGCAATACCGATTTCAGTGACGATCTGGTGGCGAGCGGTTCGTGGTACCCCTTTAAGCGCCTGCTGCTGAATCTCAAGCGATCGCTTTCCATGACCATGACCACCGATGCCTTCAAAATTCTCTTTGACCCTTCCTCCCGGAAATGCCTGCCGATTCTGGCCACCTACGGGCAACAATCGGCCCAATGCCTGGCCTAT
>Ga0074197_1003179_pt1 | contig 10287 bp, 9 predicted proteins | sample EPASupsiteSAE305_FD_64526 | JGI IMG/M metagenome (GOLD analysis project Ga0074197, IMG submission 64526) | Bioremediated contaminated groundwater microbial communities from EPA Superfund site, New Mexico - SAE3-05 reassembly with SPADES | ecosystem: Environmental > Aquatic > Deep subsurface >...
CGGCCATACCGTGTGTTGTGGTACTTTGCCATTTCACCGACGTAAGCCCCATACGCCTCGACAACGAGCGAATCGACGTAATCGTCGTCATTCCCGTACTTGGGCGCCTGGTTCAGCAAGCGCAATCTCAATACTTCTCCTTCCGGCCCATCAAAATCAGAGGCGAGAGCATCCATCAGCTGTTTCGGGGTTATGCTTCGCTCCTCGAAAATGAACTTCTTTATTGCCGCAAGGGAGTTGCCTAAGTTCGCCACACCCACCTGGAGCCCAGAAACCCAGTCATACACCGCACCGCCTTCTTTGATGTGCTTGCCGCGGGCAATGCAATCATCTGTAAATGTGGAACACAGAATATCAGGAACTAGTTCCTCCAAAGCAGTATCGATGGCTGTATCGATCGAAACCGCTGCCCTGGCATAGAAAGCAAGCTGATCTTTCCAGGCTATCATCAGATCGTCAAAACTCTTGAACGACTCCAGCGTTCCGAGACCTTGATGGAATGTCTGACCAGTCACGACATCCTTCCCATCATTCAGCGTAACCAGAAATACTCGCATCAGATTGAGAAAGCTCATGCCTGTGGTGCGGTAGCCCCATTTGCCAGGCACTGCAACCTCGATACAGCCGATTGCCGAGTAATCACGTGCATCCTCAAGGCTTACGCCAAGCTTCAGCATTCCGGGGATGACGATCTCGTCATTGTTAAAAGCAGGCATCCCGAAGCCTTTTTTTATTACTTCTATCGCCGCTTTGAGAAAGTCATCGCTCATGCCATTGTGATAACGAACCGATAGATTGGGTTGCGTGAGTTTCATGTCCCCCACAGACTCGAGTATCAGATAGGAGAGCTCATTGACTGCATCTCTTCCATCTCGGGTGACACCGCCGATGGTTACGTTTTGGTATAAAGGGCCACCTGCCGAAAAACGGGTATGGGACCAGGATCGCACTTTCTTGACGGCAAGCAGTTTAAGCCACGTACATGATAGAAGTTCCTTTGCCTGTTCAGGAGTGATGATCCCCGCCTCAGAATCTTTCTTATAGAAAGGATAGAGATACTGATCCATCCTGCCGAGAGAGACGGAATGACCGTTCGATTCGACCTGGAGAGCCAGCTGGACAAAGCACACCAGCTGGAGGGCTTCGCGGAAGCTGGAAGGTGCGCTCTCGGCAACAGCTGCGCAAGTCTGAGCAATCTCCTCAAGTTCTGCTTTGCGGATCAGGTCAGAGCAATCCTTCGCCTGGCTGCGGGCCAGGTTTTCATAGCGGCGGATCCAGTTCGAAAGGCCGGCAAGAGAATCAAGCATGGCAAGGTACAGCTGGCGCTTCTTGAGATCTTCATATCGTGAAAGATCGAGCGTTTCGTTCATCTGCCGGACATATGCAGAATAGCCGCTGATCCCATATTCAAGGACACGGTTCATGTTGACCGCGATATGACCGTCACCAGCAGTCATGTTTCCCTCGGCGTGCACAATTCCAGAGTTATTGATCGCGCCGATCTCGGGATTGAAATACGCTCTCGCCCTATCCTGCAAGGTCTTGCCTTTCCACCAGGAACACAGTTCCTTGATCTCTGCTTTCATCTCAGCTGTAGCACCGTATGATTCCGCCGGTCTGTTGTCGATACCGTCAATTTCCTTGAAAATCCATTCAACAGCATATTCCGGAAAGATCGCAGCATACTTAGGCTGAGAAGCAGTATTTCCAACGATCAATTCGCCATCCCTGATATAGATGCTGCTCTCTTCAAGAGTTTTTCTAAAAGCCAGGGCCCTCTTCCGCACAATGGGAAGATTCTCGTTTTCCTGGTACACGCGCGTGTAGATGCGTGCCCTTTCCAGGCAGAGTCTGGGCTCCGCTGAAAGTATTTCTTCTTTTAGATGTTCAAGCCGACTGTTCATTTCAGCCTCCTATTGTTATTTCGAAACCGAGTGCCTGACCCATTCCGGCAAATAGCTTCATCTGACTTTCGGGAACTCTGGTACCCGGCTGGATAGCATAGCTTCGTCCCAGGCTTGCATATTTGCCGATTGCTAGATCGTGATAGGGAAGCAAATCCACTCTGCGCCTGGTATCCCTTGGCGCACGGAGTTCCGCGACAAACTGGAATATACCGCGCATAACGTCTTCATCATCATTGAAGCCGGGGATGATGGGCACCCGGATTACCATATCTGCACCGATCGATGCCAAGTACTGAAGGTTTGGAAGCACCATGCTCACATCACCGCCGGTAGCATTCCTGAAAGCTGCAGATTCAGTATGCTTGAGGTCGACCAGCCAGTGAACCGGGAAGGCCGCAGCACGCTTGACATGTGCCAGCGGGACAGCGAGGGAACTCTCAATCGCGATATCCAATCCTTCCTCTGCTGCGGCCTCAATAAGGCGTATCGCAAAATCGACTTGGGCAAGCGGTTCGCCGCCGGAAAGCGTCAGCCCGCCCCCCGATGTGGCGAAAAAGCATTTATCCTTGGCGACTACTGCAATAATATCCTCAACACTCATTTCCTTGCCAGCCAGCCGAAGAGCCAGCGTCGGGCAGACAGTAGCAAGTTCCGAAGGAGGTTCTACATCTCTGTCGATGCTGATACCGCCAGCGGGATTTGAGTGCACAGCTCCGCCATTGTCCGCACGCAGACATGTACCGCAACTGATGCAGTTTCGGCTGATATACATCAGTTCTCGATTGAACGACTGGCTTTCGGGATTTTCACACCAGTAGCAGGACAGCGGGCAGCCCTTGAAGAATACTACAGTGCGAATGCCAGGACCGTCATGGGTCGAAAATCTCTGGATATCGAATATCATCAAAAAGAGTATAAAGTAATAGTTTCAAATAGTCAATACAAAATTTCATTTGAAATCAAAAACGTATGGTCCGGAATGGTTTCCATTATTGCATTGTTCAGTAATCTCCACCTAACAGGGCAGTTTTCTCTATTTCGGAATTTCAATTGTACAGTATAATTCATATGAAGCAATGCAAGATGTCTTCATAGGCGGAGATGAAAATGTCAGACAAGCCGCGGATTTCATATTTCACCAGCGAAATGTCGTCGATACATCAGGCAAAGCCTCTCGGCTGGACGGAAAACAGCGCCAGAATTGAGCACCACGACGTCGTTTATGCCGCAGATCATGCAGCGTACCGGTTCCCTCGGTCTGTTTTGCATTTTTTTGCGAAGAAAAATCCAATTCGACATTGCTAATATTTCATATGATGCCAATTTGAATTTGAACGAAATTAGATTGACAATTTTCGAAAATGGATAATATCATAACGGTTACAGGTGAGGCATGTCTCACTGTATGATATTTTTCTATCAAGGGGGTTTCAAATGACAAGGACGAAAAAAGCGTTTGCCATCGTGCTTGTGCTCCTGGCAGTGGCAGTATTCGGAGCGACTGCTCAAGCCAAGGTCAAGGCCGCATTCATCGTTTCCAACATGGCAAACGAGTCTCAGGCCTTCTCGGCAAAGCAGTTTCTGAAGTACGGCTCTGAGTATGGTTTCGACATGTATACCTTCGATGCAAAAGGGGATACCCAAGCCGAGTCCCAAATTGTCACAAACTGCATCGCGCAGAAGTTCAAGGTTATCTTCCTTAACCCGAACGACATTAACGCAATTGTCCCGAGCCTCATCAAGGCGAAGCAGGCCGGCCTCATCGTCGGCATGTTCTCCTCGGATCTGTCTCCGGCAAACCAGAAGTACCGCGACTTCTATGCAGGCGTAAACGACACCATGGCTGGCCAGCAGGCAGCTGCCGCATTCATCAAGCAGTTCCCGAACGGCGCAAAGATTGTCGAGATTGGCGGCCAGGCTGGTCACGACGCGCAGATCAAGCGGCATGACGGATTCAACAGCGCGATTAAGGGTTCGAAGATACAGGTCATCGACTACAAGGCCTGCACCCAGTGGTCCACCGCCGAAGCGATGACCATCATGGAAAACATGATTGTCAAATACGGCAAGGAAATCCAGGGCGTATTCGTCCACTGGGACAATGGAGCCACCGGCGTGATCCAAGCGGCAAAAGCAGCTGGATTGAATAATCTCTTTATTGTTGGTGTCGATGGAAACCGAGCCGGATATGTCCAGGTCAAAAACGGTGACCAGGCAATCAGCATTGCCCAGGACTTCGTCGTCATGACAAAGAAAGATCTCGAGCTCGCGCAGGCTGTCGTGGCAGGCAAGAAAGTCGAGCCGATCAATTTCGTACCGCTGACTGTCGTCGACAAAGCCCTCATCGAGAGTGGTGGTTTCGATCCGCCAGAGTGGTAAAAAGAGTTTCCCAAATCAGGCTCGTTTCACCCTATGCTGGAACGAGCCTGTTCTATTTTTCGTCAAGCATTTCATTTCAATAAAGAGTTGGAGCTATGGATACCGTACAATCAGAATATATACTGTCTATAAAGGATGTCTCGAAATCCTTCCCTGGAGTGAGAGCACTTGATAGAGTGTCGCTCGATGTCAGGCGAGGCACCGTGCACGGCATCGTAGGTGAGAATGGGGCTGGAAAGTCTACCTTGATGAAAATTCTCTCAGGAGTCTACCAGAAAGACAGTGGTACCATCATCTTTGATGGTCAGATCATTGACCACACGACCCCTCATGAATCCATGAAACGGGGGCTTGCGATAATCTACCAAGAACTCAACCTCGTCAACACGATGAGCGTAGGGGAAAACATTTTCCTTGGCCGCTTCAGGGAAATGAAGGGCATGCGCGGTACCCACGCTAAAGCTAAGGAACTTCTTGAAAACATTGGCAGCAAGGTAAGTACCACCAAACTGGTATCCGATCTGAGCGTCTCCGAAAAACAGATGGTGGAAATCGCAAAAGCGCTCTCCTTCAAATCCAAGCTCATCATCATGGACGAACCGAGCAGCAGCCTCACGAGCGAGGAAATGGTCGAGCTTGCGAAGATCATCAGGCAATTGAAGGAACAGGGCATATCGATCATCTACATCAGCCACAAACTCGACGAGATATTCGAGTTCTGCGACATTGTCAGCGTCATGCGCGACGGACATGTGATCGATACGAAGCCAAAGTCCGAATTCACCCGAAATGAATTGATAATGAAGATGATCGGACGGACAATCGAGAACGAGTACCCGGAACGGCCTAGGAATGTCGGGGATACGCTGCTGGAGGTCCGCTCCATCAATACACGCAAACTGCACGATGTCTCATTTACCATAAGAAAAGGCGAGATTCTCGGCCTGGTGGGATTAGTCGGAGCTGGACGGACCGAAATCGTGCGTGCACTGTTTGGCGCGGACAAGGTCAGGGGCCACAAGGTCCTTATCGATGGAAAGCCTGTCCACATTCGAAATCCCAAGGATGCGAAGGATGCAGGTTTCGGTTTCATCCCGGAGGACAGAAAATTCCAGGGCCTTGTGCTCCCGTTTTCCGTCGAATCCAACATTTCCATGGCCAGCATCCCGAGATTCACGAAGTTCGGCTTCATCCGGAAGTCTCTCGAGAAGAACATCGCCGCACAGCAGGTCAAGTCCCTGTCCATAAAGACTCCATCAACCAGGACTGCTGTCAACAATCTGTCGGGCGGAAACCAGCAGAAGTGCATCGTCGGGCGGTGGCTGGAAATCTCCCCCAAGATTTTCATCATGGATGAACCTACAAGGGGAATCGATGTCGGCGCAAAGTATGAAATCTACACGCTCATGAAAGAGATCGCGGAAAAGGGCGGAGCGATCATACTCATCTCTTCCGAGTTGCCGGAGGTTCTGAACATGAGCAACCGCGTGCTCACCATTTTCGAGGGAAGGATCACGGGAGAGTTCATTCCTGAAACGACGCCGGCTGACAGAATAATGAGCGCTGCATTGGGAATCGTTGGAGGGGAGAGCTGAAATGGAGGAGAAAAAATCGGTATTGAAAGCCGGGGCCTCGATGTTGAGGGACTACCTGGTCCTGGTCATGATCGCTTTCCTGGTAGTGATCACGGCGATAATCGAGCCCAAGTTCCTGTCCGGGTCCAACCTCGTCAACATAATGCGGCAGTTTGGTCCCCTGATCATGGTGTCGCTCGGGATGACCTTCGTAATCATCGGAGGGTTCATCGACCTGTCAGTGGCAGGAACCATAAATCTGGTTGCTGTCGTAACCATCTCCCTCATCCAGCCCCTGGGCCAGCTTCCCGCATTGCTGATCGGCCTTGCGCTGGGAATTGTCTGCGGAACATTGAACAGCATCCTGATACTGAGTTCAGGAGCTCTCACGCAGGCTGAAGCCCTTTTCATCACCTTCGGCATGAGTACCGTGTACTCGGCGCTGGCCTTGCTCTACAGCCATGGCTCAACCATGCATTTCTGGGACATATCGGCAAGCAAATCGGTATTCGAGGCCATAGGTGGAGGAAACATAGGATTCTTCTCCGTATCGTTCGTGATATTTCTTGTCCTGTTGGCCATTCTGTGGATTTTCCAGAGCAAGACCGCCGATGGCCGGGCAATCTGCCTGACAGGCGGCAACAAGACAGCTGCCCGGCTCTCGGGCATACAGATATCTCGATCTATTGTAGAGATCTATGTTATCTGCGGCTTCATGGCTGCCGTAGGAGCGATCGTGCTCTTTTCGCGCATAACGACAGCCGCTCCCGTCATCGGTGCCGGATACGAGACCAGTGCCATCCTTGCCGTTGTCGTAGGCGGCACGACCCTGAAAGGAGGCAAAGGCAGTGTCCTCCGGACCGTGATGGGTGTACTTCTGGTCGTCCTCATGTCGAACTGCCTGGACCTGCTGGGCGTCTCGTCGTATATGCAATACGCGGTGAAGGGAGCCATTCTCATGTTCGCAATCTGGCTCGATAACCGAAAGCAAGCCTAGGAGAAGCAGAAATGAGCAAATCAGGAATCCTGACATCAATCTACAAGGCTTTGACCAAGCAGAAGGCATTCATCGCACTGCTTGTGATGATGATAGGAATGCTTTTTTCCAAGACCAACTTCTATTCCGCGTACAACCTCCTGGACATGCTGAATTCGACGTCAATACTGCTGATTCTGGCTTTCGGCGTGACGTTCACGATCATAAGCGGAGGTTGTGATCTTTCCATAGGAGGCAACCTCGTGGTTGCCGGTATCCTCGCCATCAAGCTGCTCGATGTCATGCCGATATGGCTCGCCATCCTGATTGCGGTCCTTTTCGGGGCGGTTGTCGGATTCGTCAACGGCTTCCTCGTCGTGCAGCAGAAGACGGAACCTTTCATCATTACACTGGGCATGGGCCTGCTGTTGACCGGTGTTGCACAGCAGCTCACCGACGCTCACCCATTGCCCGCAAAGAATCCTAATTTCATGATGATCAGCAATGGCGACTTCCATGGAATACCGAACCTCGTTATCATAATGCTGGTGTGCTTCGGAATCAGTTACTGGATCATGAGATACACGCAATTCGGGCGCAATCTGTACGCAATCGGCGGCGACTACGAGGTGGCACGGTACTCGGGTATCGATGTCATCCGGACAAAATGGATGGGGTTCGTCCTGAGCGGTGTCGCGGCTGCATTGGCCGGTGTACTGCTGTCCTCAAAACTGAATACCGGTTCGCCGGTGTACGGTGAAACCACCGCGCTGGTCGTCAACTGCGGCGTGGTCGTCGGAGGGACTTCCTTTGCTGGCGGCATTGGAGGCATTCCTCAATCCGGCCTTGGCCTGCTGGTTTTCGGCATGCTGGATAACGTCATGAACATGCTGGGCATAACTTCCTACTATCAAGTCTTGCTCAAAGGGGCGGTCATAGTGGCAATCATCTGGATGGACTGCTTCGCCAACAAGCGAAAACGGGAAGCTGTCTGAATTGATGCCATGTGGAGGGAAACATGAAAGAACAGGATTACCTGGATCACCTGGTCGGCGTTTTCGGACATCCTGTCGCCGAAAACCCCGGTGTCGTCATACAGGAAGCGGCATTCCGCGATCTCGGTCTCAGAAACTGGCGCTTTCTGACCATCAATGTCGATCCCGACAAGCTGGGCGATGCCATTCTCGGACTGAAGGCCATGAAATTCAGGGGTATCAACTGCACCATTCCCCACAAGATCGGGGTCCTTAAATACATCGATGTGCTGTCGCCAAGCGCCAAGCTGATCGGCGCCGTGAACACCATCATCAATGACAATGGTGTGCTTACAGGCGACAATACCGACGGAAAAGGATTCATGATCGCCCTGGAGAGTGCCGGCATTTCACCAAAGGACAAGAACGTCGTGGTGCTCGGAGCCGGCGGCGCCGCGAGAGCCATCTGTGTGGAACTTGCTCTGGCAGGAGCCCGCCATCTGACCATCGTCAATATTCCGAAAGATATTGCCTTTGGCGAAAGCCTTGTCAGGATCCTCAAGGAAAATACCAGGGTTGCGGTCGATTATGTCTCCTGGGTCGATGCATTCAAGATCCCCGCCGGCACGGATATTCTCGTCAATGCGACATCCATCGGCCTCTACCCCAATGTCAACGACAAGCCCAACATCGATTACGACACCATAACAAAGGACATGTATGTCCAGGATGTAATACCCAATCCCGCCTTTACGCCGTTCCTGCGCGAAGCCGAGAGGCGTGGATCCCGGTGGCAGAACGGCATGCAAATGCTGATCAACCAGGCAGCGCTCAACATCACCATGTGGACTGGATTGAAGCCGAACAAGGAAGTCATGCTGAAAGCCCTGGAAGAAGCCCTGTCATGACAGAGTGCGAAACGCTGATCAGACAGATGGATTCGGAGTTCGAGGAACTCCAGTTCTCGGCGTTTGGTTTCGAAGACGCCTGGCAGATAGGCCAGTATCTCGTCGAGCGGGGCAGGCGTGACTCCCTCCCGATTGCCATTGACATCAGCCTGAACGGGCAGACGCTGTTTCATGCCGCCCTGCCCAGCAGTTCCCCGGACAACGAGGCCTGGATTGTGCGTAAGAACCGCGTCGTGAACTGTTTCCACAAAAGCTCACTCTACATTGCCACGAAACTGCGGCAGGCAAGCGCAACCATTGAAGAAAAGTATGGCCTGTCAAGCCAGAAATTCGCTCCGAGCAGAGGAGCTGTGCCGATCAGGATCCGGGGTGTCGGTGTCGTGGGCACCGTGACCGTATCGGGCCTGCCGGATCATGGGGACCATCGCATGGTGGTCGAGACTCTCAGACACCACCTGGCAATCATGCGCCCGGGGACTTGACACATGCGAAGCATTATCGGGATTCTTTCATGTGAAAGAAAAGGAGAATCAGGGCCTGCACGCCTAATCTTCATATGAACCAGGACGAAAGAAAAGACAGACCCAGGACCCGTGGGAAATTGGGGAACAAGGAAATACTCAATGCCGTGAGGGATGCAGTGCTCAAGGCTGGAAGCTGCCGCGTCGCGGATCTGGCAGCCCAATTCAATGTCTCTGCAGTATCGATCCGCAAGAGCCTGAATAAGCTCGAACGCCAGGGCATCATACAGCGATTCCACGGGGAAGCTCGCATCTACACGGGAGATGACATTCCGTTCCGCATGCATCTGCATTACGCGGAAAAGCAGTCGATTGCGAGCAGGGCCGAATCCCTAGTCGAACCCGGCGAAACGATATTGATGGAAGCGGGATCCGCGATCGCAATGCTCGCGGAGCGCATCAAGAGACTGCAGGGCCTGACAGTTATAACCACCAACCTCTTCATCGCCCGCATGTTCCGCGGCTCGAAGGTTCGCGTCATTGTGCTTGGCGGCCTTTACCAGGACGAAAGCGAAAGCCTTGTCGGCCCGAGCATATGCGAAGCCATTCGGACAATCGGGTTTTCCAAGGCTTTCATAGGTGTTTCCGGATTCACGATTTCCGACGGTTTCATGCTGAATGATATCGCGCGGGCAGAAGTAACGCGCACCATCCTGGAACGAAGCATGGAATGCAAGGCAAAAGTCTGGGTTCTCACCGACTCCTCGAAGTTTGGCGTATCGCATGCGGCAAAGATATGCACCGACCTGTCTCTCATTGCCGGCGTCGTGACGGACGCCGGCATTCCTGACGATTGCCGAACCTGCCTAGAATCGTCAGGGGTAAGAGTACTTATCTAGTCCCTGCAGGAATCCTGGTTCAGTGGCCTGCCAGCCACTTCACGGCATTCCGCCAGAACGCTCCGTAATCTTTCCACTCAATGAATGCGGTCCCCCAGTGTTTCTACAGATCGGAAGTAAAAGCCATCATCTGGCACTTGCCGTTTTTTCAGAGCACTTAGAAACCGCGCCGCGAGGTATATATCCTACTATTTGAAGAATTTATAATA
>Ga0074197_1003181_pt1 | contig 10285 bp, 11 predicted proteins | sample EPASupsiteSAE305_FD_64526 | JGI IMG/M metagenome (GOLD analysis project Ga0074197, IMG submission 64526) | Bioremediated contaminated groundwater microbial communities from EPA Superfund site, New Mexico - SAE3-05 reassembly with SPADES | ecosystem: Environmental > Aquatic > Deep subsurface >...
CCGGATGGGTCCATCGTCTGTGGGGGGCTGCAGCCCCCACTTCCTGCCGTCACTGGTGACAGCTGATCAGCTGCTGCTGCCGGTGGCTGAACTGAAACAGGGGGCACGGTTCTTCCCATGAGACCCTATCAGATTGCCTTAAAAAACCTGATCCGCCGACCAGCCCGGATGTTTTTCCTGACCGTGGCACTGGCCGTGGGGCTGGCTGCGGTGGTGGCGCTGGTCACCCTCTCAAACTCCATGACTGCTGATATTGAGCACACCATGGACCAGTTCGGGGCAAACATCCTGATCACCCCCAAGAGCAATGATCTGGCCCTCTCCTACGGCGGCATCAGCCTGGGACGGGTCTCCTTTGACCAGCGTGAGCTTGATCCATCGGTGCTGGAGCGGATCCGTACCATCAAGAACCACCAGAACATCGCCGCCGTCGCCCCCAAGGTGTTGGGGGCCGTCACGGTACAGGGCAGGGAACTGCTGCTGGTGGGGGTGGACTTTGCGGCTGAGCTGCGGATGAAACCCTGGTGGCGGCTGACCGGCTCGGAGCCGTCTGCCCCTGACCATGCCCTGCTGGGCAGCAGTACGGCACAGGTACTGGGCTTAAAACCCGGTGAGCGGCTGACCATCAGCGGCAAGACCTTTACCGTAGCAGCCCTGTTGCAGGAGACCGGCTCCCAGGACGACGGCCTGCTGTTTGTACCGCTGGCAGCTGCCCAGGCCATAACCAGCAAACAGGGTAAAATCACCCTGATCGAGGTGGCGGCGCTCTGTTCCGGCTGTCCGATCGGCGAGATGGTGGAGCAGATTGCCGGGGTGCTGCCGGATGCCAAGGTCAGCGCCATCAAACAGGTGGTGGAGGGACGGCTGCAGACCATCGGCCAGCTCAAGCGGTTCTCGCTGGGCATGGGTGGTGTGATCGCCCTGATCGGTCTGCTGGTCGTCTTCATCACCATGATGGGTAATGTCAACGAGCGTAAGGTGGAGATCGGCATCTTCCGGGCCATCGGCTACCGCACCGGACATGTGATGGGGATTATCCTGCTTGAGGCCGGGCTGGTGGGGCTGGTGGCAGGCCTGGCAGGCTATCTGCTGGGAGTTGGCGCAGCAGCAGTGGCGCTGCCGCTGCTGGCACAATCCGGTCACCCGCATCTGCTGCTGCAGTGGCAGGTGGCCATTGCCGCCATTGCTGCCGTGGGGCTGGTCAGCCTGTTGGCAGCTATATATCCGGCCCGCCGGGCAGGCAGGATGGACCCGGCTGACGCCCTGAGGAGCTTGTAATGATCACGACTGCCAATTTGACAAAAAACTACCCCTCCGATGCAGGCAACGTCGCTGCCTTGAAGGGGATTGATCTGACCGTGGAGACCGGCGAGTTTGTCTGCATCATGGGGCAATCCGGCTCCGGCAAGAGTACCCTGTTGACCATTCTGGGGGGGATGTGCCACCCCAGTGCCGGTAGTGTCGAGGTGGATGGCGCTGCCATCTACAGTCTGAATGACGATGGCCTGGCAGATTTCCGCGCCAGACATTTCGGCTTCGTCTTCCAGTCCTTTCATCTGGTGCCCTACCTGACCGCACTGGAGAACGTCATGCTGCCACTGGCCCCGCTGAAGATGTCAGCGGTGGAAAAACGGGGGCTGGCCGGTGACGCATTGGCACGGATGGGGCTGGCAGATTGCGCCGGACGCCTGCCCGGCCGCCTGTCCGGTGGAGAGCAGGAACGGGTGGCAATCGCACGGGCCGTGGTCAACCGCCCGGCGATCCTGTTTGCCGATGAGCCGACCGGCAATCTGGACAGCACCACCAGCGACCAGGTTATGGGACTTTTTACAGAACTGCATCAGGCCGGTCAGACCATCGTAATGGTGACCCACAACCCGGATAATGGCCGCTACGCACAACGCACCATTCGGCTGAAGGATGGGCTGGTGCTGCATACTACGGCAAGCTGCAGCTAGACAGAGCCTTGCTGTTACGCTTCAGTTGCAAGTATGGATAATTTTACCGGAATGACAATCCTGAAACAGGCGCCACGACTGGTGGAGTTTACATCTATGGTGCCATTGAAACTTCCCTCAATGACCTTTTTTGAGATATACAAGCCAAGGCCGGTACCCTGGGACTTATGTTTGGTGGTAAAGTAGGGATCAAAGATCTTGTCAATCACCTCATCTGCGATCCCGCCACCATTGTCTTCAATCCTGATCTCAACCCCACCCTGAACCCGCTGTGATGTCACCCGGATGACCGGATCATGCACCGCCCGTGCCTGCAGTATATCACGAGCATTGTTACACAGATTAAGTACAACCTGGGAAAGATCATTGGGCTGTCCCTGCAGCAGACACCCCGGTTGCAGATCAAGCGTCAAGCTGATACCAGCGGCCTGCAGCGACGCCTGAAGCAGATCAGCGGTTGCCATGATGGCGATTGAGAGATCAAACTGCTGTACTGCGCGATTCTGCTTAAAAAAATCACGGAAGGTATTGATGGTCTGGGACATATGTCGAATGGTCTTCATGCTGTCATCGGAAAACGCATCAATCCGCTCACCATCCAGTAGCTTATCATCATACTCAAGCCTGAGGGTCTGGACCATGATTGCCAGTTCATTCAACGGCTGGCGCCATTGATGGGCAATGTTCGACAACATCTCCCCCATGGCAGCAAGGCGCCCCTGCTGAATCATAATGGCGTCTTTTTCGCGGTTTTTGGCCAGCTCCTGGCGGACCCGGTCTTCTAGGGTCAGGTTCAACGTCTCAAGCTGGGTCTGTTTGACCTGCAGACTCTGTTCTGCCAACACCCGTTCACTAATCTCCTGTTCCAGCAACAGCGTCTTTTCATGGAGCTCTTCCTGTGCCTTCTGGCGTTCTTCCACCTCATCTTCAAGTAGACAGGCCCGTTCATGCAGGCTTTCTGACATCTTTTGCAGGCTGTTGGCCAACGCATTGAATTCAGCGACATTGGAATGTGGCCAGTCGCTTGCCGCCCCACCACGGGTGATCAACTGCGCATGTTCAGCCAGCGACTCAAAGCGTTGTGACATCCGGCGGGTCAGGACTATGGCCACCCCAAAGGCAGCCAATGTTGTGGTTGCAAGTGCTACCGCCATGATCCCCAATGAGGTCCAGAGCTGCCGATAGGCAGCATGTCTGGGGCGCGCCACCAGAATCCACCAGTCAACCGTGTCGATCTTATGCAGGCTGCCCACCATTTCAACCCCGTTCAGTACCAGACTGCCACGCACCTCTCCGGTTGACTTGAGACGATCACGGATCATTGGGATGTTGTTAAGGTTCAGCTGCTGGGCGGTCCAGGTTCCTGCCTGATCGGCAACCACCTGTCCGCGCCGGTCAATCAGCATGATCACCTGCTCGGAAGAGTGGGTTGTCTGCTGCAGAAACTCACTCAGGTAGGCAAGATCAAACTCCGCAATCACCACGTTAGTGCCTGCCGGTACCGCCACGGCAACCGACAGGCCACCTCCAACAACAGAAAGAAAACTGTCAGACCACTGTTCCGCACCGCTGTTTTTGACCTTTTGAAACAGCTCATTGCGGGAAAGATCAAGCCCAAGCAGATCATTCTGTAATGCAGCTGACAGGTTACTGACCCCGACCGCCCGTACCCGACCTGTGCCATCAAGCAGATACATGGCACGTAAGCGTTTGAGTAACTGCAGGTTGGTTGCAATGGCCTGTTGGACAGCAGCAAGATGTTCATCATGGCTGGTGACGACGGCTAGGGAAATGGCAGAAACACGTGATGTCTTGAAGTACGAATCAACCTGGCCGGCAATGGTCAATGCCAGCTGGCGATGGTAGGAGGCTATCTCCTGCTTCGCCTGGGGCAACAGCCACAGACTACCCAGCAGCGCGCTTAACCCCAGGGGCAACAGGGTAACCAGCGCAGCAAAACGGACCAGTATATGACGCAGCGGGCGAACAGCCATAGCTATGCCTACTCCAGAGTTTGATAGATTCCGTTACGAACAACGGTGGCCGTTGTTAACCGGTTTGCATCACCAAAATGATCAATCTGGTACCTCTGCTGCCCGCCCTGAAAACTGTTCAGGCGGATTATGGTTTGCTTAACCGTCTCTCCTGATTTGCGCGCAGCATAGGCATCCATGGCGACCAATGCCGCGTCATAGCCAGCCAGTCCGGCAAAGCCGGGTTCCTGACCACCAAAACGCTCACGGTACTGCTTCAGAAATGTCTGATAACGTTCTGAAGGATCTGTGCGATTAACAAACTGGGAAACGAAAACCCCCTCAGCAGCACCGCCTGCCAACTCAATAAACCGCTCGGTAGAGGCCCACTCGGCCATGCCAATCGACACCGCAGCATCCAGCTTGCGGATCTGCTGGCAGATCAGGGCAGCATCAACAGCGTTTGTAATGATAACCACCAGCTCTGGTTTCTGTTTCAAAAGTGTTGTTGCCAGTTGATGAAAAGAGGTTGTGGGTAAGGAATGATAGGTTTGTACCGCAACGACTGAACCGCCATGCAGTTCAAATTCACGCTTGAAATCTCCAAACCAGCTTTCAGTATAGGAGCGGTTGTTCAGGTCATAGATCACCGCCACACGACGGTGGCCACATTTCTGCGCCTGATAGCGGGCGACCTTGGTTGCGTAGGTACTGGTGTCACCAATCACCCGCATAAAATTGTCGTCCTTGCCGGTCAGGGCCGTCGTGCTAACCGTAGGAGCAAGCAGAATCCCTTTTGAGGCATTAACCTGATCAAGCACCGCCATGGCGATACTGCTGGTCATCGGTCCGATGATCAGCTCAATGTTGCTGTTCAGCAGTTCGGTAACGACTTTTTTGGCGATTTCCGGATTTTGCCCGTCATCCCTTACCACCAGCTCCACTGGCTGCCCAAGAATGCCACCGGCAGCGTTTCTCTGCTCGATTGCCAGCATGGCACCGTTACGACCAGAGACACCAAGATCGGCTACCCGACCTGACATGCCACCAACAAAACCGATCCTGACCGGTTCTTTGGGTAAACAGGCGAACAGCAGGCTGAAGAGGCAACAGACAACAGCCATTTTGCAGAGAGGGAACATAGGCGTTTCCTCCTCCTTTGTTTGGAGACTCTAAAGTCTACCTCAAAAGCAGGGGCTGTCAATGAACGCCAGTTCCAAATGCGCAGGGCACTGAAGATGTCAGCAGCGGAAAAACGGCGGCTGGCCGGTGATGCGTTGGCACGGGTGGTGCTGCACACGCAAAACCCTTAAACACAGGTGGGCCGTCTCTCACAAGAAGACGGCCCACCTGGATAACAGCCTGAAATCATATCTTTTTACGCTTCATCGCATTGTTCTACTGCAATTCTGTCCGGCCTGGTATATAATTACTAGCTTGCTACAAGATCAGCAGCACATACCCTCTGATTGGTCAGGATATATGCCCCGAAAGTTTCTGAGAAAATGGACGCCGCACCCTACATCGCTCAAGGAGCACAAACACCTGCGCTTTCTGGGGACTGCACTGCATGCGGTTCATCTCTGGCAGATGAACCGGAGTACGGTGGCCAGGGCTTGCGCCATCGGCATCTTCTGCATGTGGATACCGGTTCCCTTTCAGACCGTACTGGCGGCTTTGGGGGCGATACTGTTCCGTGCAAACATGCCGGTTTCCGTTGCACTGGTGTTCATCACCAACCCGCTTACCATGCCCCCCATGTTTTATTTTACCTACAAGATCGGGGCGCTGCTGCTGGGGCTGCCTCCGCAGAAATTTAACTTTGAGCTGAGTCTGGGCTGGCTGACAACCGGCATGCTGCAGATCTGGAAGCCGTTTTTACTGGGAACTTCTCTGGTCGCTGTGGTAACCAGCCTGCTTGCCTATTATGGCGCACTGCTGCTCTGGAACATACATCTATTCAATCGGATGAAGGAGCTCAGGAAGATCAGGTCAGAGCGGGAGCAGCAGTAGTATCAGGGCCGGGTTTCAGTCACTGTTCCTGCTGATTAGCCTACAAATGGCGGGAGCAGCAGGAACGGTCCATTAACAGCCAGTATCCCCGAACACCTCGGCAGAGAAGATGTAGATCTCACAATCCTTTTTCCAGGCTGTCTCCGGCAGACCGGCCTTCAGACAGGTATGGCGCAGGAAGGTCTCCCGATCCCAGCCATATTCAGTGGCAACCTGGGGCAGCAGCACACCATGGGCATGTCTTTTAATCAGATAGAGGCCATGAGTACCAACTTCAATCTCGTCAACCGACTGGATCAACTGCAACGGTGAAAGCGCCGATATCTCCAGCTGAAAATCAGTCAGATCAGCCGGTCGCATCGGGTAAAAACGGGGGTCACGGGTGGCAGCCGAAACCGCCATCTCCCGCACGGTCTGCCAGAGCGGTTGCTGGACCACAAAGCTGCCTATACAGCCCCGCAACTGCCCCTGCTGCTTGATGGTTACAAAACAGCCGGAATGGGATTGCAATGCCTCAGACGGTTTTTCAATGCCGGGCAGTGGCTGTCCGTTTACCTGGGCAACGATGGTTGCTCTGGCCAGTTGCAGCAACACCTTCTGTTCAGTCTTTTTCATCTTCGCTCCCTAACGGTAGCTTTTTCTGCGAAGCAGCCCGGTGGAAACACTGATAACACGATCCAGGAACAGCACCCCGTCCAGATGATCCATCTCATGCTGGATCGCCACCGCCTCAAACCCGGATGCAGCCACTTCCCGCTCCAGACCGCTTTGGCTGTCCAGAAAACGAACCGTTATCTCCGTGGCCCGCTCAACATCACCGGTATAATCCGGCACACTCATGCAGCCTTCCCGCATCACCGCCAGACCGCAGCGGCTGATGATCTCGGGATTAACCATACAGAGCAGGCCATGGTTGTTATCCTTGCCGTGGCGGCTGCTGGAAACATCCACCACACAGACCCGTAACCCCACCCCGATCTGTGGCGCAGCCACCCCCACCGAACCGGGACCGGCCTGCATGGTGTCAAGCAGATCCTGTACCAGAGTATGAATAGCTGTATCCAGGGCAGCAACACGATGGGCCATCTTTTTCAGCAGCGGGTGCGGATATTTCAGAATCGGTTGAACCGCCATTACAACTCCACCGGGGTTACAATCCGCACACTGATCTCAACCTGCAGCTCCTGTTTCAGTCCATCCAGAAGCTGCTCCACCGCTTCCGGCGCACAACCATCCGGCAGAACCGCCTCCAGCAGCATGATATAGACCGGCTCCTGCTCTGTTCCGGCCAGTTTGGTCTGCAGATCCATGATGTTAATCTGGTGTGCTGCCAGGGTGCTGGTGACGCGGTAGACAATCCCCGTCTGATCAGCCCCGTAGACCGTGATCTGGCAGATCTCACCGAGAGTTTCCTTGCGGTCCTCTTCGCCCAGCGGCAGATGACGCACCGAAAGGGTCATGGCCATCCGCTCACAAACCGGCTTCAACTCTTCAATCAGCAGCGCCTTGGTAAACGGCTTCTTGTGGGAGACAATCAGGATCATGGCAAATTCGCCAGCCAGCATGGCACAACTGGAGTCGGCGATGTTGCAGCCCAGCTTATAGAGTGCCTCAGTAACTCCGGCAACAATGCCGGGACGATCAGCGCCAACTACAGAGACAGCATAATGGGTCAGCTCACGATGGGGCATGGTACTCTCCCGGCAGAGAATCAAGTGTGTTAATGCGTGGTGCGGACTGGTTACCATTATTACAACTGTGCTGCAACGGTTTTTGACGATTGACAACCGGCAGCCCGCTCTTTAGACTGACCGTTCCCATGAATAAAGAACAGATAAAACAACGGATGAAGGCGATTCTTGCCCTGGACGACCACCCGGCCAACATTGCCGCCGGGTTCGCGGTAGGGGTATTTATCAGCATCACCCCGTTGTTTGGCATCCACTCCGTACTGGCCGTTGCAGCAGCCTTTATCTTTCGGCTCAACAAGCTGACCACCATCACCGGTTCCTGGATAAACACACCATTAACGGTGGTGCCGATACTGATGGTCAGCTACCACCTGGGTGAGTTTATGCTGGGGCGCGAGCCGCAGATGGTCTCCTTCTCGGTCCTTGATTGGCACCATTTGAAGGAGTACGCCGCTGCGCTGTTTATCGGCAGTGCCGTGGTCGGCCTGGTTGCCGCCCTGATTTCCTACTTCCTCTGCTACTGGCTGGTGATCCGCTTCCGTCGCAAAGACCCCGGTCTGACAGAACTGACCCGTGAATCAATCATCGCCGGTGAAGACCTTGAGTTAGCACCAAAACAGGTGAAGCATGACCCGTGAACGGATTATTGAACGGGTCCGCAAACTGTTGGCCCTTTCAAACAGCAGTAACGAACATGAAGCAGCCCTGGCTGCGGCCCATGCCCAACGCCTGCTGGCAGAGCACAACCTGGCCATGTCTGAGCTGGAGGTTCAGGAAGAAGGGGCCGGCGAGGCAGAGCTGGTGGTGGCCAAGACCGTTGCCAAATGGTTGTCATCCCTGTTTGCCACCGTGGCTAACGCCTTTGACTGTTTCCCGATTGTCACCACCAATCAGGAGAACAGCCGTCTGCGCTTCATCGGGGTGGGAGAAGATCCCGGTGTGGCGGCCTGCACCCTGCAGTTTCTGATCAAGGAGTTACGTCGGCTGGCCTCAGGCTATCTCAGCAGCCTGGAGCTGCGTGATGACACGCTGCACCCCACTGATCGTCAGAGAATCCGCACCTCCTACTTGTTGGGTGGCGTACATGGCATCCAACAAGCGTTAGTAACCCAGAAAGCACAGACGCCAACCACCAGCAAGGCATTGGTACCGATCAAGGATGCCCTGATCAAGCAGTACCGGGAAGAGCATATCGGCGAGCTGAGAACCCGGCGCAGCCGCAGCTCCACCGTTGTGTCAGAGGCATTCCATCAAGGTAGACAGGATGGCGCTTCTCTACGCTTACACCCCACCATGAAAACCCTCCCCAAGGAGTAACAACCAATGGACCTGCTGCATGCCGCCCTGCTGGGCCTGATTCAGGGTGCCACCGAAGTACTGCCGATCAGCAGCTCCGGCCACCTGATCCTGATCCCCCGTCTGCTGGGCTGGCCCGATTCCGGCCTGACCTTTGATGTTGCCCTGCACTTTGGTACTTTTCTGGCCATCTTCTTTTACTTCCGCAAGGATGTGGTTACTCTGGTACAGGATGCCCTGACCGGCCTGTACCAGCCGGGCGAACAAAAGAAACTTCGGCTGCCCTGGATGATTGTGCTGGCCTCGGTGCCGGCAGCGGTGGTTGGCAAAACACTGGAAGAACCGATAGAGGCGATCTTCCGCAACAGCCCCTTGATGATCGCCCTGATGCTGATCCTGTTCGGACTGGGTTTAGGCCTGTCTGACCGCCACGGCAAACAACTGCGCGATGTAGCCTCCATTACCCTGGGCAGCGCCATGCTGGTGGGCTGCTTCCAGTGTCTGGCCCTGGTGCCGGGTGTTTCCCGCTCCGGCATCACCATCACCGCCGGACTGCTGCTGGGGCTGGCCCGCACCGATGCGGCCCGTTTCTCGTTCCTGCTCTCGCTGCCGATTGTGTTTGGCGCTGCCCTGTTGAAAGGAATTCATCTGCTGAAGCATGGCATTGAACCGGGTATGGCCATGCCGATGCTGGTGGGGGTAACCGTCTCGGCGATTGTCGGCTACATCAGCGTTGCCTTTCTGCTGAAATTTGTGCAGAACCGCACCCTCTGGCCCTTTGTCTGGTACCGGGTTGCAGCTGGAATAGGGGTTATGGCTCTGTTGGGGACAGGCCTGTTGTCATGAGCAGCAACGCCATCAAAGACTGGCCGGAAGATGAGCGGCCACGGGAAAAGCTGCTGAAACGCGGGGCAGCAGCCCTGTCTGATGCAGAACTGCTGGCCCTGGTGCTGCGTACCGGTGATGCCGCAGCAGGCAAAAGCGCCATTGATCTGGGACGGGAACTGCTGGAGCGATGTAACGGCAGCCTGCGGGAACTGGCCCAGGCTGAACTGAACGAACTGCAGCAGATTAAGGGGTTGGGGTTGGCAAAAGCTGCCTCAATCAAGGCTGCCTTTACGTTGGGGAGCCGTTTTCAGGCCCGACGCATGGAAACACTGGAACGGTTTAGCAGTCCGGCCCAGGTGTTTGATTTTTTCCACCATGAACTGCGGGACAACCGCAAAGAGCTGTTTCTGATCCTGCTGCTGGATGGCAAGAACCGGATCACCCGCAAGGTGCAGGTATCGGAAGGCAGCCTGAATCAATCCATTGTCCACCCGCGGGAGGTCTTTGCCACGGCAGTGCGGGAATC
>Ga0074197_1003184_pt1 | contig 10276 bp, 4 predicted proteins | sample EPASupsiteSAE305_FD_64526 | JGI IMG/M metagenome (GOLD analysis project Ga0074197, IMG submission 64526) | Bioremediated contaminated groundwater microbial communities from EPA Superfund site, New Mexico - SAE3-05 reassembly with SPADES | ecosystem: Environmental > Aquatic > Deep subsurface >...
GGGATTGTCTTCGATGATCACCGGTGCGCCCTGGAGACCGTCGTTGTCGACCACCAGATTGACTCGAAAGCGGGCCAGCATCTTGGCCAGCAGTTCCAGGCGCATGTCGTCATCACCCTCGGAGGCCTTGAAGAGTTCCAACTGGTCGAGTATCTCGGCCATAATCTGTTCCAGATAGGCGCCGAGTCTGGCCGAGTGGTGGAGTGAAGGTTGCAGAATGGAGCGAAGTTCCTCCAACTCCCGATCGAGCAGCGGTTTGACCACCTGACGTCGCAACCCGGCCAGGGCCTCGTTCATCATTTGTTCCTGTGGTCGGGTTTTTTCAAAAAAACGGTTGATCTCGGCGAGCAGTTCCTGCTCGGCCTGGGAAATTTCGCCACGCCGTTCCTTGGGCAGGGCCAGGACCTCTTCTTCGGTCAGGGGGTGTCCTTTTTTATCGCGCACGGTGTAGAGGATGCGGCCGGACTCGCGGTGCATGGCGAAATTGCGGCCTTCGCCAAAGGTCTCGAGTTCGGCGTAGGCCCTGTACTCCTCCTCCTGATAGGCCTTGACGATCCGTTCGCCCTCGACCTTGCAGTCCGGCCCGTCCAGGCGTTGCGGTATCTCCGTCAGCAGGACTTTCATCATCTGGGCCATGCCCTGGCGGAGCACACGACCCTGGCCGGTAGGCAGGCGAAGGGCGCGGGGATGCTCCGGGGTGTCGAAATTGTGGAGGTAGCAGAGATCAGGCGGAGAGGGGCGTTTCGCGGCTGCGACCTCCATGGCTCGCTTGAGGAGCGAAGAGCGGCCACTGCCGACCTCGCCCAGCACGAACAGGTTGTAGTCGGTCTGTTCCATCCCCAGGCCGAAGGTGGCCGCGTTTTCCGCCCGCTCCTGACCGATCCAGGGCAGGGCCTGGTCGACGAGTTCCGAGGTGTCGGCAAACCCCAGGGTGGGGGGATCGACGGTAAGGCGCAATTGGGCGGCAGTGAGGGGTATGATTGGCATAGGTGGGTGGGGTGAGAGGTTGAGGAACGAGAAAAAAATCGTTTTTTAGCCTGGGGGCCATGGCAATGACAGGGGAGGAAGGAGGGGGGCTGGCCCTACAGTCGCCGCAGGGGGTAGCAATCCATTGTTCGACTCTACCATCCTGGCGGGAAAATCTAAGAAAAATTGAACAATTTCATTTTGGTATGTGTGTAGAAAAGGTCGCCTGCCGGAGGAATCGGTAATGGATATGTTTAAGTTGTTACAAATAGCAAGCTGGAAGTCAAGTGCTATTCGTGCTGCGATCTGACGACGTAGTACTGTCCACACGGTCAGAGAGGAGTCGGCAAGAAAGGTAGCAAGGGGGGAGGGGAAAAAGGGAATTGTAAAATCCTGTATCCGGACGGAGAACTGCCAGGTTATACATCTGGAATCCATCCCCGGGAAGTGTTTGGTTGTATTGTAGGGCAGCCTTCCCTTCCAGAGTCGCATCGGTTACATTATCTGACTGGTTAAAATAGCAGATTCCCGGGCAACAGTACATCAGGCATCGTTGACAGCGGCATGATACCGAGGGATGATATTGAATAAAATCAGTAGACTCCATGGATAGATGGGGGTCAATTATTGCAATCAGAGCCAATACGCTTCATACTCTTTAATCTATATTTGCGATATTTATGACGGATTACAATGCCATTGCCGATAGCCCTGTTGTCAGGGAATCTCCTTCGCAAGAAATAACCGAAGGAAAATACCGCATCCTCTTTGTCGATGACGAGCGCAATATCCTCCAGGCCTCGAAGAGAATTTTTCGCAAGGAGAGCCGCTACATCATCGATACCGCCGCTAGTGGTCAGGAAGCCCTGGCCATGATGAGCGGCGAGAAATACCATCTGGTCATCAGCGATAATAAGATGCCGGGTATGGTCGGCGTTGAACTCCTGGCGCAAATCAGAGACAGGTATCCTGATACCATTCGGATCATGCTGACCGGCGATTCCGACGATCAGGCGGTCATGGGTGCGGTCAAGGAAGGGGCGGTGTATCGATTTATTCTCAAGCCCTGGAACACTGAAGACCTCAAGGCCACCGTGGCCCTGGCGCTCGAGCAGTACGAACTGATCCAGAAAAACAAGACCCTCCAGGATGAGCTGGGTTCGCAGTCCAACCGGCAGAAGGCCCTGGACAAGCTCTCCCTGTCCACCCGGAGCAGACTGGGGGAACTGCTGCATAGTCACGGTCTGCTTTCAGAAGCCCAGATCGAGGAACTCAATACCCTGCGGCAGAACCGCAAGACCTCGGTCTTAAAACTTCTGCTCGAGCGAGGTTGGGTGCCGGAATCGACCATCTACCAGGTCCTGGAGCAGGAGACCACGGTGGAGTCCGTCGCCTTGCCGCAATTACAGGTCGATCCCCAAGTCACCAGTTTGATTCCCGGCCAGTTCTGTGAGCGGCAAATGGTGCTTCCCCTGAAGATGCTGGGAAAACGTTGCCTTCTCCTGGCGGTTGCCGACCCCACCGACCATGAGCTGATCGATGATCTCCGTTTCATCTCCGGCTTGGAGATTCATCCCGTACTGGTCAAGGTCACGGATATCCAAAGTAAGATCGCCGCCGTCTATGGGGAAAAGCAGGGCTTGCAACCCGCCCAGAATCTGGTGACCGTGATGTCTCCCAGCCCCGATGCCGCCGAGCCGATCGAGGTGGTGATCGAAGAAGACGAGGATATCTCCCTGGAAAGGCTCCTGCGCAGCACCAAGGAGCCCTCGGTGATCGAGTTGCTCAATGCCTTGATTCTGGAGGCGGTCCAGCACAATGCCAGCGACATCCATATCCAGCCCAGGGAAAAGATCGTGGTCGTCCGTTGCCGCATTGACGGCGTTCTGGTCGATAAGATCAAGATCCCCAGCAATTACCATCCTGCCCTGGTCTCCCGGATCAAGATCATGGCCGAGTTGGATATCGCCGAACGCCGACGTCCCCAGGACGGCCGGATCACGATCAAGACCCCGGTGAAGATTGTCGATATGCGGATTTCCATTATCCCGACCATCAACGGGGAAAAGGTGGTCATGCGGCTGCTGGACCGCAATGCCCCTATCTTCGAGCTCGCAGCGCTCGGCTTCTCAGCGGTCAATCTGGACCGGATCCTCAATCTGGTCTCCATCCCCCAAGGGATCATCCTGGCCACCGGCCCCACCGGCAGCGGTAAGACCACCACCCTCCACTCCCTCCTCCAGCACCAAGTCACCAGCCAGAAAAATTACGTCACCATCGAGGACCCGGTGGAGTACTACATGGACATGGCCTCCCAGGTCAGGGTTCAGGAAAAAATCGGGGTGGATTTTGCCACTATCCTCCGGGCAACCCTTCGCCAGGACCCGGATGTGATCCTCATCGGCGAGATCCGGGACCTGGAGACCGCGGAGGTGGCCTTTCACGCCGCTCTCACCGGCCATCAGGTCTATTCCACCCTGCACGCCAACTCGGCCCTGGATACCGTTGCCCGGCTGCTGGACATCGGACTCAAACCCTACATTGTCAGTTCCGCCCTCACCGGCGTCATCTCCCAGCGCCTGGTGCGCAAGATCTGCGGCCAGTGCCGCGTCTCCACCGAGGTTGCCCCCGGTCTTTTGCATGCCCTCGGCCCCCTGTTCAACACCAACGATATCTCTTTTTTCAAGGGGCAGGGATGCAGGAAATGCGGGCGTTCCGGCTATTCCGGCAGACTGGCCGTGCACGAACTTCTCATCCTCACCGAAGAGGTCAGGGCCTTGGTGGCCAAGGGGCGGAGTACCGCCGATATCCAGAAGGCCGCCAAGAAAATGCACTTTCCCTCCCTCCTTGAGGACGCGGTGGCAAAGGTGCATTCAGGCCAGACCACGGCTGACGAGATCTATCGGGTCCTGGGCAGCCAGATCATCGAGTGACCTGGGCCGTGGCGATTTCAGGTCCCAGCCTGGCTGCGGCAGGCCTCGGGCCTGTCAGTGCAGGTAGGGGACGAAAAGATAGCGGACATCCTCAAGTAATTCCTCGATAACATAAGGCATGATCTGTGCATACATATCAAGGAGGATGACCGCGTTGGCAGAGGAGTCGGCCTTGCTCGCCCGACGGAGGCGATCGATGATCGACGCATTCACCACCTGGGTATTTTTGTAAATTTTATTAAGACCGGTCAGGGAAAAGTCGGTTTTGCCCCCCTCTTTTTCAAGGAAGTATTGGGCGAGGAGATACATCGAGGTTGACCGGTAGATCGTTTCTTCCTCGCTGGCCAGCGGCAGGTGAAACCTGGCCATGGGCTTGAAAAAGGCGGTGTGGGGACAGCCGCTGAGCGCCATCACCAGCCCCATGAATGAACTGATCGCCCGTTGCGCCGTTGTCTTTTGGGAGACCGTTCGTTCATCGGTTTCGACCTGAAGATAGATCTGGTCATGGGAAATAATATTTTGGAACTGTTTTACCACCCCGGCAATAGAGGTAGCCAGGGGGCAATCCGGATATTCCTCTTTTTTCAGGGGACAATGGGGGCATTGACAGTATTCCAATCGAGTCCATTCCGGCAGTGGACCAATGGCCTTGTTGACCAACTCGATGGTCACCGCATCGAATTCAAGCTCGAAGACCTCTTTCTTGTCTTCCGAGAAATTGAAAGAGTACCGTATCTTTCTGTTTGCCATCGTTGTTCCTTGACGTTGCGGTTAAAGACGTTGAGGAATGGCCAGAGAACCGTATATCTTTTGTCAGCGTAACTTCACATGAGAGGAAGGCGATACCGCGATATTCCCGGGTCGTATCCGGCGCAATTATACCTTGTCTGCCCGATTTTTGGTTGCGATCTCTGCAGTCGTCCTCTCAGATCAGTACTTCTGTTGATCTGGGACCGGAGGGCTCTCCATGACGATTTCACCGCAGCTTGTCAACCAGTGGTCGAAGCGGTCAGCCATCCCGGCTTGTTTAAGCAAGGCTCCATTAAGGATTGGTTCGCCAAAGTGCGAATCAGGGTGTAATCGGTAGTAAATAACATCGGCGGCATGGACGGCCACTGCCGGCAGAAACGAAGGGGTAGGATGCTGTTCCGGGTGGTGGTGAAAGAGGACGATTTCGACCACGGGCAGCGGTAATCCCCACAAGCCGAGCAGGTAGCCGCCGACCTGTCCGTGGGTGGCATTGAATAGCTGCTGTTCCGCCTGATCAGGAGGTATTTTCCGCGATTTCACCAACTCAAGCGTTGGCAGATATTGCTCCTGAACGCTGGAAAAGAAGACCAGCTTTCCTATGTCATGCATGAAGCCGGCCAGGAAAGCAGTTTCTGCCAATTCCTTGGCATCGTTTTCCATTTGGGTGATTTTTTCAGCAAAGACCGCTACCTCCATGCTATGCTGCCAGAGGGATGGGGCGATGGAGGAGGCGACGGTTGCCGGATTGAGTTCGGTAAAAACACCCTCACAGCGCACCAGCGACTTAATCGTATCCACCCCTAAAATACTCACTGCCCGAGAAAGACTGACGATATCATTATATAAGCCGAAAAATGCAGAATTAGCCAGTTGCAAAATTTTGGCGCTTATGGCCAAGTCCTGCTTGATAACTGCGGCGATATCATCAAGGGAACATTCCGGCCTTTTTAAAGTACGCTGGAGCAGGGCCAACACCGCCGGCAGGCTGGGCAGGCTGCCCATTTTTGCGATCGATGACTGGAGATGATCATTTTGCAGGACCTCTTGAAGGGCGCAGGTCCGGTCAAGGATACCATGAAGCGTTTCCGGGGTAGAGGGTTTGGCAATAAACTGATGAACGACCGCCACTGTTTGCAGAATGGATTTTTCATCTGCCTGGCCGGTGAGCATGAGGCGGATGATATGGGGAAACTTTTCCTGAACTATGGCGAGCAGGGCCGCGCCGTCCATGCCCGGCATCCGCATGTCGGAAACGATAACATCCACATGGTGTTCCGCCATGAAATCAAGGGCGGCAGGACCGCTCTCGATGAAGTGGTAATCGGTGACCTGGCGCAGGACACGGAACATTCTTTTCAGTCCAGAGAGGATGTTGGGTTCATCGTCAACAAAGAGAATAGATTTCTTGGTCATGTCGCCACAAGTCTCCAGTTTGGTGAGTAGGCGCATCGTTTAAACGACGGCTTGTTTTGGGCCTGATACCCCTGATCGGAAAAATTCCATCCATTGCCGTGACCTGATCAACAGCACCAAAGGATATCGCCTGACGACATCTTGGGTCGGGAGCCATACCAGTTTCAGCCGGGAGAGACCTGGATGGACAGGGGCCGGTGTTGCCGTTAGGCCCGGCGGTACAGGCAATCGCCTGGTCTGATTCCTTTCTTCACTGTCACGGGAGGGTCCCGGTTGCGCCGTGTCTTGTCGGGTGGCTTGACGGACCGCAGAATTCTGGGGTCCATTAGGATCAGAATAGACAAATTATCTCATTTTGTCTAATAATTAAGCCCTGGTATGCGGAGGGCAAATGGAGTATTTTCTGGGTTTATTGATTGGAATACTATGATAAAATTAAAATACAATCCCGTGAGGGCGGCGTTTTTATCTTGATCAAGGGAGAAATAATCAAGGCATTTTTCTTTGCGGCCTTATTTTTAGAGTATGTCGCTGAAGCGAGGCAACTTTGGACAGTGGTTGGGGCAACGGACCAATGGTTCCCGAGGAAAAGCCAGCGCCAGGTCTTGGGGCGGGGTAAGGAGAAGGCCGTCTCTTTCCTCCAGGTGGGGTGAGGGGCCAATCGGGGCGCGGGCCGGACGAAATGCAGATGGTCGTGAGAACCATGGCGGTTGCGGGTATGGAAACATTTTTCCACTACTGGGTTGAGGGCGCACTATGAACAGACTGTTTTCATTGAAAAAAAAGATTGAGAAGCTGTCTGGTCAGGTCGACAGGTTGACCCTGTTTGCGGAGAGTATCGGTCGCAATTCATTTGGCATTGTCATCACCGATAGCAATGGCCTCATCGAATATGTTAATCCCCGCCAGTGTGCCCAAAGCGGTTACCTCCCGGAGGAACTTGTGGGCAGGAATGCCCGAATTTTTCAATCAGGGCAAACCTCGACCACTGTCTACCGGGCCATGTGGGCAACAATTCTGGCGGGCAATATCTGGTATGGCGAGTTGCTCAATCGAAGAAAGGATGGTGAATTGTATTGGGAGTTTGTCCGTATATCACCGGTGGTCGGCGAGAGCGGTGAGATCCTCCATTTTTTCACGATTAAGGAAGAAAATTTATCCCGGCAGCAGGGCAGTTGGTTCGAGGATCTTGCTGTTTTGATAGATCCCCTGACAGGTCTGCTCAATCGAAGGGCTTTTAATATCCGCCTTGAGCAGGCCATCAACAAAGGCAACCAGAGTTCCGGGGACGGAGACCTGAGCATCGTCCATGTCGACATTGATCGGTTTGATTCCTTTAATCAGGTGCTTGGGCATACTACCGCGGACCGGTTGTTGGTGGAAATGGGTCAACGCCTTCGTCGTTTCATCCGCCGTGAAGATGAATTGGCCAGGATTGGCGGTGACGAGTTTGCCATCTTGTTGCATCAAAATGAAGACCAGGAGGGCAAGGGCAACACTGTTGAGCGCCTTCTCGCCCTTATCAGTCAGCCGATTTGTATTGATGAGCATGAATTGATGGTTACGGCAAGCATGGGTGTTGCTTATTATCCGCTCCATGGCCGCGACCCCCAAACCCTGCTGAACAGTGCCCATTCGGCGATGATGACGGCCAAGCAGGAAGGGGGCGACACGGTCTGTTTCTACGAATTGGTTAAAAAAGCGGTCGCGGCAAATGATATTGAATTGGCGAGTAAATTGCGCCAAGCCGTTGACCGGGATGAACTGGTTTTGCATTATCAGCCCCAGGTCAGCCTGGTTTCCGGCGAGATTGTCGGCCTCGAGGCCCTGGTGCGTTGGAATCGTCCCGGTATCGGACTGGTACCGCCGGGGATATTCATTCCCGTTGCCGAGCAGAACGGACTTATTACCTTGATCGGCAAGTGGGTCCTACGCGCGGCCATCGCTCAGATTGTTGCCTGGCAGCAAGAAGGAGTGCCCTTGGTCAAGGTGGCGGTCAATCTTTCCGCCCACCATTTTCATAACGAGAACCTACCGGGTTTTGTGGCAACGCTGCTCCAGGAAAACGGTGTACCGGCCAGATATCTTGAGCTGGAGTTGACCGAGAGCGCCATGATGCGGGATGTGGTCCGGACCAGGAGTATCGTCGACCGGCTGAAAAACATAGGTGTTCATATATCGCTCGACGATTTTGGCACCGGCCATTCATCGCTGGCCTATCTTTCCCATTTCCCCATCGACCTGCTCAAGATCGATCAGGTGTTTGTCGGCGATGTCACCACCAATCCCATCAATGCCTCGATCGTCGCGGCGACCATTGCCATGGCGCATAAGCTCGGCAAGTGTGTGATCGCCGAGGGGGTGGAAACCGAGGCCCAGATGAGTTTTTTACGTCGTCATGACTGCGATCAGATGCAAGGTTTTCTTTTTAGCCGACCCTGCCCACCAGACGAGATTGCCGTCATGTTGCGGCAATCCAGGCGGTGGCATTTTGATCTTGACCAGAATCAGGCCCGCCAACAGACGGTATTGCTGGTTGATGACGAGCCCTACGTCCTCAGTGGCCTTAACAGGGTCTTCCATCGAGAAGGGTATCGGTTGCTGACGGCGAGCAACGGCTTTGAGGCCCTTGAATTGCTCGCGGTCAACCCGGTTCAGGTCATTATTTCCGATCAGCGCATGCCTGACATGACCGGGATTGAATTACTCAGCCGGGTGAAGGAGCTCTATCCGGACACCGTTCGGATTATCTTGTCCGGTTATGCAGAATCGGCAACCGTTACCGAGGCCATAAATCGTGGTGCCATCTGGAAATATTTTACCAAGCCCTGGCCTGAGGATTCATTACGCCAAGTGGTTCGGCAGGCCTTCCAGATGAAATCCAAAGGATGAAGGACCGGCGATCATGACAACTGACAATCAACCCCCCGGTGAGGCCTGTGGACCTGAATCGTTGACGGCCCGGGGCTTCGGAAGAGCGGTCACCCTGGGCACCGGCGGTGCGGCCGTTCTCGCCCTTGCCGGTCTGCTCGGCTACATCCCGGGATTGGAGGTCTTAAGCAGCCTTCATCAGGACTATGTCCCCATGGCCCCCAGCACCGCGAGCTGTTTTTTCATTCTCGGCATGGTCCTCCTCCACCACACCCGCAGGCCGCGGCAGGACCCTCGCAACAGGGCGATGCTCCTGCTGGTCTTTTTTGCCACCCTGTTCAGCCTTCTGGATGTGGCGGGCGATGTAATGCAAATCGACCTCAATTTCGAGCACAGGTTGACCGCCGGGGTGGGGGTACGGAACGGGATTCCCCTCGGGCGGATGTCCCCGGCGACCGCCACCACCTTTGTCTTGGCCGGGCTCGGCACCCTCTCGCTCCTCCTTCGGGGCCGAAAATATTGCCCGGTTCGACGGCTCGGCAGCTGGGCCTCGACCCTGGGACTGTTGACGGTCATGGCCGGGGCAACGGTGCTGCTCGCCTACCTCTATGGCACTCCCCTGATGTATAGCGGCGACACCATTCCCATGGCGGCCACCACCGCTCTTGCTTTTGTCTTTCTCGGAGTCGCATTGATCGCCGCCGCCGGTCCGGCAAGCTTCCCCCTGTGTCTGGTCATCGGTGGTTCGACCTCGGCCTTGTTATCGCGGGTGCTCCTGACTTTAACCGTATCAGCGGTTATTCTCCAAAGCCTCTTGTTTCAATTCGCGTCGGTATCACCAGCTGTCAATACTGCCCTGATGTCGGCGGTCCTGGTTATTGTGACCGGAACTGTCACCGCGGCCCTGGTTGCACGGGTGTCCCACTCCATCGGCAGCAATCTTGATGAGCTCAACCGCAGGCTTCTTCAAAGCGAGGAACAGCGTCAGACCATCCTCATGACCGCCATGGACGGTTTTCTGCTGTTGGACAGGCAGGGTAACTTGCTGGAAATCAATGAAACCTATTGCCGAATGAGCGGCTACAGCGCCCAGGAATTGCTGACCTTAAACCTCAAAGACCTGGAGGCTGATGAAGCGCAGGACGAAATCGCCGCCCATATCAAAAAAATTATGGAGCAGGGTGAGGATCGGTTTGAGTCGCGCCACCGGCGCAAGGACGGGACCTTTTTTGAGGTTGAAATCAGTGTTCAGCACCGGCTCATGGCAGGGGAAAAATTTGTGGTTTTTTTGCGTGATATCACCGAGCGCAAGCGAGCCGAAGAATCACTGCGCCGCCAGCAGA
>Ga0074197_1003187_pt1 | contig 10272 bp, 4 predicted proteins | sample EPASupsiteSAE305_FD_64526 | JGI IMG/M metagenome (GOLD analysis project Ga0074197, IMG submission 64526) | Bioremediated contaminated groundwater microbial communities from EPA Superfund site, New Mexico - SAE3-05 reassembly with SPADES | ecosystem: Environmental > Aquatic > Deep subsurface >...
CTCGTCTGCCAGCGTGTGCCATTTCAGGATCAGCCTGCTGTTCGGGATGCTTTGCAGTAATTCGGCCCACAGGGCAATGACGTCTGGTGTCAGCTTGGACAGGTTATTGAAACTGCCAAAGGTAACATGCCCATTGGCGGAAGCAGGTGGCGGGGTTACGTCCGGGGCATTCTCAAACGGCATGTAGCAAAAGCGGCTATGGGGCAAAAAGAGCAGCTGTTCGGTAAAATACTGCATCGCTTCAGGTACGACGGACGCCTGATCCATAAAGATGTAATCAATGGTTTTCAGCCCGGTGGTGGTCCAGTAGCCAAGCCAGGATACCTGAAGCGGGGCAGGTTTCCGTGCAAAGAGTGTAAGACGGTTGCGTGCGGTATGCCCGGCCAGATCAATCAGAATGTCAATTTCATCTTCCTTGATCATCGCTTCAAGTGAGTCATCATCCCGGCCGAAGATGCGTCGCCAGGTGGTGACAGATGTCTTCATCTGTTCGCTTAGGTCGTCTTCGTATTCACGGTCTGAGTAACAGATGATGTCCTGTTGGTCGTAGTTGATATGGCGTAAAACGGGGTACAGCAGGTAACCAACCGGATGTCTGCCCATGTCTGCGGATACAAAGCCTATTTTCAGCTTTTTATTGGAGGCTCCAAGGGGTGATGAACCACCGCTCGTGAGGTGGAAAGGCGCGCAGCGTCTGATATGTTCGGCAAAAAGGGTTTCATCAGTAAGGGTTGCGTGATAGCTGAGCGTCAACAATAGGTTGCTCTGGATACCGGGCAGGTTAGGGTTGAGAGAAAACGCCAGTTCAAAGGCGCTGATCGCTTCTTCAATTCTTCCTGCGTCTCGCAGGGCGTTCCCTTGATTGTTCAAGACTTCCATGTAATCGGGCTGAAGATCAAGGGCGGTCTGGTATGCAGCAAGTGCCGGTTCGATTAAACCTTGTTCCTTGAGAATATTGCCAAGATCGTTGAATGCCGGGGCATAGCAGGGGTTATTGGCAATCGCCTGCTGGTAGGACGACTGTGCTTCACGGTGCATCCCCAGTTTCCAGAGTACGCTGCCCAGTTGACAGAATTCAAGGTGGCCAGACGGGCGTAGTGTTACCAGTTTTCTGCACAAGGGCAGTGCTGCCTGGGCATCTCCTGCCGCCAGATATAATGCTGCAAGGTTACTCAGCGCCTCACCAAACTCAGGATTTTTGGAAATTGCCAGACAATATGCTGACTCTGCTTCTTCTTTTCTACCGGAAAGATACAGTAGCGTGCCAAGGTGATTATAGGGGGCGGCAGCCTGTGGGTTGAAAGAGATGGCTTGTCTGCAGGCGTTTTCTGCTTCTTTAAGCTGTTCCAGGGCAATATGGATGTTTGTCAGCACAAACCAGGCAGCAGCGTAGTCAGGTTTGATTGCAACAGCCTGACTGCAGAAAGTGAGGGCCTCATCTGGTCTGCCTGTTGTAGTAAGCAGGCTACTGAGATTGCAAAGGGCTTCAGCATAGTCAGGTTTTAGGAAAATTGCTTGCCGGTAATGTGCCTCTGCCAGTTCAAAGTGAGAAACAGCCCGGCATGCTTCCCCTAGATTATTGTGGGCGGCTGCATTGTAAGGATTGATTGCAAGAGCTTTTTGAATCAACTGGATGGCGTCATCGTGCTGTCCGCTCTGATGGAGGAGTACCCCCAGAAGGTGGAGGGCATCAAAATGGTTGGGTTCTACGGAAAGCACCTGACGGTAGATCTCTTCAGCATCGCGGAGGGAACCAGACTGATGGTGTTCAAGTGCAAGGGCGATTGCCTGTGGTATGGTTACCGACTGTGGTGCTGTCATGTCTGGTTCTCATAAGGCTTTACAGTAATGTCGGATAAAGCAGGGGGCTGCATAATGCCCTGATAGAGTTTTGCGAAGGCCGCGGCTTCCTGTTTTGGTGAAAAATGCTGCAGGACGTACTGCTGGGCAGCATAGCCGACGGAATCCAGTTGACTACTGTCAGTAAGCAGGCGGTGAATTATGTTCTGTAGCTCCAGCTGATTGCTGTAGAGCCAACCGCATGCGCCGGTCTGCAGGAGTGAGCGGTTGCCCGGTATGTTAGAGGCGATGACCGGTTTGGCATAGGCCATGGCCTCCAGCAGGGTGTTTGCCATCCCCCCTTCAAACAACGAACTGTTCAGTACAAGATCGCTGGCCGCATAGAGTGCTCCCATCTGTTCATGGGGTAGCTCTCCATACAAGCTGATCCAGCTTTCACCATCAATTCTCTGACGTATGCGATCTCCGTAACTTGTGTCCAGCGCTCCCCCAACCAGCCAGAGCCGTAGCCGGGCATCTGTTGCAGCTACTGGCGCCAGGGCATCAATTGCTTCAAGTATCCCTTTGGCTGGTCGCAGCGCTGCCGGCAGTAACGCGATAAAAGAATTTTCCGGGCGAGTAACCGGGGTTGAGCAGGTAAGCGGTTCTACTCCTTGCGGGATAATCACCAGCCGGTCTGCAATTGCAGGAAAATGACTGGTGAGCTGTTGTGCAATGATCTGATCAAAACAGCAGACAGCTGCGGCTTCGTTTAATGCATCATGTGTAGCAGGATGATCACGCAAGTCTGCATCAAACAGGTCACTGCCGGTGATGCTGATAACGTAGGGAATACCTGACTCCTGTGCGATCTCTCTGGCAAGCGGTCCTGCGTGGAAGGCATGGAAGGCATGAATTAGGTTTGGGGGGGTAGCGTTAAGCTGCTGGCTGATTTCCTGTTTGCTGAGTGAGTCAAGGGGGATGATACAGGTTGAGACGCCGTGCAGTGCCAGGTTGCGGGCAATGCGTTTGACCGTAATGATGTTTCCCCGGATGGGACCTTGGCTGTATGGCGCAAACAGGGCAATGTGCATGGTGTTAGTATGGCGACTGATGCCGGTAGATGCAAGGGGGAAAACCGCCTTGCCTGTGTCTGGGCCATCTGCTATTCTGCCAGCCCTATGAAGATAATTATTCTTGGCAGCGGGACCTCCACCGGGGTTCCCATGGTTGGGTGCAGTTGTCCGGTCTGCAGCTCGACCAACCCCCGTGACCGCCGTAGCAGGGCATCGCTGTTGATTTGTCATGCCGGAAAGAACATTCTGGTAGATACCTCAACCGATCTGCGCAGCCAGATGCTGCGTGAGGCCGTGTCCCAGATTGATGCGGTGCTGTTCACCCATGCCCATGCTGATCATGTTAACGGCATTGATGATCTGCGCGGGTTCCATTTTCTGCATCGTCAGGTCGTTCCCTGTTACGCCTGTCCGGCTACCATGGGGCATTTGCAGAAGGGGTTTGGCTATATCTTTCACCAAGACAACGGGGCGACCCATCCACCCTTGCTGGAACCACAGGTCGTGTCTGGCCCTTTTGATCTGTTCGGATTACCAGTTGTGCCGATTCCGCTGGAACATGGGGCCGGTGTCTCCTGTGGTTACCGAATCGGTCCTTTTGCCTATTTAACGGATTGCAGTGCTATTCCAGCAGCGTCACTTGCATTGTTGCAGGGAGTTGTTACAGTAGTGATTGACGGTCTGCGCTGGTCATCGCATCCCTTTCACTTTAACATCGAAGGGGCGATTGCTGCCATGCAGCAGTTGCAGGTCAAGCGGACGATACTTACCCACCTGACCCATGAGGTAAGCCACGCAGAAGAGCAGAAGTTGCCGGGTGGTGTTGTGTTTGCCTATGATGGTATGGTGATTGATCTGTAGCACCAATTCAGTATCAAGATGTTGACTTTCTGGTCTGAAATTGGATGGGGGAATCATGCAGAAGGACATACGCCTCCACGGGCAGCTTACCAACGGGATTGAGTATTTTGTGCTGGTGGTTGGAACCGAGGCCTATCAGCGCTACTTCTTTAATATTGTTCAGGAAGAAGATGAATTGAGGGTCTTTTCGCCCGGCAATGAGTTTATTCTTGGGCAAAAGGGGATCAGCTTTGAAGGAAATGGCGGTCATTTCTGTGAGTATATGTTTGGGGTGGAACAGCCAACCTCTGATCTGACCAAGACTGAGATCATCAATCGTCTGGTCATGAACGGTGCCTGCCTTGAAGAAGAAGGTGGTGCCCTCCACTTTAGTGAGCAAACCAGTGGCCACCAGTCCTACGACACAGTTTTTTTTGAGGGGAATGCGGTTTGTAACTACTTCTTTTCCGTGTATTCTCCCAAACTTTCCCGTAAGTTGGGTGAGCAGCAGCAGGATCTGGTCCGGCTGTTGGGCAAGACCCTGAAGCGAACTCCGGCAGTTGGTGAAGAACGGGATGACCTGCTGGTTGATGAACTGTTTCCGCTCTTACAGGATGAGGGCGCCCAACTGTTTATTGTCAAACTGATTAACACCCATCACAAGGCCTATCGAGATCTGTTCCGTTCCCTCTATTTCCGTTCAAAGAAGATTGCCGACGATGACTTCGCCCGCTTGATGAGTCTGGCCAGTGCCCGCCAAATTGACCGCTACCAGCAGGAGCGGATGCGGATTGACGTGATGTACCGTCATCCCATGAACCGCCGGATTGTTGATGAGTACCGCAGTATCCTGATTGGCTGCACTGCCAGGGGAGAGATCAGCACTCTGGAAAATGCCCGGCTGAACCGGTTGAAGGCTCTTTCCGTTCGGAACAAGATACCCGGTGCGCTCTTTTTTACACTGGATGAACTGCTCAAAAAGGGGCGTGATCTGAAGGAGGCAAACGAGGAGGCCGACTACATCGCCCAGACCCGCCAGATTCTGGAAGGGTTCTTCCTGCATCAGCAAGAGATTGACAGCTCCATTGACCGGGACGATATGTTGACCCTGATCAAGGCAAAAAAATGGGCTATTGCGGCCCGTGACCATCATTTTGATCATCTGATGCTTGATTTCAGCCGTGAATGTGATGAAAAAATCAGGGATGGTGCTGATCCAACCCTACTGGAAGGTTTTTCCTATGTGATTACCTATCTTGACCGGTTGGACAGTACCCTGTCGCTGATCGGTCAGCTGGCCTTCATGGAAAACGTACGGATAACCGAGGAGATGCTGCAGGGGCTGCTGGAACACCGTGCTGCCTTTGAGAATCTGCAGCCCGGTTGCTTTGAAGAACTGTTTGTGAAGGAGCTGTTTGATAACCCGTATCTTGGGCGTTTTGGCCGGACAAAAATGACGATCCTGATGGAGGGGCTGCCTCTGGTACAGGCAGAACAGCAAGGGATTGAGGGGCTTCAAAAGCGTCTGGTTGCGGTTGATCAGGAAGAACGGCTGTATCTGATGGTGCTGGAGCTGGTGCGACACAGGGTCCGTAATTTTTACTCAAGCTATGCCACCAAGGCAGAACAGGATGTGCTGCGCCGTGAGGTGCTTGAGGAGCTGAAGGCCCGTAAAAAGCTGGCTGTAAACCTGCCCGATCATGTTTTTCAGGAGACCGTCACCACCATACAGAAAGAGGCGGTCTATCTGCAGTCCCTGCTGCCAACCATCATAGCGGAGAAAAATGCGGTCCTGCGGGAGGATTTTCTGGCCAATGCCGGTCTGGACCGTTTCTATGTAGAGGAGCTGGAGCGGGAGTATTATGAGCAGAATGGGTTGGATTTGGAGGAGATGTATCAGATCCGCCAAGGTTTGTAGTTCCAATTTCCTAGCAAGGCGCTATCAGCGTTGGCTTCGTCGGTTGCTCCTCAACGTATTGCCATATACGCCTGCGTCGCAACCTTCTTACCGCCTTGATTTCATCCTTGCTATAAAATTGGAATGACCTCTAAATAGGTTTAGTAACTAATTTTATTATGCTATTTTCTCCAGTAGTACGCCTCCGCACTAGACTTGGCTCGCTACAGCCAGAACAAAAAAATCCTCATTCCAGATTTGCTATAAAGTTGAAATGATGGCTAGTTCGGTTTTGATGTTTAATCTTAGGTCGTTATCCTCCCAGCAGGCCGTGGGCCTTGCCATCTGATTCCCCCAGCTTTTGGAGAAACGAGCCAAACTCTTCAGCCGTTACCGGTCGTGACAGGTAATAGCCCTGCATGGTGTCACAGCTGCGCTGGTGCATGAATTCCATCTGCTCGCTATGCTCAATTCCCTCGGCAACAACGGTCAGGTTCATACTATGGGCCAGGGCGATGATCGCTTCAGCGATGGTGGCGTCATTATGGTCGCGGGTCACATGTTTGACGAATGAACGGTCGATCTTAAGCCGGTCAATCGGGAAATGCTTCAGGTGTGACAGGGATGAGTAGCCGGTGCCAAAGTCATCAATTGAGAGGGTTATTCCCATTTTTTTAAGCTGGCGCAGGGTCAAGATCGCCTCTTCCGGGTTTTCCATGACGGCGCTTTCCGTTAGTTCAAGCTCAAGCAGTTCAGGATTGAAGCCGGTTTCTGACAGTATTTTCTCTATGCGCATCCCCAGATTCTTTTGCCTGAATTGTCGTGCCGAGACGTTGACTGCTATCCGAATGGCCGGATAGCCTTCCTGCTGCCAGCGTACCCCCTGCCGACAGGCCTCAGCCAGTACCCATTCACCAAGGGGGACGATTAGGCCGGTTTCTTCGGCAATCGGAATGAAGTTGTTGGGTGGCACAATGCCCAGATCGGGATGCCGCCACCTGATCAACGCTTCAATGCCTGCCACGTGGCCGGAATTAAGCTCCATCTGGGGTTGATAGGCCAGGAAAAACTCTTCCCTTTCCAGGGCGCGCCGCATGGTGTTTTCCAGCAAGAGCCGCTCCGTTGCCCGCATATTCAGTTCCGGTGAGAAGAAGTGGCAGGTGTTACGACCAGCTTCTTTGGCCTGGTACATGGCCATATCTGCATTTTTTAAGAGTTCTTCTGCATCGTGACCGTCTCGCGGATAGATTGAGATGCCGATGCTGGAAGAGGAATAAACCTCATGCTCGTCAATCAGGTATGGCTCGGCAAGCTGCTCAAGGATCTTCATAACCACACTACCCACCGCATGGTCGTTTTCCAGGGCAGAGATCAGTACCACAAATTCATCACCACCCAGACGGGCTACCGTGTCTGATGAACGGACACAGTCAAGCAACCGGTTGCCTACCTGCTTTAAAAGCTGATCACCAATGGCATGTCCCAATGAATCGTTAATCGCCTTGAAGCGATCCAGATCAAGAAACAGGATGGCGACCCCCTGATTATCGCGTTCTGCCCGATTAATTGCCAGTTGCAGCCGGTCATGCAGCAGTGTCCGGTTGGGCAGGCCGGTGACCGGATCGTGGTAGGCCAGCTTTTCAATGGTGGTTTCAGCCTCTTTACGGTCGGTAATATCCCGGCCCATGCCGACAATCGCTTCTGGTTGGCCTGCCGGGTTTATGATGCAGCGCAGGGCCCAGCCGATCCAGCGCTTTCCTTCCATGGTTTGGGAGAGATATTCACGGTAGTAACTGGTGTCATGGCAGATCATCCGCTCAAAACCGTTGCCATGCTGGACTTGTTCAATTGGTAGAATAACCGGCATGAGCGGTTTGCCGAGCAGTTCCTCTTCGGTCTGTCCAAAAAGTTTGCAGAATGAGGGGCTGACAAAGCGTAGAATACCGTCCATGTCGATCTTGATTACCAGGTCCGCCTGGTTTTCCACCAGTATCCGGTAGCGCTCTTCGCTTTCCTTCAGCTTGTTTTCCACCTGCTTGCGCCTGCTGATATCAACAAAACTCTCCAGCAGATGTTCACGGCCATCCAGCACCACTCTGCTGACGGTCTTGATGACTGATAGCCTGCTGCCATCGGCCCGGATCAGGTCACGTTCCTCATTATCCAGCGTTTGGTGCAGGTCGGTGAAGGGGCACTGCCCTTCTTCATTGGGGCAGATAAAACGGTGGCAGGATACCCCGATCATCTCTTCCCTGGTTCTACCCAGGCTGGAGGCGGCAACCTCGTTGACATCAACAATCCGGTGGTTTTCCGGATCAATCACCAGAATGCCGGTGTGGACCGAGTCAACAATGGTCTTCAGCCGTGCCTCTGTCTCTCTCAATACCCGTTCCGCCTGCAGACGCTCCAGTTCTGAGGCTGCCCGTGCCGCAAAGATCTGCAGCATGGATGCTGCCAGATGGCTCTCACGGATTGGGCGGCGGCTGAAGACCGCCAGTGGTCCCATGGTTGTCTTGTGTGAGCTGATCAGGGGGATGCCGATGTAGCTTTCAACCCCCATTTCAAGGGCAAGGTGGTCAAGGGGGAACAGTTCAGGAATACCCTGGGGGTAAATTTTCAGGCCGTTGGCCAAGACCTGTTCACAGGGGGTATCAAGCAACGGGAAGGTAAAGTTGCCATGTATGGCGCCATCGGCAGCGACAGCCACGGTTTGAATGGTGGTCCGCTCGGTGTCTGTAAACTCGCCGATGAAGGCGAAGTCAGCATCCAGCGCCTTTGCCAGGTGAAGCACCAGAAACTGGAAAAACCGCTCGCCGGTGGCCTCGGAGACCCCCTCAACCAGTTGGCGTAGGCCGTCTTCAATCAAATGCAGCTTGGAAAGGTCGTTGATGGTGACCAGCAGCAGGTCATCAGAGCTGGTTTTGAGAGGTTTGATACTGATCAGGATAAAGGAGTGGCTGTTGGTGGTGCTGATCAGGCTTTTTTCTGCCTGATGGGAAGGCGTTTCCTGGGATCGGTACGTTTCAATCTCCTCCATAATCCAGGAGGGGGCCAGGGTGATCTCGCTTTGTGGCGTGATTCCTTCAAGGATTTCAAACAGCGCTATTGCAGGATTGTTGGCATGCAGGATGATGCCATTTTGCCTGAGGAGCAGGATCGGTGTCGGCAGCGCTTCAACGATTTGTAGGTAACTGTCTGAAGCCAGTTTCATGGATGCCTCCTGATACTTTAGGCATACTAGACGCTGGGGCGCAGACTGTCAATCTGATGCTCGCCGGTTCAAGATGCCAGCCCAACCGGTATGGTGGCTTTGTGCTGACTGGCAGCAAGCAGACCGGTTATATTCTGGGCCGGCAGGGGATGGCTGAAGAGGAAACCCTGGGATGTTGTGCAGCCCCAATTATGGAGCATGGTACACTGGTCAATATGTTCAACCCCTTCGGCCACTGCCTCCAGGTGCAGGCGGTGTGCCATGGCGATGATCGCTTCTACGATGGCGCTGTCTTCAGGACTGCGGGTCAGGTCGTTGATAAAGGAACGGTCGATCTTGAGACGGTCAATCGGAAAATGTTTCAGATGACTGAGGGATGAATAGCCGGTGCCGAAGTCGTCTATGGCCAGACTGATACCACGACGTTTGAGTGCCTTGAGCAGTGCAGCCGCTTCATCGGGATTGTCCATCAGGGTGGTTTCCGTCAGTTCCAGCTCCAGCCCTTTGGGGTCACAGCCGGTTTCCTGCAGGATCTCATCGATCATCGGCATCAGCCCCCGCTGCTGAAACTGGCGGGGCGAGATATTGACCGCCATCCTTAGCTGACGGTGGCCAGCCTTTTGCCAGGCCCTTGCCTGGTGACAGGCGGTCCGCAATACCCATTCTCCCAGCGGAATGATCAGCCCGGTGTCTTCGGCAATACCGATAAAAAGCCCGGGCAGCAGCAGGCCAAGCAGGGGATGATTCCAGCGTACCAGCGCCTCAACGCCGGTGATAGCGCCGGTGGCATTGTCAATCTGAGGCTGGTAATCCAGAAACAGCTCCTGGTGTTCAATGGCACGGCGCAGCGCCTGTTCAAGCTGCATCCGCTGTACCATTTTTTCGTTATGGTCCGGCGAAAAGAACTTGAAGGTGCCCCGTCCACTCTCTTTCGCCTGATACATGGCGATATCGGCATGTTTGAGCAGAGTATCCACATCGGTGCCGTCTGAGGGGAAGAGGGCAACGCCGATGCTGACACCGCTGTACAGCTCGTGTCCACCCAGCTGGAACGGATGACTCATTACGTTGACTATTTTGGATGCTACTGAGCCGGCCTGGTTACATTTGACAAGACTGTTCAGGATAAGTACAAACTCATCGCCGCCAATCCTGGCAACGGTATCTGTGGCGCGGATACAGCTGTTCAGGCGGCGGCTTACCTCCTGCAGTAACAGGTCGCCAATCTGGTGTCCAAAGGCATCATTGACATGTTTAAAACGATCGAGATCGAGAAAAAGTACGGCCAGAGATGAACCATTGCGGCTGGATAGGGAGATGGCCTGGGATAGCCGGTCATGGAACAGGCTGCGGTTGGGCAAGCCGGTTAGGGTGTCGTAATGGGCAAGTTGCAGGATCTCTTTTTCTGCCTTTTTTCGGTCGGTTATGTCCCGGCCAATGCCGACAATGGCTTCTATCCTGCCTTTTTC